>ENA-UPTF01000092-UPTF01000092.1-marine-metagenome-genome-assembly--contig:-NODE-92-length-60142-cov-7.313993_pt1 | contig 60142 bp, 56 predicted proteins | sample MGYA00238166_ERZ767019 | MGnify/ENA primary metagenome ERZ767019 (study PRJEB28930, sample SAMN06266391) | marine metagenome | isolation source: Sea water from 250 m depth | place: Atlantic Ocean | study... | reverse complement strand
ATAGACGCATCCGAACTATACCGACTGGGACTTATTAACCGACTGGTACCAGCCGGAGAGCATATCAAAGCTGCAGAAGAATTAGCTGATAAGGTCCTAAAATCTCCTCCTCTGGCCACTAGGGCTGCTGTCAAATTGACGCGCCGTCAGTGGGTGCAAACAGGAGCGGAAGCAGACATGCAGATGCTGCCGCTCAAGCTGCATCTGACTGAAGACTTTAAAGAAGCCAGCCGGTCATTCGTAGAAAAGAGATCGCCAGAATACCAAGCCAAATAAGTGGCCAAGCCACCTGTTAGTGTTGCTTTAACATCGGCGGGGCCTTTCTACAACCTTATTCAGAAGTATTAGATTAATCCTGCCCGTACTTGGAAGGCGCCTAAAGTGGATTAATAAAGCGTTAATCCCAAGAGGTACGACGCCCCAACACTATCCCGTTCTCCAACTCAAGGTCCGCTTTAAGGTTTCGGAAGAACAGGAACTTCTTGCTCTCTATATTCATAACCGTAGTGTGATCAGCCAGACTAGGCAAGATGAACAATTCCAAGCCGTCCTGCTTTATCTTGCGGTACATGGAAATGTCTCGCCGGGTGATTCGGGTATCGACCGATACCTCAGTGGCATTCCCACCTCAAGACGTAAACGAAAGTAGGTCGACAGCTGCCTGGCCGCCTTTGCTCTGGATATGTTGAACGGCATCCAGTGTCAGGTTGATAAGCATCCGGGCCCCTCCAGACTAGTCGCTCTTCTGGCGATCTTACTATTCACTTATGATGCGCTATACGCACTTGCGGTTCAATACCTGAAAATCAGCTTTTAAGTTTTAAGATTAAGCTGTTGCGGGCATCCAGGCTGGCCGGGTGTACAGTCTCTCCTCGCTCGAGGCGTCCAGTCATCTCATGAGATAAAAATTCTAGAAGCGCTAAGTCCAGGCTCTCTAGCGCCATATCATGCAGTTCAGCCTGGTAGGGGTAGACCGGCGCTTTATATGGGTCTAACTTGTCCGCTAAGAACACCAGCTTACCCAAATCATCCAAAGAAGAATGGGCTGTCGAATGCCAACGTACTGCCTCGAAGAGACTATGTTCTGTAAGTCCATCTTCCGTACGTAGGAGTTCGGCACCGACTGGCCCGTGTAGAAGAAGAGGGAAGTCTCTTTCCACATCGCTCACGGATATACCCATCTCAGCGGACATCTCCAAAAGTACGTCAGGGGGAACTGCTCGACACACATCATGAGCCAGAGCACCCAATTCGGCTAGATCCAATGGAATACGGTGAGGAGAGGCCAGTTCCAAGGCGACATCACGAACGCGGTATATATGTGCTTCCAGTCCATCAGGCAACGCCTCCAAGCGATCTTGGAGGCGTTGAAGCAATTCGGGCAAAATAACTGTAGGAGCGGGGGCTTAGCCCATCGCTCCTAATTTTTTTCCGCCCAAGAGGTGCATGTGCGGGTGTGGAATCTCTTGGCCTGAGTCATCTCCTTGATTCATCACAAGACGATATCCACTTAATGTAACACCTTCACGCCGTGCTATTTCCTCTGCTACCACGAACATATGGCCCATGATCGGGACCTGTCCCGGTCCGACATATGCTAATGAAGCAATATGCATATTAGGGATTATTAGCATATGCACTGGGGCCTTGGGGTTGATGTCTTTTACAGCAAAAACCCGGTCGTCTCGATAGACAGGAGCGGCGTGCATGGGATCTTGGGCCATGTTGCAGAAAACGCATTCTGTAGTGGTGGTCATACCTGGTTCGCCTCCGTGGCGTAGTTATTTTTACTCATCGTCCAGATGCCGAAACGCCACATCTTTATGATAGTTGGCGTCGCCGTAGGTGAGTTCGTGGACCTTGGCTCGGCGCGTATATAGCTGCAGGTCATGTTCTTTTGTGAACCCAATAGCGCCGTGGCACTGATGAGCAGTCCCGCATACACGTCGGTAGGCCGGGCCGATCCAAGCCTTCGCCATCGCTACTTCTTTCTGGGCGGGCAGGCCCTCGGACAAACGCCAAACCGCCTGGTAAGCGATATTCTTCGAGCCTTCGACATCAGTTGCCATTCGCGCGCAGTGATGCTGAACTGCCTGGAAACTTCCGATGGCTCGGCCAAACTGAGTGCGACCTTTGGCATATTCAACGGTCATTTCCAACACCGCCTCGGCTCCTCCTAGCATCTCGATGCACTGGGCCGCTGTGGCTCTCATAACGCTCCGTTCTATGATTGCCCACCCTTCGCCCACAGGCCCGAGTACTGCGTCCGCCGAAACGTGCACTTTGTCCAGGCTAACTTCAAATACTCTCTCATTACCTATCGACTGCATCGGCGATATGTTCAAGCCGTTCGTACCAGAAGGCACTAGAAATAAGGATATGCCATTAGCTGGATCTTGATCCGTCGATGTACGGGCGGCCACTATGATGACATCGGCTGACTCAGCATCTGGCACAAACAACTTAGTACCGCTAATCTCGTAGCTATTGCCTTGCTGACTCGCAGTGGCTTCAATACCCCATGGTTCATAGGTCGCACTGGCCTCCGGGATAGCCATGGTCATTATGATTGACCCGGCACATATGCGACTAATCAACTCATCTTTCTGAACATCCGTACCAGCGTCTAATACGGTCATTCCACCCAACACCACGGTAGAGAAAAAGGGCGAGGGAGCCAAAGAGCGGCCAATTTCTTCCAGCAGCACGCCCAAGTCCCCGAAATTTCCACCGGTGCCGCCGTACTGCTCAGGAAATGCTACGCCCGTCCAGCCAAGTCCAACCATCTGGCGCCAAAGGTCATCGGTAAACCCCCGCGGATCTTCTTCCATCTCTCGAACGAGAGTCAACGGACACTCCCGGGACAAAAAATCCTGGGCGCTGGTCTTCAGCATCTGCTGTATTTCGGATAGACCCAGGTCCATGTTATTCCTCCAGAATTTCTAACGGGCAGATTGAGCGCGGACAGTATAGCCGATCGCCTAGTGAGTGGGTAGTGGGCCAAAACATATCAGCGGATTGTTACTGGCTACTCAAGTGAACTATAACCTCGCTACAATAGCCGGTTTAACAAGCTCTAAATAAACGGTCATCAAGTATTAGAATCGCTATCTATGTCTTATGCGGATCCACATCCACCACTATTTCAACCGGCGTGTTGCGAGCCACTATTATCTCCATATCATCTTGACTGTCGTTCACCGGTTGATGGACGGCTTCAGCAGGCACATATATGAAATCACCAGGGCCGATCGGCAGCTCGGTTTCCAAGTTGTCACCAATCACGAAACGTCCTTGCCCCTTAATCACATAGATGGCGGATTCGCAGTTAACGTGGTAGTGAGGACTTGAAGCACAGTGAGGCGGGATAGTTGCCACCGCCAGGTGTATGCCCGTAGAACCGGTCAAAGCCTCGGAAACTCCGGCCAGCCGCGTCATCGCCCCTGACTGAATTTCAACTTCAAGACCGTCAGGGTGCACTACTTTGATTTCGCTCATATCATCTCCGTTCATCGAGCACTAAAGGCTGCGGACCATCGTATCCAGCTGACCGATGGCTCTTTTAATATTGTCTTGGGAATTGGCGTAAGACAGTCTGACATATCCCTCGCCGTACTCCCCAAATGCGCTGCCAGACAGCAAAGCAACGCCTGCATCGTTCATAGCTTTGGCTTCGAATTCCGCGCTAGTCAACCCAGTCTCCTTGATGCTAGGAAACGCATAAAACGCTCCTTCTGGTTCAGGGCAATTAATTCCAGGGATACTACGAAGCCCATCTGCTATCAGCCTACGGCGGACCGCAAACTCTGCCACCATCGCTTCTACTTCATCCCTAGGACCTTCCAATGCAGCAACTGCTGCCATCTGGGTGAAGGAAGCAGCACAGGAGACACTATTCACAGCCAATTTCACAACATGGGGAACTAACTCTTCAGGAAGAATTCCGTAGCCCATACGCCAACCTGTCATGGCGTAGCTCTTTGAGAAACCATCCAATATGATGGTACGTTCCTGCATGCCCGGTATTGACGAAATACTGTAATGCTCACCTGTGTATAGGATGTCCTTGTATATCTCATCGGCTAACACATACACGTTCGGATGCTGCATGACGATATTTGCGATCGTCTCTAGTTCTTGTTTGGTCAGGGCAGACCCGCAAGGGTTCTCAGGTGAGTTCAGAATAATAAGTCGGGTTTTGTCGGTAATCAGGCCAGGCATAGAGTCCAGATCAGGGTGATAATCTCTATCTTCCAGAAGCTGCATCGGCACCGGAGTGGCGCCGGCAAACTTGATCATAGACTCGTAGATTGGAAAACCTGGGTTGGGATAGATGACTTCAACACCAGGTTCGGCAAGTGCCAACAGGACATAGAACATAATCGGTTTCGCACCGGGCGTCACCACGACGTTGGCCGGGTCGGTGTTCGTCCCCCGGACTTCACGACTGTTGCGCGCAATAGCCTCCCGGAGTTCTGGCAATCCAGCAGTAGGCCCGTAGTGGGTAAAACCGTCGCTAATAGCTTGCATACCCGCTTCAACGATATGCCTCGGAGTTTCAAAATCCGGCTCGCCTATCTCTAAGTGGATTATCTCTTTGCCTTGAGATTCCAGAGCCCGTGCCTTGGCCAGCACCTCAAAAGCCGACTCGGTCCCAAGGTCATTCATACGGGCAGCAACTGTCATCTGTCCTCCAAAAAAGTGAGTCTCAAACACCGAGGAATATCCCAGGGAAAAGCTTCAGTCTCAGTCCGATTGGACTTGGTTTTCGGTTTTTACCGACAATCCATAGATCTTAATGAACCCCTCTGCAGAACCGTGGTCGAATTCATCAGATCGGTCATAGGTCGCGAGCCCATGGTTATACAGCGCTTTCGGTGCCTGTCGACCGACTACAGTAGCGCTGCCTTTATACAGTCGCACTTTAATATCTCCAGTCACAAAACGCTGAGTACTTTGAACATAGGCATTTAAATCTGCTCGGTGAGCCGTGAACCATAGACCGTTGTAGACCACGTCGGCATATTCTAAGGCGATTCGAGCCTTGGTACGGGCCTGGTCTTTGGTCAGGGTCATAGCCTCTAAGGCTGTGTGGGCAGTGTGCAGCAAGGTAGCTGCAGGACATTCATAAATCTCACGAGATTTTATACCAACCAGACGGTTCTCTACATGATCGATACGTCCGATCCCATGAGATCCGGCCAAAGAGTTCAGGTGATCAATTAGATCTGTACCTGCCATGTTCTCGCCATCTACTGCGGTGGGCACACCACGCTCAAAATGGACTTCAACATAAGTCGGATCCTCTGGAGTGGCCGCCACAGGGTTAGTCCAAGCGTAGGCGTCCTCTGGCGGTTCCAGCCAAGGGTCTTCAAGTTCCCCTGCCTCTACACTCCTCCCCCAAAGGTTTTCATCAGTCGAAAACCTACTACGATTGGCGTTTATGGGCAGGTTTCGCGCTTGTCCATATTCAATTTCGTCGTCACGACTCATACCCCAATCACGGATAGGAGCAATGACCTCAATGTCCGGCCCCAACGAGGAAATCCCGACTTCCAGTCGGACTTGATCGTTACCTTTCCCGGTACAACCATGAGCGATGGCGTACGCGCCATACTCTTTTGCCGCCTCCACCAAATAACGTGCAATTAAAGGCCGTCCCAATGCCGTTGCAAGGGGGTACTGCCCTTCATATACCGTTCCGGCCTGGAGTGACGGGAAGAGGAATTCATTCACCAAGGTATCCCGGCCGTCTACAGTCAGAGCTTCCACGGCACCGATGCTCAACGCTCGCTGGCGAATTGACTCTAGATCCACCATTCCCAAGTCGATAGTCAGGGTTATTATGTCTGCGTCATACTTTTCCTGCAGCCAGGGAACAGCCACTGTGGTATCTAGTCCCCCACTGTAAGCTAGTACGATTTTTGGTTTCGCCATTATATGGTTCTATCCATCCGGTATTAAATGGTTGCTAGAGCGGTGCCTAAGCGGTCCACTCCTTCGTCAATCTCTTCCCTGGTGATATTCAAAGGCGGCATGAAACGGATAGTATGAGGCCTCGGACCGTTCAGCAGAATTCCGGCCTCATTTGCAGCCGTCAGAACCGGTCCAGATATATCACTATCGAAATCCATTGCTGCCAACAAGCCTTTCCCTCGCACTTCTGTGACAAACGAGAAACGCCCTTTCAAGTCATTCAATGCACCTAATAGGTAGGGTTCCATGTCTTTGACTTGGCCAGGAATGTCATTGTCAATCAAAAACTTGGTTCCTGCGTAGGAAGCGGCGGTCGTCAACATATTACCGCCGAAGGTCGAACCATGGTCTCCCGGCACCAAGGCCATGGCATGCTCCTTAGACAGGAACGCGCCGATAGGGACACCGTGTCCAAGACCCTTTGCCAAGGTCATCACGTCAGGTTCAACACCATATTCCTCGTAGCCGAACAAGCTGCCCAACCGGCCCATACCAGTCTGCACTTCATCTAATATCAGCAATATCCCCTGCTGGTCACACCACTCCCTTACACGCTTCAGATAATCATCATCAGGAATGATCACCCCGGCCTCACCTTGGACCGGTTCGATCATCACTGCCGCAGTCTTGTCATTTGTGGCATTCATGATGCCCTCGACATCGTTGTAATCGACATGGACGAAGCCAGGTTGCAACGGAGTGAAATTTTCCTGGTAATGGGGTTGACCTGTGGCTGCAACAGTCCCCAAAGTCCGACCATGGAATGAATTAAGGGCCGTTATTATCTCGTAAGCGCCGTCACGATGAAGCTTTCCATAACGCCGCGCTAGTTTCATGGCACCTTCATTGGCCTCTGCTCCACTGTTACCAAAGAAAACCAAATCTAGTGCACTATTCTCGATGAGCGTCTCCGCTAGTTGAAGCTGCGGCACGCTATAAAACTGATTGGACGTTTGTACCAATGTACCGGCCTGATCGGCGATAGCCTTAGTCACCGCTGGATGGCAGTGACCTAGCTGGTTAACGGCCCAACCGGCCACGAAGTCCAAGTACTCTTTTCCATCAGCATCCCAAGCGCGAGTACCTTCGCCCTTGACCAGCACTACCGGTTGGCGGCGCACCGTCTGGGCGTAATATTTTTTCTCAACTTCTATCCAATCACTGCTCTTACTCATATCGAGTTCTCCCATTTACCGAATGATTACTGCGGGCCCCTATTCAAGGACTCTCTTAGGCGTTCCACAGCCCCTTGAAGCTCTTTCAAGGCCTCGTCCAACCCATCGACCGCATCTTCAATAAATTGCATACCTTCTTGTCCTGAAGTGCCGCCAGACAATCCACTGGGAGGTGCTCCATCCTCCAGCAACATGGCCAATCCTTCGTCGACACTATCCGCCATGACGACATTCCTACCATCGGCCAGGATCACCTTTTTGAGTTCCGGGAATGCTAGCACTTCCGATTGGAGATACAAAGGTTCCACATAGATTATCGCATCCCCCACCGGTATGACCAGTAGCTGGCCTCGAACAATCTGTGAGCCAGCACCATCCCACAGTGTAAATTGCTGAGAAATGGTCTGATCGTTCTCAATCCGTGCTTCCACTTGTGCTGGCCCATCCACTTGCGGGTCGCTGGGTACTACAAACGCATTGAGCTCCCCATAGTGCTCACCGTCATTTCGGGCCGTTAGCCAACCAACCAGGTTTTTCTTCTCACCGGCCGGACTGAACGGCAACATTAACACAAACTCTTCAGTATCGTTTCCTGGCATCTGGAGGATTAAGTATGACGGGTGGACCGGAACTCCCCGCTGGCCGAACCGAGTGTCTTCAGGAATAGCCCATTGTTCTGCCTGATTGAAAAAAACCTGTGAATCAGTTACGTGGTAACGCAAATACATGTTCGCCTGTGAAGAGAACAGTCCGTTCGGATAACGGATGTGGGATTGGAGTTCATAAGGCATCTCTTGGAAATCCAGAAACAGATCCGGGAAAGCGCGCCGGTACATATTGAGCAAAGGATCTCCGGGATCCATGGCGTAGATAAAAACCTCACCACTAAACGCGTCAACGACAGCTTTAACGCTATTTCGTATGTAGTTGAAGCCGCCTTCTCCTATCGTCGAATATGGATATCTATCTGTAATTGTAAAAGCGTCTTGCAGCCACCATATTTTCCCAGACGAGTCGACTACAGGGTACGGATCTTCGTCCATAATCAAGAACGGCGCCAGAGAGCTGACCCGCTTGCTGATTTGTCGGCGATACTGAATACGCGTGTCTGAAGAAACTTGATCACTAAGCAATATGTTAATGTCGGCAAATTGCCAAGCATAGGCCAATCGTCGGAAAGTAGAATCCAGTTTCACCCCGCCTAAGCCATTGTAGTGAAGCTGGCTACCAGAGGGATCAATCTCCGGGGACATGCTGTTTACGAGAGCGAACAGGGCCGGTGACTCTCCGTAGTACAACTCTGGCCTTTCAATCGGGATTTTCCCACGGATTGGGATGTCCTGAATGAAAAACTCAGGACGCCCTTCTTCAGGCGTGAATCCTGTCGCGGGACTCATGGCCAATCCATAGCCATGGGTGTATTGAAGTCTACGGTTCACCCAGTTTCGAGCGTCGGCTGGAAGGTTATCTGGATCCAACTCCCTTGCCGCCAAAAGCACCTGACGCAGCCTTCCATCCAACACATACCGATCGGAGTCCATATTCAAAAAGTTGTAATAAAGCTCCATAAATTGGAGCTGGTTGTAGGCGTCTTGCAGTGGCTCCACATCCCAAAGGCGAATGTTTTCGATCACCGTCAGGTTTTCTGCTATCACATCAGCGTCAAGGTTACTGACGGCTGGCACTGAAATTTGCTCTACCTGATCTAACTGGTATGCAGCACGTGTAGACTCGATATTACGTTCAATATAAGCTCGCTCTTTTTGAAATTCATTGGGGTCTACTTGAAACCGTTGAAATAACGCCGGCAAGGCGATATTAGCCAACAGCATCATTATGACCCAGAGGCTGGAAGCGCCGATCACAAGTCTTAACCCGCCGAAATAATAGCTGACAAAAAACGCCACCCCTCCGAGCGAGGCTATGACAGTCATAAACCAAAGTACTGGAATTCTCGCGTGAATATCGGTATACCCAGCACCGGCAACCAAACCTCCCTGTGACATTACAAGATCGTAGATTGCCAACACATGCCCGGCAGCAATGCTCAACATCAACAAACCGCCTAAGATACCGATGTGTTTCAACATACGAGGGGATAGGAGCAGGTTCAGACCCCTAAGTGCGTACATTCCAGCATAGAGGAACAAAGACATAACTAGAGAGACGATCAATAATCCCATAATCCAGCTTTGGATAAAGCTGAGCATCTTAAGGGTAACTATGAAGAACGACAGGTCACGCCCGAACTCGGCGTCGGAGACCCCGAACGAAACTTTGTTAAAAAATAGGAGGAAGACCTCCCAACGACCCGCAGTAGCCGAGCCAAATACCGGAGCTGCAGTTAGAACGGTAACGACGGTTGCTGCCAGCAAAATTGCCCGCAGCAACCTCATGGTTTCTTCACTTACAGGAAGAGTGGAAACGCCATGAGAGAACCGAAATGTGAAGTAAAAATTTATTACTAGTGCAGCGGCTGTTACTATCGTGCCGCCAATGAAGAGCCAGACCTTGATAACTAGAATCTTGGTGAACACGTCCCGGTAACCGAGCTCGCCGTACCACAGCAGATCGGTGTAAACCGTCCTGATCCACCATAAAATCAAGAAGGTGAAAAGCAAACCAACGCCGATTATGCTGCCGTTCCGGATTTTCCTCAGAGCAACCGCAGATAGACCAGGTAACTTAGGTCCTTCCGGCTGTTCTCCATCATTGGCGAGGTCGTAGCTCATGGGCCCGGGGGCGCCTGCCGACGTGCACCCCCCAAATCACCCACTATAGTAGTTCCAGTCGAATTGCCACGTACGCATTCCAATAACGCGTTTGGCTGTCTGCCGTCTATGATGTTGCTCACCGGAGACCGTTCCAAAGCCCGCAAGCAAGCGGAAAGTTTAGGAATCATGCCACCTTGAATGACTCCTGAATTGAACAGTATATTGGCTCGACGTCGGTCTAAGCGTCTGATTACTCGGCCACCGCTATCCATAACACCGGCAACGTCGGTAAGAAACACTAACTGTTCCGCCCGCAGAGCATGAGCCAGTTCTCCAGCCACGGTGTCACCGTTAATATTCAGAGCACTACCAGCATTCTCTGAGCCATCACGCACATGAACCCCTAACGGAGCAATCATAGGAATAAACCCACTGCCCAGAGAAGACTGAATCAGGTCGACATTCACGTTGGTTACCTCTCCAACGAAACCCAACTCGGGATTGGCTATCTCAGCTTCAATCATAGATCCATCGATTCCGCTCATGCCGACCGACCGGCCGCCAAACTCGTGTATCAATGATACTAATTCTTTATTGATCAACCCCCCTAAGACCGCTACAACTATCTCAAGACTGGGGGCATCAGTGATACGAAGTCCGTTCACGAATTGAGGGGCCAGCCCTTGGCGCTGCATCCACTGGGATATCACGTTCCCTCCGCCGTGGACCACTACCACTGGCTGCCCTTCTTCTTGCAGTGTTACCAAATCCCTGAGACTGGTGTCATGACTGCCTAGGGTACTGCCGCCGATCTTTACTACTATCGGATGATCAGAAGTCGGTTGGCCGGCCAATTCTTCCTCCAAACGCTGGAACTAAAATCAAATCGAGATAAATTCTGATGGGAGTGGAATCGGCTGCCGAAAGAATCCTGTAAAAGTCGCCGGAGAAACGATCAGACCGCCACTGGCCGTACCACACAGATGCGGCCGTCCACGCCCCAATATTAGCGGGGAATCGGACTAAACCGTATACGGGTACAGAGATGCATGCCAATACTTATGCTGATACCCAGTCTATGTGGTGTATGCACTATTAATGACCACATATTCTTCCGTAAGGTCGCAGCCCCAAGCGGTGGCCTGACCGTCCCCAAGATTCAAGTTAACGCCAAACGTGACCTCGTCGCCACGCATAAGAACAACAACGGCGTCCCGATGGAACGGTACAGGTTTGCCGGATTCCATGATACAAACTCCGTTGATATACAGATCTATTTTTGATTCAACAGTCTCGGCCCCACTCCGACCAAGTGCCATGATTAACCGACCCCAGTTTGGGTCGGCTCCGTACACGGCCGATTTAACTAGCAAAGACGAAGTGATGGTCTTGGCGGCCAGTCGGGCGTCAGCAACGGTTTTCGCTCCTCGTACCTCCGCAACTACTAACGTCGTCGCACCTTCGCCGTCCTGAGCTAATTGGCGAGTCAGTTGCACCAAGACTTCCGTAAGACCCTCGCGGAAAGTATCGGCATCCGCGCTGCCAGATGAAAGTGGCGCGTTTCCCGCAGCTCCGTTGGCCAACACAACTAAACTATCGTTGGTACTGGTGTCTCCATCGATATCCAGCATATTAAGGGTGCTGTCTGCTATATCGGGAAGAATAGACCGTAAGTAGTCCTGCTCAACGTTAGCATCTGTAGCCACAAAACAAAGCATGGTGGCCATATTGGGGTGGATCATTCCTGACCCCTTCGCTACTCCACTAATATTGACCTCAGCGCCACCAAGATTGACTGTTACGGCGGCTTCCTTTGTTCTGGTATCGGTGGTCATCATCGATCTAGCCAGAGCGTTCCCACCGTTATCCTGCAGTTCAATCTCATCGACGCCTTTCTTGATTAGCGTCATGGGAAGTTCGACACCTATAACTCCAGTACTGAACACCAGGACCTCTTCAGGTTTCACGCCCAGACCAGAGGCGGCTACGGCAGCCATCTCTTTAGCGTCTACGTAGCCTTGTTCACCAACTCCAGCATTGGCTATTCCCGAATTCACCACTAATCCACGTACCCTACCACCAGCAGCTAAAGTTTCACGATTCACAGTAACTGATGGCGAAACTAAAGTGCTTTTGGTAAACACGCCAGCGACCGAACACGGGGTATTTGAAAGGAGTAGCCCCATGTCCATCTTGTCTTCTGAGAAAGTCTTTATTCCAACATATGTCCCGCCGGCTTTAAAGCCTTTGGCGTTCGTTATTGTGCCGCCTTCCACTCGGTTGATTGGGCCGGCCATGGGTTACCTCCCGTGTAGGGCGATATCGAGTTTTCCTTCGTGCCTGAGAAAGCACAGAGTATATCACAATGGCGAAGCTACCCAAGTTAAGATTCCGTTGTCACTCGTCTGGCTATCTGGCTGTGGACTGACCATTGGGGTTAACCTATAATCGGGCCTATTAACGGCACGATATTTTAAATGCAGGTGCTGGAATGGCAGCGGTAAGCCCCTTCAGAGGTTGGCGATTCAACCAAGAAAAAGTCGGTGATATGGCGTCAGTTCTATGCCCGCCGTACGATATGATAGATGAGGACATTCAAGATACCCTGAAGTCCCAGAACCAGTACAACGTTATACACCTAGAGGCAGGCGAAGGTCTGGATTGGAACGCTTCCGCCAAAGGCCAGTACTCAGCCACTTCAGACCTGTTCGACCGTTGGCGTACTGAAGGGGTCTTACAGCAGGACTCCGAACCTAGTTACTATCTTATGCGTCACAGCTTTCCCCTTGCCGGGAAGAACATGGTGCGAGTTGGACTCATAGCATCAGTCGGATTGGAGGGATACGAGACCCGCCAAGTACTCCCTCATGAATTCACCCAAGCCCCTGCTATCCAGGACCGCGTCTGGCTAATGGAGTCCCTATCCGCCAATATCAGTCCTATAATGTCTATCTACCGCGACGCTAAAGGTGAGCTTGACCACCTCTACCAACAAATCATGAGCGAAACGCCCGAGTTCGATTCCACCGATGACTCAGGAAGCGCCACTGCTCTTTGGCGCGTCTCAGATCCTAGTATCCAGAGCCAAATAAGCAAGTTTTTCGACGGGCGTCCTATCTATCTGGCGGACGGGCACCACCGCTATGAGGCCTCAAGGCAGTATCAGCTCGACCGACACGCCGAAGACCCAGCCAACAAGTCCGCCGACCTAGCCCACAATTTTGTAATGATGACACTACTCTCTTTCGACGACCCTGGTTTGGTCGTTCTCGGTTATCACAGGACGCTCAACGACGTACCAGATGACAAACTAGCCAATATCAAGGCTAAGCTGAGTCGTCTATTCGAATCTGAGCCAATCGAAGGAAACTCCGACGCCCTGATCGAACAGGTGGACCGTTTAGGTGCAGACCGCCAACTGATGGCGTCCGTCGATTCAGACGGCGCAAATATACTAGTGTTGAAAGAATCTGCGATTGAACCAGACTGGGGGCCGCTTTCATCTTCAGAGGCATGGGTGCTTGAAGAACAGGTGCTTAAGCCAGAACTGGGCGACTCTACATTAGAGCACCTGGATTTCATGCACGACCACCAAGAAGCCGTTGAACGGGCGAAGACCGGAGATCTACAAATGGTGTTTCTCCTGAAGCCTTTTCCATTGGACGCATTCGAGAGCATCGTCGGCGGAGGGCAACGCTTGCCACGGAAGTCCACATTCTTCTATCCCAAGTTGCCAACCGGCCTTGTAATAAACCGGATTGACGGGGAATTGTAGATGGCTACCGACTCGAGGAACCCCCGTCGATTCGTTCCCGGAAACGCTCTGTGATAGCGTGTTCTGCCTGACGGCTGTTAGCAGCGATAAATCCTTCGAGGTCTCGTATTTCTTCGAGAACATCTTCTCCAAATGCAGCTGTTAATAACCCATTCTTTTTGATGCTGGCGAGCTTTGATCGCGCCTCGTCCACCCTTTTTAACAATTGCAGAGCTTCTAACTCCTGGGTAGCGGTGTCTTTTATGGCTTGCAACCTTCTGCGATTGGCTATGGAGTCCTCGAGACGCTCCTCAATCTCCCCCATAGCAGTTAAGGACAGATCGAGGGAGGTCTGTCCGTATGCGACTTGCCTCGGCAAGCGCCGCAGTTGGGTCTGGAATTGATTTACTAAAGCGTCTAGTTGCTCCTCTTTTGCATGCATCTCAGCCAGACCTAACCTGAGGGTAGCCATCGCTTGTTCAAGTTGAGAAATAGCCACTTAAACACCTCTCATTAGTAACCTTGAAACATAACGCCGGAGCATCGATTGTGATACTCCGGCGTTCATTTGACTTCCATTTGATTATCGCATCGTGGGAATATTTTCTCCACGTAAATGCGCCCAGTTCTTGGGTAAATCCGGTTTACCAAAATTTTATAGCATCAGAACTTAAATCCCACTTCAGGCAATACGACTTTCAGAGCGTCCATAACCTCGGTAATGTCGTCTTTCTCGACTGCGCCTAGATGTCCAATACGAAAAATGTCAGCACTCATACGTCCCTGGCCTCCGGCCAAAACAACATTGTGTTCAGTGCGCATCTTACCCATCAAAGCCTTCTGATCGACACCCTCTGGAACTTTTATGGCCGTCACGGTATTTGAAGCGTATACCTCGTCAGAGACAAGTAATTCCAAACCCAGAGCTCGAGCGCCATCACGAGTAAACTGGCCTATGTTGGCGTGGCGGCCGAAAACGTTTTCCATTCCCTCTTCAAGTAAAACATCAAGGGCCTTGCTAAGCCCGTACATGGCAGACAGATTAGGAGTGAACGGGGTCTGTCCCGTTGCGAGGTATTGTTTGGCCATCGCGAGGTCGAAGTAGAACCGGGGCATCTTCGCAGTCTGTTGAGCTTCCCATGCTGCCTCGCTAACACTGATGAATGAAAGCCCTGGGGGAATCATGAACCCCTTCTGAGAGGCAGTGCCAACCATGTCGCAATTCCACGCATCCACCGGCAATGGTATACATCCCAGACTCGATACCGCATCAACCAAAAACAACTTTCCGAATTCGCCTTTCACCACCTTGGCTATCTCTTCTACCGGGTGGGTGACCCCCGTAGATGTCTCGTTATGAGTGACTAGAACGGCCTTTACACTGGGATCGTCTTTCAACGCCTTACGGATATCGTCCGGGTCAATGGGGCCACCCCATTCAAAGTCCATGCGTTTAACATCGGCACCATATGCCTCGACCATATCTACAAACCGATCGCCAAAGGCGCCTGCCGTCGCCGCTATCACCCGGTCTCCCGGAGACAGTGTGTTTACGATGGCCGCTTCCAAAGAGCCAGTGCCGGATGCCGTAAGGATGAACAGGTCATTCTTCGTCATAAAGACCTGCTTTAGCTGCTCGGTTGTCTTGTGGATCATTTCATCGAATTCCGGGCCTCTATGATTGATCATAGGGGTGGTCATAGCTTCGACGATGTCTTCCGGTATAGGAGTTGGTCCAGGAGTCCTAAGGTTCTGGGCGGTGATATTCTGCATGGATCCCTTCGTCATAAACTAGCAGCCGGCATCTACTGCATTTCACCACGCGTCGATAGGCGTGATAAACCGATTGCTCAAGCGGTAGATGATTATATCACCGTCGGCCGAGGCCGTCATACGGAGGCAGGTGTAATAGGCTAAACGTGATCGATCTTTGAAAAAGTTTAGGTTGATCTTCTTAATTATTCGATAATCCGAACCCGAGGATTACGCCGTAGCAACATCCTTCACAGCATTCGTTGATCAATCCCTTCATTACCATAGCAGAATGGCCACACGTTTCGCGATCAGTATTATCATTGCCGATGGATATATGTTTGAATATAGCGGCGAATCCATTAATCCAGACCGAGCATGCAGAACCTCATTTTGAGCCTAAATCTCGGTTATGTCATGCTATAATCAGGCTATGACTATAGGCTCTGGATTGCTAGAAGGACTCAACCCCGCTCAGAAAGATGCTGTTGAAACTGTCGACGGCCCACTGCTCATCGTCGCAGGACCAGGTAGCGGCAAAACAAGAGTCATTACCCACCGCATCGCCTACTTGGTTCGAGAGTACGGAGTAAGTCCCTACAACATCCTAGCCATGACTTTCACTAACAAAGCCGCCAAGGAGATGCGAGAGCGGCTCGACCGACTTGTAGGTTCTCGAAGCGATGCACTCACCGTGGGTACGTTCCACTCGTTCTGCGCGAAGCTGTTACGCATTGACGGCCATTGCCTGGGACTGGAGCCCAACTACACCATCTACGACGCTGACGATCAGAACACCATCATCAAGCAGTCCATGGAATTGGCAGAAGTAGATCCCAAACGGAACCCGCCCCGGGCCGTCCTTAGCACGATCTCGAAAGCCAAAAACTTGATGTGGGATTCACAGACGATGCTCAAGAACGCCGTCGACAACTATTTCGAAGAGATTTGCGCGCGAGTTTACCACCACTACGAGGAAATCCTCACCCGGAACAACTCTCTTGACTTCGACGACTTATTGATGAAATCGGTCCAACTATTACGGGAGTTCCCCGAGGTCAGGAGGAAATACCAAGAGCGCTACCAATTCATCATGGTAGACGAGTTCCAAGACACCAATGTTTCCCAATACCAATTAGCTCGGTACCTGGGCGAAGCACACCAAAACGTCTGTGTGGTCGGAGATCCCGACCAGTCGATCTATTCTTGGCGTAGTGCAGACATACGCAATATCCTGAGCTTCCAGAATGATTACCCCAAAGCCAAAACCATCACTTTGGACCAGAATTATCGATCCACTGCCACCATTCTAGACGCTGCCAAAAACCTAATATCAATCAACGGTCTACGCATTCAGAAGGACTTGTTCACCGATAACCTGAAGGGAGAACTAGTAGAGATTCGGGAAGCATACGATGAAGGAGAAGAAGCGTCGTTCGTCATCTCCGAAGCCGAGCGGCTGGTTCGAGAAAAAGGGTTTAAAGCCGGAGACTGCGCTGTTATGTACAGGATTAACGCCCAATCTCGCGCCCTAGAAGAAGCATGCTTGCATAAAGGTGCTAAGTACCGACTAGTAGGGGGCATCCGATTTTACAAGCGCCGAGAGGTCAAAGACCTAATGGCTTACCTGCACATGATTCACAATCCTTTGGACGACGTGAATGTTGGGAGGGTAATAAACGTTCCGCCCCGAGGGATTGGAGCTAAGTCCATGCAACAACTAGCTGATTGGGCCCACAGTCACGAAATGGCCCTGTTCTCGGCTATGCAGCAAATTGCATCCGCTCGGCTGGCTGGCGAAGAATGCCCCGTTGGCATCACCAAAAAGGCCGCAAACTCACTAGCCGACTTCGCTATTCTTATAGAGAAGCTGATCGAACTCAGCAAGCAGACTCCTGTGGTGGACTTAGTTGATCGAGTGGTCGAGGACACAGGTTTCCGCACGTTCATACAAAACAGCGAGGATCGCCCCCAGGAACGCTGGGAAAATATCATAGAGCTTCGAAACACCGCTTTAGAGTTTAACGCCGAGACTCCACCGGATGGTCTGACCACTCTGCTAGAGCGACTCGCGCTAGTAGCAGACGTAGATAGTTACGAGGACGCAGAAGATTCCATAACATTGATCACACTGCACCAGGCAAAAGGCCTAGAGTTCCCAGTGGTTTTCATCGTGGGCATGGAGGAAGGCCTACTGCCTCACAGTCGCTCTCTAGACAACGAAGACCAACTAGAAGAAGAACGGCGACTTTGTTACGTTGGCATGACACGCGCCGAAAAGCGCCTCTATCTGACGCGAGCCTTTCGCCGATCAATTTTTGGTGCCACCCGGCCGGGAGAAGCCTCACGGTTCCTCCGCGATATCCCGGTAGAACTAATTACATCTGGCGACAACCAGAGCAACACTAGAACGGACAAACCTGGCGAAAGCTTTCGCACCCGTCGCCCTGGCTGGGACGATTGGCAAGCACCGACCCCAGTCATTAACCGCGACCAGCCAACTATCGCCAGACCGTCCCTGCAAATCGGTGACGCCGTACGCCACAATGCCTTCGGAGACGGAATAGTCACCGGATTAGAAATAACAGCATCAGACACCGAGGTAACAATAGAGTTCGCTGCTGGTGTCGGCCAAAAACGGTTGCTCCTAAGCTTCGCTCCTTTAGAAAAAGTCGGGTAGCTGTCTATAGTTTACGCTCCAACCAAATCAATTCTTCGTCGTATCAAAATCAAAACTCAGCAAAACAACAATCGAACACAGAGGCTAGTCTCTTCGCATACTCTCTGAGAGTTTTTCGGGCCATATTCTGAAGATTCAACTGCACCAACCTAAGCCATGCAAGAGCCTCTTCACATCAATTGACACGAATAATCCACACAAATCGGAGCAATACTAAAACATGGCCTCGAACTTAGATTCCCTTCAATCCTCCAGAGTAAACATCCCCGACTCCCAACGTGCCATCCAAGACTATCTCTGGGATCAAGGCTGGACTGATGGCCTACCGGTTATTGCACCAACCGAACCCTTAGTCCGAGAAATGCTGTCTGGCTACGGCGGCCATCCTCAAGACTCCCTTGGCAGAATCCAGCCCGGAAACTCCAACGTAACGCTAGAAAAACTGGCTGTTAACGCTGTCCTTGCCGGCTGCCTTCCTGAGCATTTCCCGGTGGTCGTCGCAGCCATGAAAGCCGCTCTTAGAGATGAGTTCAATCTGGCAGGCAACGCCGTCACAACCGGCGGTGCAGGCCAAGTACTGATAGTCAACGGACCTATCGCTAAAGAACTTAACATCAATGGCGACGCCGCTTGCTTCGGCCCCGGATTCCGGTCCAACGCCGCCATAGGCCGAGCACTGCGGCTGGCCGTCCGGAACCTGGGAGGATTGATTCCAGGCGATATGGACAAAGCCACTCTTTCCACTCCATATCGATACAGTTTCTGCTTCAGCGAGAATGAACAGATCAGCCCCTGGGAACCCAGGCATGTAGAACTTGGCTTTGATCCTTCTGCCAGCACGGTTACCATCGCTGCCATTCTGGGCGTATACAACGTCATGGAAAGTACGGTTGGAACAGGTATCGAAGTGTTGCGTACCATAGCCGGTAATATGCGCAGTATTGGCATACCAGGGTACTACCATCTAGGGACACGCTCTCAAATCGTACTGGTGCTCTGCCCGGAGCATGCCAATGAGGCAGCCAAATCAGGGTTATCGAAAGCAGATGTACGAGAATACATCTACGCAAACGCCCGTATGCCAGTTCATCAACTGAAAGACCTAGCCCACTACGGAAACCGTGTGTGGCCCAATTGGATAGACCAGACCAACCCAGACACCCTAGTCCCTATATGCTCGTCCCCTGACGACATAGTGGTGATAGTGGCCGGTGGCGGCGGCCGACACTCAGCTTGGATGTCCGGCTGGGTGACCCGAGTGTGCACCGAGGAAGTGATAATGGAATAGAGGTTTGCACCACACCCAGAGTGATTCTAGTCCGATTAGCACATTTGACACCACGCCTGCCCTTCCGCGATGATACCCAAGCTCACAAACAATGAATTTATTGAACTCTTAGGAGGCGCTTGCTAATGGTTAAGGCCGCCGTGTTGTACGAACAAAAGAAACCTTTGGTTATTGAAGACTTGGAGTTGGATGACCCTAAAGAGAGGGAGGTCCTGATCAAGGTTGGCGCAGCCGGGATCTGTCGCAGTGACCGGCATTACATGCACGGTGACGCACCGACAGCTCTTCCTGTGGTTCTAGGTCATGAAGGCGCAGGCACTGTCGAAGCTGTCGGCCCTGGCGTGACCTCTGTCAGACCTGGACAACAGGTCATACTTTCGTTTGTCTCTTCGTGCGGCCGCTGCAAGAGTTGCATCACTGGTAACTCTCAGGTTTGTGACACCCACGCTGCCGCTGGTGCCTTCATGTTCGACGGGACCACTCGTCTACACAAAGGTGACACTCGAATACATCACTTTGGTAAAACAGCGTTATTTGCGGAACACACGGTCGTCCCGGAAGCCGCCGTCATTCCCATTGACTCAAACATCGATATGGGCGTAGCCGCACTCATCGGGTGCTGCGTACCCACTGGAGTCGGAGCCGTTACCTCCAGCGCCAATGTACAGCCCGGAAGCACTGTAGCTGTTATCGGTTGTGGCGGAGTAGGCCTAAACGTAATCATGGGCGCTGCCTTGGTTAACGCCAGTAAGATCATCGCGGTAGACATCGGCGAAGCCCAACTGGAATTCGCAATGAAATTCGGCGCGACCCACACAGTCAACGCGTCAGACAAAGACCCGGTAGCCCAGGTTAGGGAACTGACTGACGGTAAAGGGGCCGACTACACTTTCGAAGTTTTCGGCTCGGCCGACACAACTAAGGCGGCATACGATATGGCAGCCAAGAGTGGCACTGTTACCGTTGTAGGTATTGCCCCGGTCGGCGCGGAAGCAAGTATCAATGCGGTTGACATGGTCCGCAACGAAAAGACTATGCGGGGAACATACTACGGCTCGACTCATGCCAGTGTGGACATGCCTAAACTACTGGACATGTATCTAGCTGGTAAGCTGAATCTCGACGATTTGATAGTTAGACATTATTCCCTTGACCAGGTCAACGAAGCTTATGACGACATGGACAAAGGCGAAATAGGCCGGGGCGTAATTATCTATTAAGAGATAAGCTGAAAGTGGAAGACCTGACCATAAAACTGGTAGAAAATGAAGCGGAGATGGAAGAGGCTCTGGGAGTGCGGTTCCGGGTGTTCGTGTCGGAACAAAACGTACCCATGGACGAAGAGCTGGACGAAATCGACTCCAGCGCCACCCACGCGATTGCAGTTCATAATGGTCAGGTCGTAGCCACGGGCCGGGTGTTTTATCGGGATGAAGACAGCGCGGCCCGTATCGGCCGGATGGCAGTGGACACCAGTTGGCGCCGCCATGGAGTTGGACGACGCCTACTAACGTTCTTGGAACAAGAGGCCACGAAACAAGGTGTTTCCACTTACATCCTAAACGCTCAAGTGTACGTTAAGGACTTCTACGCTGCCAACGGCTACCAAGAACGCGGAGAGGAATTCTTGGAGGCGGGCATCGTCCACGTCCTTATGCGAAAGGAAGCCACAAGACCTGATTAACCGGATACACCAAAGGAACCACCACTTCATTATTAAGTAAACGGCGGCGGTTCCAAGCTGTAGATTGCTAGGCTGCTAGCTTGCCTTGTTCTAAGCTCTGGATATCCATCTTGGCTATGTGGTCTCCAGGCTGGCTTCCTAAGGATTTAAATCCATCGGACTCACGGAATGCCGCCTCTTTAGCAGGAACATCATCGCCGTCAGCAAAACGCCGGACCCAAATGAACTGGTTATGGTCGGCATTTACCCATGTAGCCACTACCGGAATCCCCATTGCTTCGTGGGCCGGTTTAATACCGGTCTCAAATAATTTCACCCAAGAGTCCATCATTCCTTTATTGATGGTATAGCTTCGCATCTGGTCCATAATTAGTCTCCTTAATACGACTGACGATTATATGTCTCTAGGTCACCTTACTGGTCTAACCAGCAAACAAATATCCGATCTAACTTCCAGGTCAATTAGTCAATATAACTCCATGACTAGATGCTATTTAAGCTGCTTGCGCAGTGCGAAGAACCTCTTCCACTACCTTTACTTCCATCTTCGCAATATGGCTGGTCGGCCTGTCTCCTAACGCCTTACGGCCAGGAGACGCGAAGTACGCCTTCTCTTTGTCTGGAATCTCTTCCGCAGTCTCAAAAGTCCTTACCCAAACAAAATCTGTGCGGTCAGGACTAACGTAAGTTGCCACGATTGGGATTCCCAAGCTCTCGTGAACAGGACGAATTTCCTTATCGAACAACTCCAGCCAAGAGTCCATCATTCCTTTGTTTATAGTGTACGTTCGTATCTGTGCAACCATTTTCTCCTCCTATATTAGGCGTCATTTATCAGGTAACGGCGTATCGCTTAATAGCATCTTCGTCAAACTTCAATCCCAGACCTGGCTTGTCCGGCACCTCAAGGCAACCTTCCACAAATTTAGGTGTCTCTTCGAACAGCTTCAATGTCCATGGCATGTACTCCACAGTCAACCCATTGGGGATAGCACCCATAAGCTGAATGTGTATTTCAGGGACCAAATGACTGACAACTGGCAAGTTAAACGCTTCGGCCATACCGGCAACTTTGCGCCATTCGGTTATACCACCAACCCGCAGAAGGTCAATCATCACTATGTCTATGGAGTGGTTCTCGATCAACTGCCTAAAAGGATTTATGCCGTAGACATACTCTCCCGCCGCTATCGGAGTGTTTAAAGCGTCTGCAACCCTAGCTAAGCCCTGGTAATCATCATGGGCCACTACATCTTCTAGCCAGAAGAGGTTATATTCTTCAACCCTGCTGCCGATGGTGATTGCCTGGTTCACGTTCCACATCTGGTTGATATCGCACATGATATCGATGTCATCGCCTACGGACTCCCTAAGAGTCCGCATGCGCATTACCTCCTTGGCAGGGGTATCCTCCGCTCCCATCTGCGACTTCATCTGCTTAAAACCCTTCTGTACCAGAGCCGGCCCTATCTCGGCCAATTGTTCCAGGTTCATAGGCCGCATCAGCGCACCACTGGCGTAAGTAGGAACCCGCTTACGATATCCACCAAGTAGAGAACAAACCGACTGACTCAGCGCTTTACCTTTGATATCCCACAAAGCCATGTCAACAGCGGCCAGAGCTAGAGTAAGCATACCCCCGGGACCCGATCCATTAGTCTTGTCCCGTAGACCTTGCATCACAGCCTCAATTTCCATCGGGTCTTCACCCTCTGTAAGTTCACAGAGAGCCTCTACCATTGTCTTGAGTGATGGAGCTAAAGGGCTAAGGCCCAAGCCAGGTGCGAATGTCAAGCCGACGCCCTCTATACCTTCATCGGTCATCATATTGAGGGTTACGAATGCGCGCATGCCTCCTGCTTGAGGTTGAACATCAACTAGCTGTTCATCTGCAGGGGAATGCAATAATTTGACTTGTGATTTAGTAATCTTCATGTGTGTTCAACTCGGGAGTAAATTGGATACCTGAGAGGCCCGATTCTACCATAGTCCATCTAAAAATTTGCGCAAATCACGGCATAGAGGTTGACAACCTAGAAAGTTTAGATTTTCATAATTAAAGGTAGAATTAATATAAGCAGCGCGGTTTTGTTTAAAAAGAAGTATCAACTCCGCATCCAAGTCACACTCGAGGAAGACATAAATATGGCGGCAGAACAAGAACAAATAAAAGAGCTGGTAAAAGAGCGCTATGGCGCCCGAGCTGACCGAGTGATAAGCCTCACATCATCTGAGCTAGGATGCGACCACTCCACCGGTTGCGGCTGTTCAACTGATACTGTGTGTTGCGGACCAACCGATCTGGACCACGCTATGATCCTCTACACCGAGGGTCAATTGTCTGGGCTACCGATGGAGTCGGTAGCCGCCTCCGCTGGCTGCGGCAACCCCACAGCCCTCGCTGGACTAAAGACCGGAGAGCACGTGCTCGACTTAGGATCAGGAGGAGGCATCGATTGTTTTCTGGCAGCACAGCAGGTAGGAGATAGTGGCAAAGTTACAGGCCTAGACATGACTCCGTCCATGCTCGAACTAGCCAGCGCCAATAAAGAAAAGCTGGGCATCAAAAACGTGGAATTCGTTCAAGGCGAGATGGAGAACATGCCCATCCCAGACTCAAGCATAGATGTAATCATATCTAACTGTGTGGTGTGCCTATCCCCTGACAAGGACGCCGTATTTACAGAGAGCTTCCGAGTCTTATCGCCTGGCGGACGAATCCATCTATCAGACGTGATGGCCCTCACCGACGAAGGCCCAACCGTTTCATCCGCCGAAGACTGGGTGTCATGCACAGCTGGAGCCGAGCATATTGATGTATACCGTGACCGCCTAATTCGTGCAGGATTCATAAAAATTGAGTTCACGGGCGAGCAGACAGATTACATGAAAGATCGCGCAGAAAAGCCTGCTACAAACACAGCCGGCTATAAAGTAGTAGCCCACAAGCCTGAATAGAAACTCGTGCGATCACGTAAATACGGTAACGGCGGGAGATCAAGTTGATCTCCCGCCGTTACTTTTAACTCCATTACTATTTCTGAAAAACCTTATATTTACTGATCGTTAATCAACCAATCGTAATTTAGCCGCGCTAAACAGATTTCCATTCGCAACAACCAATGATCTCAATACTCATCCGCCATCAATAAAACCTAGCCATAACCTACCAGTGATTATACTTATCCGAAAGGGATACGTTTAAACGCCTCCGCGTAAGCCATACCAATCTTGGCGCCGGTGCGGATGCGACCCTGCTCGAACCATTCTCCAGCGTTCTCCTGATCTACTTGGGAAACGTGGGCTTTCAGGGCAGTGATGGCTATATCCATATAGGCTTCCACATCGACATAGTTATCTGCCGTATCGCCACCTCCAGCAATCCACACCTCTCGAACCTCATGCGGCTCCAGACCTTCATCTAAAAGTTCCGGGAAAGTAAGTCGGTCACGGGCTGTTGGAAATACGGCCGACAACGCGGCCTCGCCCGCTGCCAGATGATCCGGATGACTGACATAATAACCACGCTCGACGTCACGTGTCGGGCTCCCAGTAACCACCACATCAGGTTTGTGGCGACGTATCTCTCTGGCGATGTCTTTCCGTAATTGTAAGCTCGGTTCTAAATAGGCGTCCGGGTACCCCAAAAAAACCACATCCTTCAGTCCCAATACCTCCCCTGCGCGCCTCTGTTCTTCCTCTCGGATTTTGACCAAATCTTCACTAGTCATGTTTGGATCTGAGCTACCCTTGCTGCCATCGGTGCAAAGCACGTATACCACGTCCCAGCCTTCCGCACACCACTTGGCAACGGTCCCAGAACAGGTCCACTCAGCATCATCCGGGTGGGCCATGATCACCATTGCGCTATGGAACGGTTCGCCATTTCCCGCCATTGAATATTCCTCCCAATCCGTCCGCCCTGATCCGGCACATAAGCTAAATTCAGGCTCGAAAATCAGTGTATCATAGGTAAATCTAATTCTAGAAAATTCCGCTTGGAGTAACCTTGATGCCGACGCTCTGGGCCCAAACCACAGAATTCTCCAATATTTCTGCGGGAGACGACCTGCCGATTCTGGTGAAATTCGACTTCCGACCTCCAGTTCAGGACGGAATAGAGCCTCCTCAAGAGAAACCAGTGGACACCGATAAGTTATATGACTACGTGAAAGAGTTGCTCTTAAAAGCCTTCCCGCCAGAAATAGTAAACAACAACGATACGGCAATATCGACCAAAAGCTTAATCGAATTCCTTCCCGGCGATACAGTAAGCGTATGCGGCGAAGTAGCCAAAAAGTCAGAAAAAGACGACAAACGAACTGTAGAATGCCATGTAACTGTGGAATCCCAGACCGGCAATGTCCTCGCAAACGCCACGGCAATACTTAGCTTCTAGTTCGAGTATTCCGACGACGCCTTCGAGCCGATGGTCGCGGCAAAGCCCTCTCTTCTGGGTCTGGCGCTTTTGGTTCAATCGATCCATATTCGTCCGCCATGCGCTGACGATACACAGTCCACTGTACCTGCGTTACGAGGGTTAACAGTAAGCCTGGTACATAAAACGTGAAAATCGGCTGATATATTCCATCACTCAGCCATCGCACAGCCATTACGCCCCCAACTATTAGGAACGCCCAAGCTACCCCTCCAAACAACACATTGGTGTTCCAAGGAGATCTAATGACCAGCAGAGAACCAGACGGCCACATGATGAACATAGGGATCATGAACTCTGGCCGGTAATACCACGGTTTGGGAAACGATGGGCCCTGCTCTTCTTGTCGCATTAATCAGTTGGTACCAAGTTACAGACGTGTCAGTGTCATTTTAGCATTCAGATTTTCGTTGGCAAAACACCAATTTCCACAGGCAATTAAGCCTCTATTGACACCTATCTAGGGCTTCACCATAATGGCCGAGACTCAGACTGAGGCGAAACGATATTTGGTCTCCAAAAATCAATCAAACAGTTGAACTCAGACCGCAAACCAACTCATTAGCTCCGTTGACCGCGGCCACTCAACTCCACGACCGACAACGTGGTTACTTGCCCATACAATGAATTAGAGAACTTAAGGCCAAGTAGCCGATATTGTTTAACTGCCAATAATCAACAAGAAGATTCGGTTATCTTCTAGAACAGAGTCCTAACCACATCAACAGGAGACAGACTAGATGGCACATAATATCTCCTCCGATAGCCTTAACGATCTTCTTAAGGGTACATTTCCTTTCGCGTTGATCGATGTCAGAGAGTCTGGCGAGTACAACGCGACACACATTCCGGGCGCATCTCTAATACCTCGCAGACGAATCGAATACATCATAGAAAGTTCGGTCCCCTTCAAGGGGACTCGTGTAGTCGTATGCTGTGATGATGGTCGCCGTTCCCAGTTGGCAGCCGCAACCCTGGACAGACTGGGCTACACAGATGTCCATTATCTCGAGGGCGGTACCAACCGCTGGTCGAGCAATGATATGCCTACAGAATGGGGCGTAAACGTACCGAGTAAGGATTTCGGCGAAATGCAAGAAGTTGTCCACCACGTGCCCGAAATCACTGCCGACGAACTCCACAAGAGAATTGAGGACGGAGAGAAACTAGTCATCTTAGACACCCGCACACCCGAGGAATACCAAAATTTCTGCATCCCGGGCGGACGCAGTATGCCAGGTGGAGAACTGGCGTTAAGGATAACCGACATCAAGAAATCTATGGATCCAGATTCAACTCTGGTGATTAACTGTGCCGGCCGAACCCGAAGCATAATGGGCACACGCGTGTTACAGCGAATGGGAGTAGAAGCGGTCGGACTCAAGAACGGTACCTCCGGCTGGCTGCTAGCTGGCTATGAACTGGAGTACGGCGGCGACCGCGTCACTCTTCCCGATGTTTCGGACGAGAGCCGGGCTGCCGCTGACGAATACGCGGCCAGAATCGCCAGCGAGGATGGTGTCCAATACCTCGACATCCCAACACTACAACAAGTGACAGCCAGACTAAGCCACGAATCCATTTACCTCATAGATGTCCGTACAGAGGATGAATTCCAAGAAGGGCACATACCAGGTTTCCGTTGGTTTCCCGGTGGGCAAGCCGTTCAACGCTCAGACGACGTAGCTGTAGTCAAAAACGCAACCTACATCTTCTGCTGCGATGGCACTGCGAGAGCGACTATAACCGCGTCTATGTACCGACAGCTCGGTCACGAGAACGTGTTCGTTGTCGATGGAGGAGCAACAGCCTGGAAGGCCGCGGGTCAAAGTTTGGAAACCGGATTCCAGAAAAACCGTCCTGCCGGCATGGAAAAAGCCGAGAAATCAGTTAAGAAGATTTCCCCCGAAGAGTTAAACGCCAATCAATCAGAACTGGTATTGTTCGTGGACACCAGCGAGGACTTTTCCCAAGGCCACACTCCAGGAGCGAAGTGGATCACCCGGAGCTGGTTAGAGGCAGAGATTGTTGACACCGCTCCATCCAAGAGTACATCAATAGCCGTAACGTGCAAAGACGGACGTAGCTCAACTCTTGCCGCAGCCACCTTGCAAGATCTAGGCTACAACAACGTTGTTGCCCTGAACGGTGGTATATCTGCCTGGAAAAATGCGGGGCTGCCGATTGAAGAAGGGCTTACCGGCATCGTAAGGCCTCCATCCGATATAAACTATTTGGGCGTTTCCCGTAGCTACGGCGAAATGATGAATTACTTGAGATGGGAAACTGCCCTCGGTGAGAAATACGCCTAGAACTAACCCAGCACCAGTAACGCGAACAAGAGATAGCGCTCGACAAGAACCTAAGGAGGGACTAAATGGCAACTCGACAAGATGGTGCAATCCCTGATTTTTTGAAGATGGACGATGCGATCGGCTCAGACCCGGCCAACGCCAACAAAACCGGTAACTGGCACGGCTGGCCTACTAAAGACCTGAATCCAGTCACCCTCATGGATGACGAGGGCCGCACGGTCCGAATCCGCACCCCAGTGATGGACCTGGAAGGATTAATCACCCCTACCGATCTGCACTACACTGTGCAACATTTTGCCGTTCCTCCGGTTGTGCCTACAGACCAGTGGGAATTGAAAATTCACGGCCAAGTAAAAAATGAACTCACCCTAAACTTCGACCAACTCCGACGCTTCCCTGGGCGCAGCGTTCGTACTGTCATGGAATGTTCCGGAAGCGACGCCACTTTCTTCGAGTATTTTAAAGATGAAGGACCTAAACCTTCCCGGACCCAAGAGTGCATGATACTCAGCACCGGCGAATGGACAGGAGTTCCTTTAGCCGCGGTGTTGAACGCCGCGGGAATCACTGACAAGTCACTTTACGTTAGAGCCGTGGGCAACGACGAAGGGGTACCAGCTACGGCAGCGGAAGGCACCAAGCCTTTTTACTACGACAAAGGCTTACCCATTCAAAAAGCCTTACACCCTGACACCATTCTGGCTTATGCCCAGAACGGCGCATTGTTGGAGCACCTACATGGCGCTCCTGTACGCCTCTTAGTCCCCGGTTGGTCAGGTAACTGGTCGGTAAAATGGCTTACGAATCTAGAGATTCTGGACCATATGCCAGAGTGCTGGTATCACTATGAGTTCTACTACTACGGCGACTCAACCGATGACCCCAACAAAGAGCTCATTACAACGATTGGTGTGAAATCCATCGTGACCCAACCCAACGATGACACCGAAGAGATGAGCAAAGGCGTCCACATGGTTCGCGGCTACGCTTGGAGCGGGGCTGGAGCGATTTCTGAAGTGGATGTGAGCGTCGACGGAGGAGAGACTTGGCACGCTGCTCACATAGAGGAACCTCGCGACAGATTCATGTGGGTACGCTGGTCGTATCGTTGGGAGGCTGGTAAAGCTGGCGACTACACTATAATGTCCCGCGCAACCGATGAAGTCGGTAGGGTCCAGTCTCGAGAACCTCGTTACAACAATATGCGGAAGAATTTTAGCGCTATAGTTGGATATCCGGTCAAAGTCAAATAGCCGGTTCTGATACTCAGGAGTTTTACCGAATGCCTATAATCGACCATTCAGACGTCCGACTCGCACCCACAACAGAACGGGTGCGGGAGAGGTATCTGGTATCTAAAGACCTAGGTGCGGTATCATTAACCGTGAAAGAAGTGGAGATTTCCCCTGGATGGGAAGGTCGCATGCACACCCACCCGATAGACGTCTCCATCCAAGTTTTGTCAGGCGCCATACAAATTATTCTTGACGACGAAGTCCGGACTGTACGTGCAGGGACCACTCTACTGGTCCCACCCCGCGTACCCTACAAGATGATTCATCATCTGTGGACCCCGGTGCTATTACTGATCACATACCCGTCGTCGGAACTACAAACAGACTACTTGGAATAAAAAATCTCAAACTAGATACTGAACGAGCCAAACAGATTCTTGAGGAGGGCCCCATATGGCTTTGCCACAAATCGGCACGAAAGCGGAAGCTCAGATTATCCCCACCAACGCAGGCTTACGGACCTGGGCCGTACCTCCAGAGGGATTGCAGAACGAAATTGTCCCTAACGACTTGTTCTACATCCGTAATCACTGGAAAGATAGCCCTGAAATCGACATCAACACATTCACGTTGAAGATTGACGGCGAAGTAGAGCGGGAGATAACACTGTCTTTCGAAGATCTCAAGAAACTTCCTCAAAAGCGCTTCCAGGTAACCTTTGAGTGCTGCGGAAATAGCCCGGTGCCCGAGTACTACACCAAGGCTCTACGTATCAGTTCAGTCATGGAGCAGATTAAGGGCCACGGAATAATGGGCAATGCCGAATGGGCGGGCGTATCTCTAAAAGATGTGTTGGAATTAGCTGGAGTCAAAGACTCCGCCGTCGAAGTTATGTTTGAAGGCGCGGACCATGGTCCAGACGAAGTGGTTGGAGATCCTGCTGAAGTCACCTACGAGCGCAGCTTGCCAATGAAGAAAGCTCTACATGAAGACACCATCTTGGCCTACGAGATGAACGGCGAGCCCTTGCCTAAAGATCACGGTTATCCACTGAGGCTCTTAGTCTCTGGCTGGTACGGTATGAACTCGGTCAAATGGCTTGTGGGTATACATGTACTGGATCATAAGTTCGAAGGGTTCTACATGACCCAGCGCTATATGACGATGAATGAACCTGGCAGTCCAGAACCATACCGCTATTATGGAAAATTACAGGTCAAATCCATCATCACCAATCCTGTTCCTGGTGAGATCGTACCTCTAAGCGGTTACAACCTAGCCGGCGCAGCCTGGTCCGGAGAGGAAGATATCGAAGAAGTAGAGATTAGCACGGACGGTGGCGAAACTTGGGATCCAGTGGAGAAACTCCATGACCGTGAGGCTTATTCATGGTACCGGTGGGAGCACACTTGGAAACCTAAGGCTGCCGGGAGATATACCATTATGTGCCGTGCAACTAACGTAGAAGGTGTCACCCAACCCATGGAATTTCCGAATCCTTGGGACGGAAGGGGCTATGGCAACAACATGGTTTTCCCATATGAAGTAGAAGTCCGATAACGAATCCAGCCGAATACCTTTGGAACAATCGTAAAACAGGCATAGGTATCAATTTGAGCACATTTGGCCGCGTCCCGGTACCGCTCACATTCTCGCTGGTACTGGTAGTAGTCCTCGCCCTGATAATATTCTTCGGGGCTTGGGCCGCATCTACCGACGTTGGTGGCCAACGTACCTTGGCATTCGGCCTGCCTGGCACCACTGCCGCCTCAAGTGGTAGCAATGTAAATAGCAGCGACTCGGGACCATTCCAAGTAGCCAGACTAGACAATCAAGCTACATCCGGAGACACTTGGTGGGGCAATGCGTTCTTAAAGGCTTGCCCCCTGCATTAGCGACTAACTCGTTATGGCTTAAAATAACCAATCAAAAGGAAGTAAGGAGGCTTGCGTAGCCCCTTAAGATAACCAACATCATGGCGGTCTCTACCACCCCAACCCCAGTAACCACCCAGACGCCCAAGGGAATACATCGAGCCTGGATCATACTGATTATTCTAGCCGTTGCCCAAATAGTGGGCCAGTCCATCAGCATGGCCGCCGGTATAATGGTCGCACCGCTAAACAACCCTGAAGGCGGTTTTGGCTGGAACATGGGCCTGATCGGTACCGCCCTAGCCACATATTACGTGTGTGGCGCTTTAGTATCACCCATCACTGGAATGCTTGGGGACCGTTACGGAGCAAGGCCCCTCATGTTCGCTTGCGGCGTGTTGTACTTAGTCAGCATGTCCCTTATCGGATCAGTGACCCACCTTTGGCAGTTCTTCATATATTTTGGCGTGCTCTTGTCGATCACCCAATCGCTAGCTATGGTTCCTATATTGGCTTCTGTCAACGGGTGGTTCAAACAGCGTCTCGGGTTCGCTACCGGGCTGCTATGGGCATCAGGAGGTATTGGCGCAGCCGTGGTTGCGCCTGGCATAGCGACTCTCTTGGACGCCTTCGGCTGGCAGGCGACCTTCACGACCATCGGGGTTATAGGTGGCGGGACTCTAACATTCTTGACCTTGTTCTTCTATTCCAAACCTGCAGACATTAATTCCACTGCTTTTGGCTCCCGAGCAGACGACCCTCCAGAGATATTCCGTAGTAAAGAGATTGAGGGGTTGCGATTAAAGGTCTTTAACAAGGCCATGCGCCGTACCCGTGCATTCTGGAACCTCCCCACTATCCACGGGCTCGGTTGCGCGGGACACGGCATCGTCTTGATATACTCCATCCCCTTGGCCATAGAACAGGGCGTCAGCCTATCCGCAGCATCATTCATACTCGCACTTATATCGATATTTAGCATCCTAGGCCGTTTCATGGCACCCATCATGGCTGAACGCATGGGGGGCAAGCCCGTAATGATGGCAGCTTTGTTCGTTCAGGGTATAACGGTGCTAGTGCTATTCTGGGCGCAGGACGTTTACGCATTCTACATTTTCGCCGTCTTGTTCGGTCTAGGATTTGGGGGCGAAATGTCCGCCTATCTGGTAGTCAACCGGCAGTACTTCGGTACAGGACCGTTGGCTACGCTCTATGGTTTCGAAATGATGGGCGCATTATCTGGTCACGCAATAGCCACCATTTTAGGTGGACTAGCCATCTATGCGACTGGGTCGTTCAATCCTGCGTTAGTAATGTCTATGGTCTTCAGCTTGGCCGGAGTGCTGGTAATATACAGCATGGAACCTGGAACCAGTGTACTGATACCAGACTGGGAAGACAGCCTTCCAGCGGAGGCCAAGTCCACCCCTATAATCGCAAGCCAAGCCGTACGGGCCGCCCTTATCGAACAACTAGATTCAGATTAATAAACACACCAAGTATCAGAGGGGTGACCTCCATGTCCGAACTTATTGACTTGACCCTCACTCTAGGTAGTGACCGGATTAGTCTCGTACCAGGGCTGGTAGGAGTGGAAACAGAACCCATCCAGACCCACGCCTCTCATGCCAGATCCAATCAAAAATTGTGCCTGGCAACTCATATCGGGACCCACGTAGACGCCCCTTACCATTTCGTCGACGGCGCAACAACGGTTGAAAATATGCCGTTGGAGAAATACGCCGGTCCAGCGATTTTGTTAGACCTCCGTAACGTTTCAAAAGGACAATCTCCTTTATTGGTTTCAGAGCTCACCAACGCCGGCGCTAACTACGAATCAGTTAAGGGCAACATCGTAGTGCTATTCACCGGTTGGGCTGAAACTGAGTCCGGCGGCCCGCAGTTCTATGGACACGGACCTTACCTGAGCACCGAGGGAGCCGCTTACTTAGCAGAGTGCGGTGCAAACGCCGTCGCAGTAGATTTCCCCATCGACAAACACCCAGATACCCCGCTTTCCACAATCAAAGATTTTCCAGTACACCGGCTACTTTTAGGAAAGAACATACCTCTAATCGAGAACCTCATTAACCTGGATAAGCTGGTAGGCAAAAATTTTGAACTCTGGGCCTTACCACTTAAACTCAAAGGAGGAGACGGCGCCGCAACCAGAGCCGTGGCCCGCATCCTATAGTCAATAGAATGGACTTCCCGCCGATCCTGCTAGCCACTGGGAACAGTGAGAAACAGAGCTCTCTCGCCCAAGTACTTAGCAACCTACCCTTTAACCTAACCACTTCTACAGAACTTGGCATTTCCGTCGACACCCAAGAAGACGGGGACTCCCACGAAATCATAGCTATAGAAAAGGCTGTGGAGTGGTCTAAAGCTAGTTCCATGCTAGCCATCGCCTCAGATGGCGGACTATGCATACCTGTCCTAGGGCATGCCTGGGATAGTAGATACACCAGGAGGTTTGCCGGGCCAGATGCCGACGACGCCCAAAAGGTCGACCGGCTCCTGGAACTCATGAAACCATACGAAGGCGTGGATAGAAGAGCACATTGGACTGAGGCACTGGCCATCGCCTACAGGGGTAGACCTTTGGTTTCCTGGGAACTCCTGGGACCTATCGGCGAAATAGCTCAAACCAGGCAGGTAAACCCCGTGCCAGAATTCTGGGTGTTTACGGTCTGGAATTTCCCTGAATACGGAAAATGTTACGACAATCTGACCCCTCAAGAACTACTTTCACTGAACGATCATTGGACCCGCCTGGGCCAACTAGTGAGACGCTTCTTCCAGTCCATCTACATTCCTCCTCTAGATTAAGGAGAGTGGTGTACCCTACTCCTTTGAGATACAATTGACCCCCATGTCTGGAACGGCCTCATGAGCCGTAACCTGATGGATGGTGACTTCATTGCCAACTCCTGAAACTACCATCAAATACAGTCCGCCCGAGTCCATCGAAGATGTGCAGAACCTGCTTCGTGACCAAGTGTACATTTCAGATCGGGCGTTAGCAGTGCCTATATTCTTGGCTATGAAACTGCGCCGCCCGTTATTCTTAGAAGGCGAAGCTGGGGTTGGTAAGACAGAGATTGCGCGGGCCCTGGCCCATGGGCTAGGTACCAATCTCATCCGCCTTCAGTGCTATGAGGGATTGGACATAAACCAAGCCGTTTACGAGTGGAACCACACTCGCCAAGTTCTAGAGATACGCCTTATGGAGGCCTCCGGAGACATTGACCGAGATGCCGCCAACGCCGACCTGTTTAGCGAGAAATTCCTGGTGAAGAGGCCACTCCTCCAAGCCATTGATGCAGCCGAAGAGAAGCCTCCAGTACTGCTAATCGACGAGCTTGACCGATCCGATGAAGAGTTTGAAGGATTCCTACTAGAACTCCTATCGGATTACCAGATCACCATCCCGGAATTAGGTACCTACAAAGCAGTTCACCCTCCTATAGTCATCATCACGTCCAACAGGACACGGGAAATTCACGACGCTCTAAAGCGACGCTGCCTCTACTACTGGGTCGACTATCCTGACTACCAGAAAGAACTTCAAATCATCACAGCTAGAATCCCTGAAGCTCCGCGCAAACTGGCAGAGCAGGTTACGGCATTCATCCAAGAGATGCGGGAAACTGAGCTTTTCAAGATACCTGGAGTGTCTGAAACTCTAGACTGGCTATCTGCTCTTCTGGCACTGAACCAAACCGAACTAGACCCTGCTGTAATCGACGATACCCTGGGTATGATGCTCAAATATCAAGACGACATTGAATCGGTGAAAGGCGAGCCTGTAAGAGCGATGATGGAACGTTCCAGGAATCGTGGGCCTCGACGTGGCGGCCGGCGTCGCGGTTAGCATGGAACCTGGTCCAATACCCATCATCCCAAACGACGCAGGCGGCGACGGACACATCCTGCATAGCGTTACGCTATTCGGAGAGATGCTGCGCCGAGTAGGACTGGAGGTCGGATCTGGAAACATGCTAGATCTCGTTCGCGCAACTGACTATGTTTCCATAGGAAAACGCGGAGAGTTCTACCAGGCTGCTCGGAGTATCCTAATACACCGCAAACAGGATATTCCGATCTTCGACGAAGCTTTCCAAGTCTTCTGGCGCAAACCTTCCGACCGCACCACCACGATGGATCTTCGCTCACTTGGTGAACAGAAACGATTTAGGAAGCCTCAAGTCACAACCAGCCGAGACGGCGATTCAGATATTCAGGAATCAATACAAGGTGAACCTGATGATGACTCGGTCCAGAACGTTGACCTCAACCGTACTTACAGTTCCATTGAAGTGTTGAGAGAAAAGGACTTCTCTGAGTTCACGTCTTTGGAAATGGCTGAGGCCCACCACGTGATGGCAGACCTGGCCTGGGATTTGGGCCATAGACGTACGCGCCGCTTGGCTCCAGGGCGATCCGGTTCCTTAGACATGCGTCGTACTATGCGTCGAAATCTGAGATACGGAGGGGAGTTTTTAGACCTCTCCTATCGGGGCCCCAAGATAAAACCAAAGTCTTTGGTCCTAATATGTGACATTAGCGGCTCAATGGAGCGCTACACACGCATGCTCCTGCAATTCATACATACAATCGCCGGAGGACTAAGCTCTATTGGCATCGGCCAGACAGAGGCCTTCCTGTTTGCCACACGACTGACTCGAATCACCAGGAACCTAAAATACAAGAGTATAGACCAGGCCATCGACCAGGTCTCAAAAGCGGTACCTGACTGGGCTGGCGGAACCCGCATAGGTGATGCTGTTAAAACTTTCAATTACCAGTGGCTGCGCCGGGTGATCAAAGGCCAGGCTGTGGTGCTAATCATATCGGATGGTTGGGATAGAGGAGAACCTGAATTGCTTGCCAAAGAAGCATCTCGTCTGCAGCGCAGCTGTCATCGTCTCGTATGGCTGAACCCGTTACTAGGCTCCCCAAGCTACCAGCCATTAACTCAAGGGATGAAAGCTGCTCTGCCTTACATTGATGATTTCCTGCCGGTGCACAATTTGAATAGTCTAGAATCCCTGGCCCAACACCTTAATAACTTAAGCCCTAACCGCTTGTTGGGCCAGGCTTACCATACCCCTAATGCCGAAGCGCCAGAGCCTGAACCCACCATAAGAGACCGCCCGATCGACAGGCTCAAGCTACCCACTTTTCAACATCCAGAGTGGGGAAAACGTCCCTAGCTTATTGACCAGACAAACGCCGCTGGAGCAGCAATACCGCACCGAAAGAGACCCCAGCTAACAACCCGCCAGCCACTGCATCCAAAATAAAGTGATTGCCTGTGAGCGTTATGGAAAAGAATGTCATCACCGGATACAACAGGCCAGTCATACGACACCACCCAGCGAATGATTTCCAAAACAATACTCCTAGGATTACAGTCCAGCTGAAATGAAGACTGGGCATCGCAGCAGAGATATTGTAGTAAGACGACATCCCCTCACTGCCATAAAACCGTGGGCCATATTGTTGTATAGAGTCAACTAGCTCAACACTATCAATCGCAAATGGCGAGGCTACAGGGAATAGCATGAACAAAATCACTGCTACGGTCAGGTTTATAAGCACGACCGTGCGATAAAAGTTATAGTCCCGCCGGCTCTTTAGGAACAAGATGAAAGCCGCCAGCAATATCACCGGCCAATAAGTGACTATGTAAACCCAATTCATCGCTACAACCAGAGCTTTAACGTTCTCTAACGCCCAGAACTGCCATTCTGGCTCCCACAGGAAACCCAAATCCCTTTGCAGCGAAGCAATTTTCTCTCCGTTCGTCAGGCCTTCAGCCCTTGCGTCCGAATGGACTAAGTTCCTAGTGACAAGGTAGACGACATACGCGCAAACATATAGAGCGATCTCACCGAGAGCGGCTCCACTGTTACGAACGGCAGGATATAAATGAGCTAAAAGAGCCCTATAGACTTCAAGCATTTAAACAAAATTTAGGGCGGTGCCAGAAACGACTTTAATACCCCTGAATCATCCCGAATCAAAACAATGAACACCGCTCTTACAAGTCCGTTGTCAAGCCAATATACTCCTCGCGCCAAAACAGGATCAATAAAAATCTGTTAATCGCGACGGTAACCGAGAATACAGAAACTCGAGGCATAGGCACAGCAAATTGACTCAATCGAGACCGCCAGAGTATCCTTGTCTGACTCTCATATCCCTATTCCGATAAAGGATAGAATCACGCTATTTACCGGAAATCATTAGCGCCAGCGACTAACTTAGGAGCCCAGGTTGACCAACGAAAATCAAATTTTATCTTCGGAACAGCGATCATTATTGGCCGCAGTCCTGAACCGAATCATACCCGCAAATGACCAGATGCCGGCCGCGGGTGATCTAGGTATTGGTACCTTCATCGAAGGTGTAGCATCTGGAAACTCCGATTTGATCCGATTGTTCAATGAGGGCCTGACCAAGATTGCCGTTGCGGCGGGGCAGAACCCTACCCAAGCATTCGAGAGCTTATCCGATGCGGCCAAAGACGAACTTTTGAAAACCGTGGAACTAGACTACCCTGCGTTCTTCGACCAACTAGTCCTCCAAACATACAATGGTTATTACACTAATCCCGAAGTTTTCAAGGCCATTGGCTATGAGTTACCACTCCCCCCCGAACCTGGAGCAGTCCCTGAACTACTTGACGAGTCACTACTTGACCAACAGAAGCGACGTGAGCCATTCTGGAAAAAAGTTTAGCCAACCTATAAGACCCTTAAACGGTCCCACCCAGATCCCAGTGGGAGAATCACCATGCCAAGAGAAGATTTTGACCTAAAACTCAATCAACTCCAAGGAGAGGTTGAGACACTCGCCCAAATCGTAAGCAAATCCATTGACAGAGCCGTTGATGCATTGAAGCGGAGAGACCTTGTAGCTTCTCAGGAAGTCGTAGACGACGACGATTACATCGATCACAAACGTTTCGAAATTGAAGAGCGTTGCGCAGACATGATCGCGACTCAACAACCGATGGCCGGCGACCTACGCGCAATAATAGCGCTCCTCCACATTGTTGTGGAATTAGAACGGATGGGTGATTACGCTGAAGGAATAGCCAAAATCAGCCTATCTATGGGAGATGCGCCACCGCTAAAACCCTTGATCGACATCCCGCGTATGGCAGAAAAGGCAACTAACATGCTGAACGACAGCATAGACGCCTTACTGAACCGAGACATGGTCAAAGCTAACGCAGTCTGCCAGGCGGACGATGAAGTAGATGAGCTCTACGACCAGGTATATCGGGAACTGTTATTGTTCATGATTCAGGATCCAGATACCATCCAACGTGCTACCTATCTTTTATGGGTCGCTCATGACCTGGAACGTATTGCTGACCGAGCAACCAACATCGCTGAGCGCGTTATATTCTTAGTCACAGGCAAGTTAGTCGAGATCAATGTCTCCCGCTACTAATGTCTAACGCGACCTCATAGTCCATAATTGAGCTCAGATTCCAGCCTTAGGTGAGTTATGAGATCCTACAAGCGATTGGATCAGAAAGTGCAGGTTGCCATACTCAGCCGCTATTAGTACTCGACCTATGATTACTATCGCGCTTGGCTCAAAGCTACAGCTTGGTTGATCATGTTCCTAATCCTAGGCGGCAAATGCGAACTGCAGTTGCCCTCTAGGATTCATCTTCTCTCGGATATTTGGACGGTCGGTCAAACCCCATCGACAGCGCGCTCGATCTACTATATCCAAGACTCGTTTGGTGTATTGTTCTGGCGCATATGTCTTGTTCGCGTATAACCTGTTGTAGCCCGAATTAAGATGGGGATAAGTTTCCCTCAACATTGGCATGAACCACTCTTTCGAACCTGGTTTGAGGAATAGGACATTGGCCCCTATGTATTCAGCTTTGTGCACATGAGCCGCTGCTGCGACTTCTTGGATATTCGCTTCGTCATCGGATATTCCTGGCAACAATGGCGCCATCATGACCCCGGCCGAAACACCGTTCTCCACGAGATACTGCATGGCTTCTAACCGAGCAATCGGGTTTGGCGTTCCTGGTTCCATCGTCTTCCAAACCTTTTCGTTGATTGACCCTATACTAAAATTGACGTGAACATCAGCATTCTCGCTCAGATCGGCCAATATGTCGGCGTCTCGGCGCACCAAAACGCCCTTGGTCGTAATAGACACCGGATTCTGAAAATCTCTCAAGACTCTAAGGACGCGGCGGGTCACACCATACTCGGCTTCAGCAGGCTCATAAGGGTCCGATGCCGTCCCGATTGCGATTGACTCTCTACGCCAAGATAGTCGTTTTAGCTCTTTTCGAAGAACTTCCGGTGCGTTCACCTTTACGAAAACCCGCGTTTCAAAATCACGTCCCGAATCCTGCCCTAAAAACTCGTGCGTGGGTCTAGCGTAGCAGTACGTACAGGCGTGTCGGCAACCACGATAAGGGTTTAACGTCCACCTAAACGGGAACTTAGGGACGTCAATTTTATTGAGCAGAGTCTTGCAATAGATCTCCTGAACGTTGGCTCCAGCCATAGCCCCTCCCTGTAGAAACAGTAAGTATCACCAAATTAATAGAACATTTATTCTAATAATAGGTGCAAACTGCACTACAGGCAAGCCAAGACAGTCACATAAATACGGCGAAATTAGCGCTTGTACGTCGAACCTTCGCCAAAGCGATCGCAGTTGAGTTTTCGACTAAGGTGAAGACCTTCCAAGACAAACTCCACCGCTGCAGCTACTGCTTCAGGACGATCATCATCCGTTAATTTCTTGACTGCTGGGGCCAAACCGTCAATATTAGCCACCAGCCCCGGATAGTCGGCGGCCGGTTTTTCGCTACCGGTCACAGCTTGATTACCTAGGTCGAAAGCGGTGACTACCGGCTCTAGTTCATCGACCTCAAAGTAGCTTCCAAAGATCCGTAACACGGCACGCCTGGTAAGATCCTCAGTCAACCGGGACTCTCGGCCTTCTTCAAAAGTCTCCAATTCGATCTTCCCGGCAAACGATGCGACTATATAAGTAAGGTCGCTGACCCTCGGGCACGCCCATTCTTCTCCGTTTCGAATGGCACGGCGAACAGCATTGCCTAACATAGTTTCATAGTTGGCGATCGAAACCCGTACACTCACTCCGGAACGCTGGTTAATATCGCTACTGAGCCTAGCCTGAGTGGTTACCTCAGCCAATACCTCTTTCATATACTCAGGTATAAGCAATTTGTCCTCTTCAGGGAATTTGGTACGTTCTTGGTCCATAATCACAATCTCATCCCGAGCGTCTAACGGGTAATGGGTGTGAATCTGGGATCCGTACCGGTCTTTCAAAGGTGTCACGATACGCCCGCGGTTAGTGTAGTCCTCAGGATTAGCCGTCGAAACTACGAAGACATCTAACGGTAGTCGAACCCGGTAGCCCTTAATCTGCACGTCCCGTTCTTCCATAAGGTTGAACAGACCTACCTGAATCCGCTCTGCAAGGTCTGGAAGTTCGTTGATGCAGAATATACCTCGATTCGTCCTGGGCACTAGTCCATAGTGAATCACCAATTCGTCCGACAGATAATGCCCTTCAGCGACTTTGATAGGGTCAATCTCTCCGATAAGATCAGCTATGGATATGTCCGGTGTCGCCAGCTTCTCCGAATAACGTTCATCTCTAGAGATCCACTCCAACGGTGTCTTGTCTCCGAATTCAGACACTTTGTCACGGCAGACCTGGCAGATAGGGTCGTAAGGGTTGTCATTAATCTCGCATTCGGAAATCTTCGGGATGGCATCGTCTAAAAGGTTAGTGAGGCTCCTGATAATACGGGACTTAGCCTGCCCGCGCTCTCCAAGCAGAATAATGTCCTGGCCTGCCAATATAGCGTTTTCCAACTGAGGTATGACCGTTTGTTCGAAGCCGACAATGCCAGGGAAAATTACCTCTTTGGAACGGATTTTAGCTATCAGGTTCTTCCTCAACTCTTCGCGTACAGGAAGGACTTCGTAGTTGGCCTTGCGGAGTGCTCCTACAGTCTGCGGGCGCTTAGCTCTGGGCATTCTCATCCCTCCAACATCAACGGCGGCTTTATCGTTAAACTTATATAGCCTTTTATTTCATGATAGTGTTTTGCGATCATCCGGTTTCAAGTTATCACACCTTGGCCTATAATTTAATGTGAGACATTAATTTCTTAGAGTCTGATAATGTTCCACAGATTGGCATTCCCTCTCATATTTTTCTTAGCTCCGCGCTTACTCCCCAAAGCGATCCCATTTGCACGTCTGGTGTGGCGTCTAACATTCGATAAACGGGTTTCCATCTTCCTGCGCATACTAGTCCCTTTATCTTTGATATACGTCATCTCTCCAATCGACCTCATAAAGGACAGGCTTCCATTTGGGATAGGCCGATTTGATGACCTAATTATCTTGGGGCTAGCTCTCCTTTTTCTGACTAAGCTAGCGCCTCAAAATATAGTGGACGAGCATATGGGCCGAGCCCCGGAGTCCAACCGCCCTGAAGATAAAGATCCGAATAATGTGGTTGACGGCTCGAGCAGGATCGTTGACGACGAATAATCCCAGCTTTCTCGTCTCTGACACCTCTATGGGACTATACGTCCACGTCCCTTTCTGCAAAACCAAATGCCCTTACTGCGACTTTAATACGTATCAGGGTATCGAGAACCTAATAGAACCTTTTCTTACCGCACTAACCACAGAGATTCGATGTTGGGGTGAGACGTTGGCCCATCCTAGGATCAAATCTGTATTTTTCGGCGGCGGCACTCCTTCATATTTACCTCAAGGCTACATCGAGCAGATCCTTGACTCGATCCAAGAATCCTTCCAGCTAGAACAGAACACTGAAATAACCATAGAAGCAAACCCTGGAGATTTAGACGAAGTTGCCTGCGCAGGAATTCTGACACAAGGTGTGAACCGACTTAGCATCGGGGTACAAAGCTTAGACAACGACCTCCTGAATCTACTGGGCCGCCGACATCAAGCACGGGAAGCCATTCAAGCTTTCAAAATCGCTCGGAAAGCAGGTTTTGACAATATCAACTTAGATCTAATGTATGGACTGCCCACCCAGTCAATAACCCAGTGGAATCAAACCCTTGATTCCCTTACCGAACTATCCCCAGAGCACATATCACTTTATGCCCTGACCATAGAAGAGAATACACCTATGGACAGATGGCTAAGCGAAGGGAAGATACCCGAACCGGATCCTGACTTGGCCGCCGACATGTACGAATACGCCTGCGAATCATTGGCTAAATCCGGCTACCACCACTACGAAATCTCCAACTGGTCGCTAGCAGGACGGGCCTGCAGGCACAATTTAGTGTATTGGAAGAACGACCCATACCTCGGAGTGGGACCCGGCGCCCATTCTAGACTAGGTAATTACCGATTTTGGACAATCTTATCACCTCGTGAATACAACATCCGTTCCGCCAATTGGTCAGAATCAGACACCGTATCGGTGCCGGAAATCTTAGAGGTCGTCCTAGAAGGTATTCCCACTCTCGGTGGATGGGAACATATAAGTATAGAGACCGCTCACTCGGAGACGATGTTCCTCGGGCTTCGGTTGTTGGATGGCCTCGACATAGTCGAAGCATCTGTCAAAAGCGGGCTAAATCTGGTTGAGAGATTCGAGACTCCTATTCAAGAATGCGTTGATCTCGGACTCCTTGAACGTGATGGCAATTGCCTCAAGCTCACAAGCTCCTCCTATTTGATCGCCAACCAGGCTTTCACTCGATTCTTGGAATAGCAAAAATCGACCGCTATTCGATTTCGGCCTTGAGTGCTATCCTTTAGCCATCCCCGAAAGAGGCTTTTTACAATGTACGTAATTGGCACAGCGGGCCACGTGGACCACGGCAAGTCCACCCTTGTCAAAGCGATGACCGACATCGACCCTGATCGTTTTCCAGAAGAAAAAGCGCGAGAGATGACAATTGACCTCGGATTCGCCTGGATGACCTTGCCCAGCGGTCGCGATGTCAGCATAGTGGATGTGCCAGGGCATGAAAGGTTCATCAAGAACATGCTCGCCGGCGTCGGAGCCATCGACCTGGCCTTACTCATCGTAGCCGCCGACGAGAGCGTAATGCCCCAGACTAGGGAACATCTGGCTATCCTAGACATCCTTCAAATAACCCGCGGATTGGTCGTAATAACCAAGACTGACCTTGTCGATGAGGAACTCATCGAATTGGTCAAAGCCGAAGTGGAAGATACATTACGAGGCACTTCTTTCGAAGGATGCCCAATGATAGGCGTCTCCGCTTACACAGGCGAAGGTATCAACGACCTCAAATCCAATATCGACATTATCTTAGATGAGACGGATGTCCGAAAAGACTTGGGTCGCCCTCGTCTACCAATAGACAGGTGCTTCACAATTTCGGGCTTCGGTACGGTAGTAACAGGTACCCTTATTGACGGGACTTTAACCGTGGGTCAGGAAATAGAACTGGCCGGGTCAGGGCAACGAGCCAGGGTCAGAGGACTCCAGAGCCACAAAACCAAGGTAGACGCGACCGATCCCGGCGTAAGGTTGGCAGTGAATCTATCCGGACTATCGAAAAACGAAGTAGAACGAGGCGAGATTCTGACTATTCCTGGCTGGCTCAAGCCCACTCGGCGTTTAGACGCCCGATTGCGCATGGTCAAGAATGCCCCTCATCCCCTTAAGCACAACCAAGGAGTGACCTTTCACCTGTTCACCAGCGAAGCTTCGGCCCGAATTCGGTTACTCGACGCCAACGGGTTAGTGGCCGGACAAGAAGGCTGGGTCCAAATCCTGTTGGAAGAGCCATTGCCGGTAGTTAAGGGAGATTTCTTCGTGATCCGCTCATCGGAGGACACCCTGGGAGGTGGCCAAATAGTAGATCCTAACCCCAGGCGTCGTTATCGTCGATTCGACGACGATGTTGTCGAACGTATGATGACCTTGGATCAAGGCAGCGGAGAAGACATCATCATCAGTGTTGCCGAACAATGGGGCCCATGCGACCTAACTGCACTCTCTCAGAGAAGTAACCTGTCTCGTGAAGAAGTCTCGTACCGCGTTGCTGAACTAACCGAAGATGGACACCTCATAAGCTTGGGCGACTTCAGCAACGACGGAGACGCCGTCGTTTATTCAGCCCAAGGATGGGCAGTTATCAGAAGCAAAATCACCTCGGCTTTGCAGCTCTACCACACTCAATATCCTCTACGCCAAGGTGTGCCTACCCAAGAGATACGAAGCCGATTGGACCTGTCTCAACCGGTCTACCAACGAGCGTTAGTCAAACTGGTCGAGGAAGGAGTGGTTGTCGATGAACGCCAATCATTACGACTGCCTGACCACGAGATAAGCCTGACCCCAAAGATGGATCAAGAAGCTTCGGAATACTTAGATTCTCTTCGGAAAAATCCCTACTCTCCACCGAGTGACCAGAAGATCAACCCCGAACTGCTCGGTGTTCTCGTCGACCAAGACAAAGTCGTGAGGGTCGGAGATGGGGTGATCTTCGATGCCGTAGTATACCGTGAAATGACAGGGCGGATCGTGCAACACCTCAAGGACCACGGCAATATAACTGTTGCCGAGGCTCGCACCATGTTTAATACCAGCCGCAAATACATCCTCCCGCTGCTAGAACACATGGACCAGCAACAAATCACACGCAGAACAGGTGACGAACGCATACTAAGGTAAAGGGTGAAAATTTTGGGACTGGATATGGGACGAACGGTCCTCCAACTGGACCAACTCACCCAATCGGCGCAAGAAAACAGCCAAGCCCGAAACGAACGTATTTCAGCACTGATTGACGCAGCTACCAATGTTGACCCGAGGATAGCGATAGACCGGACTTCTGACACCGGACAGCGCCCTTACCTTGCAGCCGAAGTTATAGAATCACTGTTGGAGGCTTATCCACCAACCGATCCTCCACCTGATTGGGTAGTCGCAGCGGTTGACGGCTCACACATAGACGTTGACCGTCATCTCCCTGTATCGTGTTACCTGCTTAACTTCGGCGGTTGCGTCTTAACCTACGGTGGCCGACCCGACGCCGCTTTGTTCAGCCATCCTCATCTGGCGATCGACCAACAAGAACTGTATATCTCTAATCCCGCAAACCCTAACCAAGAAGAATCGATAAGCGGGTCGGTACTTGGTTTAGTTCGATCCGTCAAAGAACTACAGACACTAGCGGACACAGTTGAAAAATGCCCACCCGGACTTCCTGTATTAGGTTTAGTAGACGGCTCTCTAGTAATGTGGCCCTTGTCTGGCCAAGCCCATCCTCAATACGTGAAGGACGAAATCATCGAAAGTGGTCTAATCCCAGCTATGTGCAGGTTGGAGAAGATGGCTGACACCCGACCAGTAGCACTGGCTGCTTACGTATCATACCCACGAAGCGCGGAAACGCTAAACGCTATCCGGTGCACTCTTTGCCCAAACAGCATCAACACTTGCACTCAGTCCTGTAACAACCGCCGGTCTTCCCAGGAGCCCTGTAACGATGCCAACGATTTCTTAGACCGAGACCTATTCCTCCGAATACTCGAGCCTGGCTGGCGCTCTCCTGTATACAAGACCAACTCATCAGTTTCTAGAGATTCCTACAACGAAGCCAACAAAGTTCACTTCTTCTACGTAAATGCTGGAGAGGAGATCGGCAGAGTAGAGATCCCTAAATGGGTCGCACAAAACAGGACTCTACTCTCTTTGACTCATAGTCTTATTTGGGATCAGTGCAGGCGCGGCCAGGGCTATCCAGTGGCCATTTCCGAGTCCCACGAACAAGCGGTAGTTAGCGCAGGAGACCGGCGAGTCTTCAGGCGAATGCTCACCGAATCTCTAGAACGCCGCGGCCTATCTGCAGCTACATCGCAAAAAGACCGGTCAAAACGATCACCTTGGGTTTAAGTACAACAGTCAATTCCATCTATTTATTCTCAAGAATATCAGTGAGGTTAGCATTTAAAAAGGCAGCACCTCTCACCAACAAATCTCCAGGAGAACCTCATGATTACGACCCGGATATGCCCGCTTTTGGACATCGACTTTCCAATAATCAACGCGCCAATGATCGGGACCGCGACCTCGGAACTGGCGACCGCCGTCTCAAAGGCCGGTGCCTTTGGAATGATTGGTGCGACCCTGAACCCAGATCCGTCTTGGCTTAAAGATCAGATTGGTGCCGTCAGAGAAAAAACAGACAGACCTTTTGGTGTCGGATTCATCTCGTCCGCTAAAGGCATAGAGAAAAGCATCGAAACTGCAATAGAGGCCAAGGTAGCCGCCATAAGTCATTCATTCGCCGATCCAACACCGTTTATAGAGCAAGCCAGCGGCACTGGCGTGAAAGTCTTAGCGCAAGTCCAAACTATGTCCGACGCTAAAAAAGCTATCGTCGCAGGCGCAGACGTAATAATAGCGCAGGGAAGCGAGGCAGGCGGTCATACCAGCTACCTCGGAACCTTATCATTCGTCCGAGCAGTAGTTAAAATCGCGGGGGACATACCCGTTTTGGCGGCCGGTGGGATCGCAGATGGTCCTAGTCTCGCAGCAGCGTTGATGTTAGGGGCCGAAGGTGCTTGGATCGGCACACGGTTTGTGGCCAGTCTAGAATGGGCTGGGCCAGAATGGATCAAAGGACAGGTGATATTAGCAGACGCCGATGATACGGTACTTACCAAGGTTTACGATCTAGTTTCAGGAGACCCCTTTCCTGCTGATACAGTCGGTGACCGGGTCATCAGCAACAAGTTCACCGACACCTGGCACGGAAGGGAGCGAGAGATTATGGCTCATCAAACCGATTTGAATGAGGCCGTAGCTTCGGCATCAGTCATAGGCGACGCTACCACAGCTCCAATTAGGGCCGGTAGTGCCTCAGGGATGATCAGTTCCATCGAGCCCGCATCGTACATACTGCGAGAGATCGTTTCCCGAGCAGAAGACATCCTCAAGAACCGCACCCAAACATTATTAGGCGGCTAAATCTATCGAACAAGAGATATCTAGGGTCCCTATCCTATAGACCTTCACTCACCCTGTATATGACCAATCCCCGTCGGTCTCAAATAATTAGCCAAGTCTTCAACCTCATCAAAATTACCTACGATCTCAAGGAACTCCCCTAAAGTCCGAGACTGGCCGTGAAGTTCCTCCAATTGGTCTCCAATCGGGCTGGCCGAGGCGGCGCTAGTCGCATAAGATCCATAGAATGCGAAGAACGCTTGGTTGATTTTGCGAATGTAAATCCCCTCATCCGCCATGAATTGCCGCCGGTCCTCCATGTAGGTCTCAGCCTCTTCGATCTTGCCGTTGGCCAATAGCGCTTCGGTTGTTACTCTGGTCTCGCGCATCGCCACGTTGTAGTCGAATCCGGCAGGATCCGTCGGTTCGCGATAAGGCGTCCGAGTAACCTTCTCTCCAGTCATAGCAGTGAACGCCCGGTCACCGATGATTTCACCACCAATGGAAGCTGCCGTTTCATTTAAAGTCATCATGCCAGAGCTATCCCAAAAGTGTTGGCCTAGAGGCTGGAAAAAGAACCAATGGTGTAGCCATTCATGGGCCGTGATTGCCAGAACATCCCGGAGGTTACCAGATGCAGTAATCACACTGGGATAGGTCGCTACACCACCGGTGTTCACTATAAGCGCTGATACTCCGTCTTCCTGAAATATCAAGTCTTCTAATTTGCCTCGGGTATCTCCCGATATTCCCGGTTTGAGGAGCGTGGAACCTATATGATCAATACGTTCCCGTGGCGATAGAATCAACGCCGAAGGAGACTTAGTAAACACCGTATCCACCGGAGGGAAAATGACTCCTATCCGCGAAGAAAATCCTTCATCGGCGAGAACGGAACTGATCTCCGACTCGATTGTCTCCTCAACTTCTGGCTGCATATCAATGCGCCGTTGCCGTAGTTCGCTAATACGCTTGACACTTTCTGCAGACTCCGGTCTTCGCTCCAACTCATTCATCTCAACAATCAAATCGAAGAATTCTTGGGCCCGGTCAATTCGGACTTCGCGGGAAGCCACCGAGTTCCAAGGCAGTATGTCTTGAAACTTCCTCACCCATTTGTCTGAGAAATTGCCTAATTCCCAACGTAGCAGGCTGTATTTGTAAGGCGCTATCGCGGTTTTAGAACGAGAAGAGCCGTCGCTGCACTGAACTAACCCAATTAGTACAAAGGCAATCACGGAGAACACAAATAATCGCTTAGCTATCTTGAACAACATCCCCGCTAATCATGGTTGCGTCGATTAAGCCAGGACTCTATATCGATAGCTCGACCCTAAAAGATCACCTTCCTCGAACCGATTAAAACGAAGAGGTGATATGTTCAACGTCTCCGGTGTTCCTTCAACGATTAGTTCTGACATGGTCACCCCAATCATAGGTGAGAGTTTGAAACCGTGGCCGCTAAACCCAACTGCGCAATAAAGGCCCTCGATCCCCGGGACAGCGTCCAAAATAGGATGCCAATCAGGCGTGGTCGTGAACAACCCGGACCATCCTCCCCGGAAATAAGCCTCCGACATGGCTGGTATCCGGCGAGTCAGACGCTCCAGAGCGTCAGCCATCACGTCCATATCAACACCTTGGTTGTAAGTATCCAAACCAACTTCCTCATCTTCACCGAAGCCCATCATAGTGAGAGAACTTCCATCCGGCCGGAACGAAAACGACTGGGCAATATCACCAACCGTAGGATGAAGTGGAAGCTTATCTACCGGCCGAGTCAGAGAAGCCACTTGATGGCGAACCGGTACTAAGGGGACATCCACACCGACCTTCGCCAGGACTTCCTTAGACCATGGTCCTGCTGCGACTACAACCACAGGGGTTTCAACCCGACCTTCAGGCGTCACAACCGCCTTGACCCGTCCCCCTGAAACTTCAATCTGGTTTGCAGGGTTTCTTAGTTGGATCTCTGCCCCTAGATCTCTGGCCCGTTTAGCATAAGACGTTGTAACCATATAAGAGTCAGCGTACCCAGAGAGAGGCTCCCAAGCCATATATTCATCTTCGGCTACCGATACCATAGGGGCTATGTCTTCCAAGTCCTTGGCCGTTACCCGCATAGTGTCTATGCCCAACCCGTACTGCATCGCCACATTATGGGCAAGACCGGCGCTGTCTTCTTCTTTCACCACCACTAAATAGCCAGTCTCAACAAATCCAGACTCGCCGCCTACAACCTCATTAAAATTAGTAAAAATACCCAGACTTTCCCAAGCCATGGCAGCGGTTACAGGGTTGGAATAATGCATCCGGCAGATTGCCTGAGACCGACCGGTCGAACCGGAGCCTAGAACGTCTTTCTCTACAAGCAGGGTGTCGGTCACTCCTAGTCGACCGAGATTAAACAATATACTGGCCCCGATCACGCCTCCACCCACGATAACTACGTCGGCTGTTGATTTCATGGATCTATTCTCCCTGAAAATAGCGTCTATGCTCAAATGACTATACAAGCATAGGTGCTGCATGCAAATACTGCCCATACCTCGTAATTAACGCGTGTTTGTTGACAGTAAATAGCGGCGAGAGTAAACTTGCTTGCAATGTTGAAGGCTAATAGCAATATCTGCGCGTCTTGTTGCACTTGTACCCGCTACATAGGGGACAGGTAACCTTCTGCGTTAACTAAAACACCGCCGGAACCTTTGACCCCACCACTTCATAAAACTGGTGGGTTTTTTATTGTCCCAGATATTTGGAGGAGAGCAAAATTGACTAGCAATACCTCAGCCGACCAATCAAAGATCAATGAGAAGATTTACGAAGAGAGTCTAAAACTCTCCAAACACGCTCACAGCATGATTCCCTTCATGGAAGACGAGATTGTTCGGCTTGAAGAAGAGTCCGCAGCGTTCGTTGCCGGTGAGAGAGAAAATACTGAGTTCACACCCTTCCGACTGAAGCAGGGTGTATATGGCCAGCGCCAAGCCGACGTTCAGATGATCCGGGTGAAAATACCGGGCGGTATCATTACCCCTGAACAGATGGACGTTCTGGGCGAGTTCAGTGCCAAGTACGCCCCACTAGGCAAAGGGCACATCACCACCCGCGAGAACTTCCAGTTCCACCACGTCCCATTGGACCAATGTCCTGACGGTCTGAGATTGCTAGGATCGGCGGGCCTAAGCACACGTGAAGCCTGCGGTAACGTGGTAAGAAACGTTGTGGGATCTCCAACTTCGGGGGTTTGCGCCTCTGAAGTGTTCGATCCTACTCCTTACCTCGCGGCTTACGTCAGGTTCGCAGTACGGCATCCCTTAACCCAGGCTTTCCCTCGCAAATTCAAGAGTGCTTTCACCGGATGTGATGACCACGACCATGTCGCGGCTGCCATCCAGGACCTAACGTACGTCTCGCAGATCAAAATAGAGAACGGCGTAGAGAAACGCGGCTTCAAAGTATTCGTCGCCGGCGGTACATCAATCATGCCCCGGTTGGCCAAGCCGCTATACGAGTTCTTACCCGAGGAAGATTTTCTCCGTGTGGCCTTAGCGCTGTTCACCGTTTTCAACAACGCTGATATGCTGCGCAAGAACCGCATGATGGCCCGCCTAAAAGTGTTGGTAGATCGTATAGGTATGGAGGAATTTAAAACTCTAGTTGACGCCGAGCTAGAGAAAATTGGCCCTATTGATCCCAAGCCGTTGATGAACGTTGACGAGTTGATGGAAGAGAATCCGCCCGCATTATCGTCCAACAGCACCAACGGAAACGGCGGTGGAGACTATGCAGAATGGCGAAGAACGAATGTAGAGGCCCAGAAGCAGGAAGGCTACTATCTCGTCCACGTCAAACCAGACCGAGGGAACATATCGGCCAGTCAATTCCATGCCCTGGCCGATATCATGCGCAAGTACACCGGAGGTCGAGCCAGAACCAGCCAAGAACAGAACCTGGCCTTCAGGTTTGTGCCAGAGCACATGCTCCATGACGTGTGGACTGAACTTGTAAAGATCGAACTAGCAGAAGCCGACGCCCATTCCATCAGCAACGTAGTCTCTTGCCCAGGCACAGATAGCTGCAAACTAGGTATAACGTCCTCCATGGGTCTCGCCGGAGCTTTGAAAGATGAGATTCAAAGCTGGGACGGAATGCTCCAAGACGAAGGCGTCAACGATATCCGCGTCAAGATGAGTGGATGCCCTAACGGGTGCGGCCTTCACCACATCGCAAACATAGGCTTCCATGGTGCTGCCACCAAAGGGTCGGACGGGGAGCAGATCCCCGCCTACGAAATGTTCTTGGGCGGCAACTATGGCGACGTCAACGTTCAGGACTCAAGAATAGGTACGAGGATTCCCAGGATAAAGATCCCCGCCAAATCGGTTCCTGGAGTCCTAAAAGAGGTTGTCTCGTACTACAAGGACAATCGCTCTGAGGGTGAAAAGTTCAATCAGTTCCTAGACCGAGTCGGCCTTGAAGAGGTCACATCGGTGGCTGAAAAGGCAGAACAAGACGCCGCTGAGGCCACTGCCGGATCAGACTTGTATATCGACTGGGAACGCACCAACCAATACAAGCTAGAACGAGGCGAAGGCGAGTGCGCTGTTTAACCGGCGAAAACCGTTGCTGATTTGACTGCTGCCAAAAAGCACTCCCTAGCAGGGAAAACCGTAGCCTATGTCGAGGCCCGCATGTTATCTGAGATGGGGGCCTTGATAGAACGAAACGGTGGAACTCCATTCGCTGCACCCGTACTACAAGAAGTCCATCTCGGCGATACAGCGGACGTAATACAACTAATAGACGACCTCTGCGCTGACAAAGTGCAGGTAATGGTTTTCCAAACCGGTGTCGGTACCAAAACCTTCTTTGATAGCGCGGCTTCTCGAGGTCGGGAAACAGAAACACTTAAAGCCCTAGAATCTATCACGGTAATAGCCCGCAGTCCCAAGCCGGCTGCGGTTCTCCGTCGGAACAAGATCCACATAGACCTCATGCCACCAGAGCCATTCACCTCCACTGACCTTATATCCGCTATAGGTGGACTGGAACTAGCAAAACATCACGTGGTAGTCCAAGCCTACGGAGGGCCGAATAAACTGCTCACTCAGACCCTTGAAGAGCGCGGCGCTACCGTCCGAGAAGTCACCCTGTATACATGGGAGTTAGCCGAAGACGTCACGCCAGTTTTAGGACTTATAAACGCTCTAGAGAATAAACAGATTGACGCCCTTGCGTTCACGAGCCAAATCCAAGTTACGAACCTCCTATCAATCGCATCTCAATTAGGCAAAGAAGGGTCTTTGCGTACCTCTTTAGCTAACCCAGATGTGCTTCTAGCATCGGTCGGACCCGTCTGTACCAAGCGAATGATGGAGGAGAACTTACGGGTCGACATCGAACCAGAGCATCCCCATATGGGCAACCTAGTCCTAGCAGTAGCCGAACGTCTGAACTCAGATTACGTCAATACAAACTAAATACTGGATAATGAGGACTATACAAAAAAGACGGCCAATGGCCGTCTTTTTTGTATAGTCCTCATTATCATACCCAGTTAAATTAAGAGGATAATCAACCCTTTATCCATTGTTTAAACCTATCCCATGGGGAGTCCGGAACATCCTCTATAGACTCTCCACGCCACCTCTTCTCCATAGAGATACTTCTTGGTGTAATGAAAAATAGCAGGTAACCAAATACCAAGAGCGCCAATCCGACCCAAATCAAAACCCATATCTGCAGTAAGGCAGTAACGACAAAGACCACCAAGCCAGTCATCAAAATCTTACCTGGCGTTACGGTAGGCCAACGCCCTTTAGTTGATATATATGGAGTAGGGCGGCTGGCTGCCTCTGCTTGACGCACTGCCTGAGGACGATCTTCTAGCGGTTTCTCTTTCTCTCTACCGGATTCTTCAGGCAGTATTTCGCCGGCATTTTTGAGAATCTCTTCGATTTCTTTTTGATATTTGTCTTGCATAGGTGCTAAGTACCGGATAGCCAGGCTATTTTATCTTACGGGGATTGCCCCTCACAGGTCGACCTAGTTAATCCACCGCACCCGCATGCACACTCAACCAATGTAGGCGAATTATACCGTACATACTTGGAATCGGATAGAAAGAAGCTAACTCAGCGGACCATCAACCGTCATTCTCTCTCTTTGAGTGCTTTATAACGGCCCGTCTCACCGGTGACCATAGAAATTACTCTTTCGGCTATGTTCGTAGCCCGATCAGCGATACGTTCAAGGTCATGGGCAACCCAAAGGAAATGAGTGGAGGCCTCAATAACCTTCGGATTTTCTCCCATATCCAAAAATATCTGATGGCAGACCCCATCATAAAGGTCGTCGACATCGTCATCAGAGTCCCATACAGCGTTGGCCAAATCCGTGTCCCTTTCGACCAAAGACTTCAAGCTCCCTCGCAACATAGCAACACCCTTTTGGGCCATCTGGGGAAGTTGCAGAGGAGTAGGTACAGGCTCATCGTCTCCAATAATCATACATATCTTGCCAATGCCTTCGGCATAGTCGCCCATCCTCTCCAGTTCAACCGCGATATGAAGAACAGCCAAAAGTGTCCTCAGATCAACAGCAAGTGGTTGCTGGGTAGCTATGAGGTCAATGCATTTCTCTTCCAGCTCAAACCGCTTCTCGTTGATCTGGTCGTCCTCGGTGATTACCTCGTACGCGATAGTGAGATCTCGGCGTTCAAGGGCATCCATCGCCTTGAGAATGGCCTGTTCTACCATCTCGCCCAGGCCAACTAACTCACCCTGCAGACCTTCAAGACTTCGATCGAAGTCAGCTCTGACCATGATCTCCTCCTGTAACTACCCGAACCTACCGGTAATATAGGCCTCTGTTCGCTCGTCTTCCGGGTTAGTGAACAACTGGCGGCTTTCACCAAATTCAACCAAAAATCCAATTCTTGCTTCTTCAACCATTAGAAACGCAGTGTAGTGAGAAACTCGCGCTGCCTGTTGCATGTTATGGGTGACGATAATAATTGAATAGTCCTCGGACAATTCGCGCATGAGCTCTTCTATAGCCAGTGTTGCAATCGGGTCTAAAGCTGAACAGGGCTCATCCATCAAAATAACCCTGGGTTCCACCGCTAGCGCACGGGCTATGCAAAGACGCTGTTGCTGACCACCGGAAAGGGATAAAGCGCTCGACTTCAGCCGGTCTTTAACCTCATCCCAAAGGGCGGCGCGCACCAAGGATCTCTCCACTATCTCGTCGATATCCCCTTCGAAACCATTGATGCGAGGACCGAAAGCCACGTTGTCGTAGATGGACTTAGGAAACGGATTAGGCCGCTGAAACACCATACCGATCTCATAACGAATCTCAGTAGGATCGACACCCTGGCCGTAAAGGTCTATGCCATCAAACAATACCTGGCCCTCAACACGAGCCGATGGGATCAAATCATTCATCCTGTTGAAGCACCTAAGAAGCGTGCTCTTACCGCAACCGGACGGGCCAATAATCGACGTAATACGATTCCGTGCAACGTCCAGGTCGACGTCTGTTACGGCTTTTTTGGAATCGTAGTAGACACTCAACCCGCGAGATTGAAGAATGAAATCCTGATCTTGCAAATTTCTTTTCTATCCCTTGAATATCACGATGCGTCGATCATGCATCTTGGATGTGATCATTCCCATTTGTTTTGGAAGCGGTTGCGAAGAATCACCGCTCCGGCGTTCATCACCAATAGGACAACCAATAAGACAATTATACCGGCAGCGGCAGCCTCTTGAAATCCTGGCTGGGGCCTGGAAGTCCAGTTGAAAATCTGGATTGGCAAAACAGTGAATCTGCTGAGGGGACCGTCAGGAGTGAACGGTACAAAGGTAAGCGCACCCATCGCGATCAAGGGTGCCGTCTCGCCAATAGCACGGCTCACCGCTAAGATAACCCCCGTCAATATTCCAGGAAACGCCTGGGGGATCACCATATGCCATATTACCTGCCACCTGGTTGCGCCCAATGCGTAAGACCCTTCCCGTAGCGAAGGCGGAACAGAACGAACGGCCTCCATAGCAGCCACAATTACTATTGGCAATACCAACAATGCCAGAGTAAACCCACCAGCTAGAACGCTCTTCCCCAATTGAAGGCTGTGTACAAATATCTGAAGTCCCAAAAGACCATAAACGATAGACGGTACGCCAGCCAAATTAGATATGTTTATCTTGGCAATTTTCGCGAATTTACTTCTAGCTGAGTATTCTTCTAGATAAAGAGCAGTCGCAACTCCCAAAACGAATGCCGTAACTCCGGCGATAATAACCACATATATGCTGCCGAACAACGCTGCCTTAATCCCAGCCTGCTCCGGATGGCGTGACGCAAAACTTGTAAGGAAACTCCAATCGATCCTAGTAATGCCCTGAACCATTAAGTAAACCAGAAGCACCGCTAGCATACCCAATGCTATAACCACAGAAAGCAAACAAAGACCATGAAAAGCTCGGCCAAGCCATTTGCGACGAGCCCTTTTCCTTAGGAACTCAGTCTGTGAACTTACCACCACTATTCGTACTCCTCCCTAAATCGGCTGACCACGTACTGGCTCAACAAGTTCATAGCCAGAGTAATGGCGAACAACAGTAGGGCGACGGCGAATATAGTCTCAAATTCAATCGACCCAGCCGGTGTATCTCCCATGCTCACTTGAACGATATAAGCCGTCATGGTCTCGATCGGGACGAACGGGTTAAGTGTGAAATTTGGGTTCTGCCCGGCGGCTATAGTAACGATCATTGTCTCTCCGATTGCGCGAGACACCGCCAAAATGAATGCCGACACGATACCGGACAAAGCCGCCGGTACGACCACCAAGGTCGATACCTCTAGTTTGGTAGAACCTAATGCATAAGCTCCTTCCCTCAGGGTTCTTGGAACGGATCTCATGGCATCTTCACTAAGACTAGAGACCATAGGCAAAATCATGATTCCCATGACTATCGAAGCGCTTAAGGCATTAAAGACTGAAATGTCTCCCGATATCTGCCTTAGGATAGGCGTCACAAATAACAAAGCGAAATATCCGTAAACCACTGTAGGGATTCCGGCCAACACTTCCAGAATCGGCTTCACGGGTTTCCTAACTTTATCAGGAGCATACTCGCTGAGATATATGGCACTTAACAGACCCAACGGCAACGCCACCACCATGGCCAACACGGCTGTCAATGTGGTCCCTGCCACCAACGCCAAAACGCCAAAGTGCTTGGATGAAAATAGAGGCGTCCACCGAGTTCCGCTAATAAACTCCCAGAATGAAATTTCACCGAAAAATTTAAGCGCTTCAAATAGCAGGACGAATATGATTCCTGCTGTCACCAAAATCGACAACATCGTCGACAATAAAAGAACCAGTGCTATCGCACGTTCTGAAATATTTTTCTTCCAGGCCCCTGGCGTGCCCTGTCCCAAAGCTGGACCCACCGAATTTCTAGCCAATGACAATTGCGCTCCTCAAATAGATCTACGGTTCCGAGCTTACAAATCTCCCGGTAGTTGGTTAGGGAAAGGTGTTTTCAACACTACGTTGATCGAACGCCTCACTAACCGTTGATCCCAATGGCTATGAACTCGCGTGTCACTTCCAAGAAAAATGAATACTTTAGGTTATTTAGTGCGCCAATCCACCATTGCCTAGCTTAGGAACTAACAGGGTATTTCACGCCCTATTCGGCCTGATAACCATCCCTGACACAGTTAGTTAGCAACCACGACAGCGGCAAAAGCACCATTCACAATCTTTATGAAGCTCTTGTATCTCTAATTCAAAGCGAGAGCCGCGAACGCCAGTCTCCTGTCGAGCAAATCGTTCAGAAATTCGTTTGGCACAAAAAAAGCCATTCCCCAGGCTTTCCAGCTCTGAGAACGGCTTGTAATCCAGTTCAACGAATGCATCCAGCGAAGATTATATGCCCCCTTATAGGGCTGTGCAATAGGGCCTCCAAGTAATTTCCATAACTAGTTATCAGTCATCTTCGCTCGTAGCTTGTATACTTATAAGCAGTGGTGTCCTTGTCTTGCATGACAGAGATCTCCCGGAACATCAACTTGGAAGGATACGTCGAGGTTTTCCTTTGAGCCATAAACTTGAACTGAGTGTCGTGGACCAATCGCCGGTACGGACAGGCGAATCAGCAGGCCAGGCGTTGCGCGACACTATCGCCCTAGCTGTTGCAGTTGAGAAATTAGGCTACCAGAGGTACTGGCTGGCTGAACACCACAGCTTGCCTAATTTTGCCGGCACCAGCCCAGAGATTCTGATCGGCCAGGTAGCAGCTCACACAAATAAGATTAGAGTCGGCAGCGGCGGGGTTATGCTCTCTCACTACAGCGCCTTAAAAGTGGCAGAGAACTTCCGAATGTTAGGTGCGCTCTATCCTGGGCGCATAGACTTGGGCGTCGGTAGGGCACCAGGTAGCGACCAGATCACAGCTGCAGCCCTTTCATTTCCTGGACAGCCCCGCGAGATCCGCCATTTTCCACGCCAAGTAGTAGACTTGATCGGATTCCTAAACAACAACCTCGAAGACACCCATTTCTTCTCCGGAATAACCGCCGGACCTGGCGAACCTGAGGTCCCTGACGTCTGGTTATTAGGCTCACGTTACGAGAGTGCCAACATGGCTGCTCAATTGGGACTGCCTTTCGCATACGCCCATTTTTTCGGTATAAACGTCGAAGAGGGACCAGCTATAGTGGCCAATTACAAACAGAATTTTCAGCCGTCTGAACGCTTTCCAGAAGCCAAGGTCAACGTCGGTGTACACGTAGTCTGCGCAGAGTCCGAGGAAGAAGCCCTGCGCCTTTCTGCCAGCCGAAATTTATCACGCTTATTCAACATAACCGGACGGGCCAACGGGATACCATCACCAGAAGACGCTGCGAAATACATTTACAGAGCGGACGAAGCAGCATTTGTGAAGCAATATCAAGACGTCTGCGTCGATGGCAACCCACAGCAAGTCAAAGAGGGGCTGGAAGAAATATCAGAGATGTACCAGACGCCGGACTTAAGCGTGGTGACCATCACTCACGGTTTGTCAGAGCGCATACGATCTTATGAATTACTCGGAGAAGCCTGCGGGATTCCGCCTCTAGAGTAGGACATGCAAACCCATTAGCTCCGACGGCTCCAATTTTCAAAAACGGAGTTTACGGAGATTCCGGTGCCAGCGCATCAATCACGTGCCGATGAGACGCCTTGTTGTCGCCGACCGCATAAGGCGCTATAACCGGCATCTGCAGACCCGCATCCCGACGTTTCTTCAAAGCAGTTCGGCATTCGTCCACAGTCCCTACTATAGCCACTTGGTCTTGCATTTCTACCGTGATTGAGTCAGCAGCCTTATCCAAGTTGCCATCTCTCAACGCTGTGGCAGCAGCAGACATCTCTTTATCAAAACCTGTTTCCGCGAAAAAGTTCCGATAGAACGGATTACTAGCGTAGCGAGCGACCTGTCTCCGTAGTGAATCTCGCGATTCTGACACGTCACCTCCAACCGCGACACGGACATACCCGGCAATATCTATCTGATCAATATCTCGTCCTGCTTTATCTGCGCCTCGTTTGATATGCCCAACAGCTTTTTCTAGGTAATTCACGGCCGTCCAGTTCATTAGTACACCATCGGCGAGTTCACCTACCATTTCCAGCATCTGAGGACCTAAGGCTGCAATATATATAGGCACCTTGGATTTAGGGGTGGCCGGACCCATGGAAGCGCCTTCTATATTGAAATGCTTGCCACGGAAATTGACCTCTTCACCAGCCAAAAGCCCTTTGATTATCTGGATGGTCTCCCGCATTCGACTCATAGGTTTCTCGAATGGGATGCCATCGCGGCTCTCGACCGTAGGAGCATGCCCAACTCCGAGTCCTAAGATGAATCTTTCACCCGAAACTGCCGACATACCTGAAGCTCCCATAGCGGTGTTGGTCGGCGTTCGGGCGAAAATAGGCAGAATGCCGGTGCCCAGCTTAATGCTTTCAGTTTTCATAGCCATAGTGGCCAATGAGGTAAGCGAGTCTCTGCCTCCTCCTTCAGGCACCCAAACCACATCAAAACCATTGGCTTCAGCTTGGCAAGCCAGTTCTTGATAATCCTGTGGCGACAGATTAGGGTCGTTCTCTAGACGCACGCCAAAGCGGGCCATGACAGCTCCTTGGATGGCTAAGGTACTTGCTAAACGCCCAGTTGCGTCGCTAAGTCGCGGAAGTCGTTACATACAAAGTCGAAAGACGGGTCAGGGGTTGTGTCCACCTTGCCATTAACCCCTCGTTCCAGTGGGCGCTTCACAAACGCAGTCCGTAGACCTTGTTTGGCCGCTGCCAAAAGATCTCCCTGGTGAGCGGCCACCATCATTACTTGTTCCGGTTTAAGGTGGAGCAGTTCTACACCCGTCAGATAGGTTTTAGCGTCGGGCTTGTAAGCGTGGGCCAACTCGGCTCCCAAGATCGTGTCCCAGGGCAGACCAGCATACTTAGCCATATCAACCATCAACGCAATATTGCCATTCGACATTGTCGCTAGGATAAACCTGGACTTCAATCTGCTTAATCCAGGAGGTGAATCAGGCCACGGGTCCAAGCGGTGCCATGCCAGGTTTAAATCGGATTTAGCCTCTTCGCTGACGCCTTCGATCCCGAAATCGTCCAACAGTTCTTCAAGACCCATTCGATGGAGGGTATCCAGTTCGGTCCAAGGCAGTTCACCGGAGCGCACTTTATCCATAAAGGGACGGTACTTGGCCCGCCACTTTTCGGCAAAGTCGACCCAGTTGGCAGATATACCATTGGACTTGCCAAAATTCTCAGCGTGTTTGGTAACCGACGTGTGCCAGTCCACTACAGTCCCAAATACGTCAAACACCAGGGCCTTTATCTGCGATGAGTCCGATGGCATGTCAGGAGTCTCCTTGAATTATTGGTTTCCAATTTTAAGTAGTATCTGAGTCAGTTCTTCGGCGTGCGTCACCATCGTGTCGTGGCCAGACGCTACAGGGTAAACACCCCACCCAGCGTCCCTAGCACGTTTGAGCACTGAGTCGAACCCAGACTCACCACCTCCAACAAAACTCTTTGGAATTTTTTCCGAGTCTGGGTTGCCAATTCGTATCGGGCTGGCCATTGCTGCAGCAGGTTGAGGGGTAACGTTATCGACAACCCAAGCCAAGTCAACAG
>ENA-UPTF01000091-UPTF01000091.1-marine-metagenome-genome-assembly--contig:-NODE-91-length-60186-cov-4.581061_pt1 | contig 60186 bp, 53 predicted proteins | sample MGYA00238166_ERZ767019 | MGnify/ENA primary metagenome ERZ767019 (study PRJEB28930, sample SAMN06266391) | marine metagenome | isolation source: Sea water from 250 m depth | place: Atlantic Ocean | study... | reverse complement strand
GCCGGCATCCGTGTATTCCAGATGCAGATGCCCGTGCCGTTCAACCCGGCGGTTGTCCGGACATTTTCCAGGGGCCTGGACGAGATTGTCGTCGTCGAGGAGAAGAACCCCACCCTCGAGTGGCTGGTCAAAGACGCCCTCTACGGCGGTCCTGACCAGCCTGTCGTCGTCGGCAAGACCCACCCGGACGGTCGGCTCCTCATGCGCAGCTGGGGGATTCTCGATGCCGACGCCATGGTCGACGGCCTCCGGGAACGGATCTCGGCTCGTTCCGGCGACCGACTCGCTCCGGAACAAAAACACCGCGAGCGGCTACCGATCCCGCTGTCTGTGGAACGGTCGCCGTACTTCTGCTCCGGTTGCCCGCACAACTGGAGCACCAAGGTTCCCGACGGTGCCCTGGTCGGCGCCGGCATCGGATGCCACATGATGGTGCTACTCATGGACGAGGACCGAGTCGGTTCCACCATTGGCATGACGGCAATGGGCAACGAAGGCGCCCCGTGGATCGGTATGGCGCCGTTCGTGGACCGACGGCACTTCACGCAGAACATGGGCGACGGGACGTTCTTCCACTCGGGACAGCTCGCCATCCAGGCAGCAGTCGCAGCCGGTGTCACAGTGACCTACAAGGTCCTCTACAACGGAACCGTGGCCATGACAGGCGGCCAGGACGCCGTAGGCGGCACCGGAGTCCCGGAGATCGCCAAGATCCTGCTGGCCCATGGAGTCAGCCAGGTGCTGGTCACCACCGAGGATCGCGGCCGCTACCGGAGCGTCGAAATGCCGGCCGGCGTCAAAGTGTGGGACAGGACCCGCATGGTCGAAGCGCAGGAAGCGCTAGCTGCCGTCGACGGCGTAACGGTCCTCATCCACGACCAGGAATGTGCCGCGCAGACCCGTCGGCTCCGCAAACGGGGGAAGGCCACCACACCGGGCTTCCGCGTCGTCATCAACCACCGCCTCTGTGAAGGATGCGGCGATTGTGGCGAGGTTTCCAACTGCCTGTCCGTCCAGTCCCTGGAAACGCCGCTCGGCACCAAGACCACGATCGACCAGACGTCGTGCAACCTGGACGCGAGTTGCCTGGACGGCGATTGCCCCAGCTTCATGACCGTCGCAGTCGACCCGGATGCCCCGCCAGCCGCAACACCAGAGCCTGGCCACGAGACCGCACTCGGCGCACCTGTCGCCATCGTCAACACCGACACCGTCGACATCCGCCTAGCTGGCGTAGGCGGCACCGGTGTGGTCACCGTGGCCCAGATCCTGGCCACGGCAGCCATGTTCGACGGGTACGAAGTCCGAGGCCTCGACCAGACGGGAATCTCCCAGAAAGCAGGGCCGGTGGTCAGCGACATCCGGTTGTCGCGCAGCACAGAGCTGACATCGAGCCTCATCAGCGAAGGCGGCGCCGACGTGATCCTGGCCTTCGACCTGCTCGTCGGAGCATCCGAAGACGTACTACACGTCGGTGATCCGGACCGCACGGTGCTGGTGGCCTCGAGCACTGAGACGCCCACCGGGTCCATGGTCGGACACCCCAGCCGACAACTCCCCGACCTGACAGAGCTCCTGGACCGTGCCGCGGGAGTTACGCGGACGCAAGACAACAAAGTCGTCGATGCCGGCAGGGCGTGCACGGACATGTTCGGCGATACCTCGTCGGCCAACGTCTACCTGCTGGGCGTAGCCGTGCAGACCGGTGCTATTCCGATCGAGCCGGCGTCAGTCGAACGCGCCATAGAGCTCAACGGGGTGGCCGTGGAACGCAACACCGCTGCGTTCACAGCTGGAAGGGCTGCCGTCAATGGCCAAACTGTCGTTTCGACAGGACCCGGAAGCCATTCTGGCAGCGTTCAAGTCCTCGTAGACGAGCTCCCGGAAGCCCTCGCAACCCGGGTGACGGCCCTGGACGCCGCCACCGGGCTCGGTCCACTACTGGGAATGCTCGCCTCGGACCTGGTCGGCTATCAAGGCTCTCGCTGCGCCTCGACGTTCCTCGACCTGGTCGAAGAGACAGCAGCCCGGGAAGGCTCTGTCAGGCCAGGGTCGACTGACCTCACCGAGTCGGTGGCCCGTGGCCTCCATCACCTGACTGCCTACAAGGACGAGTACGAGGTAGCGCGCCTGCTCCTGGCCCCGGAAGGCCAAGCAGCTGCCGAAGCCGTCGGAGGCCCAGCGGCGAAGGTCTCATGGCGCCTCCACCCGCCGGTGCTCCGGTCCCTGGGAATGGGCAAGTTGTCCGTACCCGCCGTGCTGGGTAGGCCCCTGATGAAGCTCCTGGCCAAAGGCCGGCACCTTCGGGGAACCGCATGGGACCCGTTCGGACGAACCGAAGTGCGCCGCCTGGAACAGGCCTTGGTGCGCGAATACACCGGAGTGGTCCAGCAGCTCCTTCAGGGCCTTACGGCGGAAAACCTTGACGCCGCTGTCACGACTACCTCGGCTGCCATGAATGTGAAGGGCTATGAGGCACTCAAAGTGGCTAGCGGCAGGGCACTTCTAGACGTAATCGGTGGGCAGACGCCGCCAATCTCAGAAACCTGAGTCAAACGCCTTCCAAGATCCGCCTTATCGACTGTGGAGCCTTCCTCAGCCATCGGGTGAAACCTCCGTTAGGAGCCCTGCTGACCCCAGTGTTTGGTTAGCACCAGAAAACTTTGAGCACGCCTAGGGGTTAGCGGGTGACGCCCACCACGGCACCCGCCGTGGCCTGGACCAGGTCCTTGGGCTTCACCGGGAATACGGAGTCTGGGGTGCCGGCGGCCGCCCACACCTCGTCGAAGTCCATGAGGTGTGGGTCGACGACGGTGCGGAGGGGCACGGTGTGTCCCAGCGGTGGCGTCCCCCCGATGGCGAACCCGGTCGCCGCCCGGACCTCACTGGCCCCGGCAATCCGAATTTCGGTCCCCAGGTAGGAGGCCAGGCGTTCCTCGTCGACCCGGCGACCTCCGGAGCACAGCACCAACACCGGGCGGACGTCGGCCATGAAGACCAGGGACTTGACAATCTGGTCCACGTGGCAGCCCACGGCGGCTGCAGCATCGGCTGCCGTCCGGGTGCCGTCTGGATAGCGCTGCACCTCGACCTGGAGGCCGGAGGCTTCGGCCTCTTCGGTGAACCGCTCGATGGCGTCGGAACGACGGGCCATGCTCGATCGTCTCCTCGGCTCTCGGGTGCGGACATCGGCCTGTACGCCGGAGGCGAACGGACCCACTGATTCTAGGACCCCTAACAGTCCCCACCCCAGCCCGGGCTAAACGGGTCGCCGGAGGCGGTGCGCACTACCGTCCCCTCCATGTCCAACCACCTGCTGGACCACCCGCGGCTGGTCCACCGGCCGTCCGCGACCACCGGGTTTTCGTCGCCCGCTCCTCTGAACCCGTCCTCGGCCCGGTCGACGGCTGAGGACTGACCCGACCGACGCCCGGACCTACGGTGCTCCCCCGGATACTTGCCGAGGCCGCCCGCCGACACGGCGACCGGACCGCCTTCCAGGTCCCCTCGGGGGCCGTCCTCTCGTACCGGGAACTCGACCGGGCCTCGGACGAGGTAGCGGCCGGGCTGGCTGCCCGGGGGCTCAGCGCAGGCGAGGTGCTGCTGTTATCACTCCCGTCGGGCCTCGAGTACGTCGTCTCGTACCTGGCGGCAGCCAAGGTGGGCGCGGTCACCGCGGGCGCCAACCCTCGGCTCCGGGCCCGGGAACGACGTCTGGTGGTCGACGCGGTGGACCCTCGTCTCGTACTGGCCACAGACGAACTAGCCGACGGGCTCCCCGACGATGCCCCCGTCGAGGTCGTGGCGACCTCCGGGTTTCCCGGTCGGGTCCTGGCCTCCTTACGTTCCACCGGGGAAGGGGTCCGCCCACTGGCCGAGGACCCGGACCGACCAGTGTGTATCTGCTTCACCTCCGGCTCCACTGGGGACCCCCGGGGGGCCTGGTTCACGAACCGCCAACTGACAGCTATCGCCGACCTAGACGGCAGCGGCGCATGGGGGTCGGGGGAGAACATGGTCAGCGGCACGGCCTTCCCCCACGTCGGCGTGATGACCAAGCTGCCCTGGCAACTGGCGTCGGGAGCCACCATCCACGTCATGGACCGGTGGGACGCCGGAACGCTGCTGGGACTCATCGATCGCCACCGGCTCCCAGCCGTCAATGGGGTGGCGGCCCAGGTGGCACTGTTGCTCAGGCACCCCGACTTCGATGACCACGACCTGGGATCCGTGAGGGCGGTCGTGGTGGGCGGCGGGCCCTCACCTCCCGCCCTGGTGGCCGAGGCCCGGCAACGGTTCGACGCCCCGTATTCCATCCGCTACTCGTCGACCGAGTCGGGCGGTATCGGGCTGGGCACGGCACTGGACGCCGACGACGAGGAGGCCCTCCACACCGTGGGGCGACCACGGACCGGCGTGGAGGCCGAGGTCAGGGACGACGACGGCAGGCCGGTACCTGACGGGGAGGTCGGCGAGCTCTGGCTCCGGACCCCCAGTGCCATGTCCGGCTACTGGGGCGACCCGATCGGGACGGCGACCGCTCTTGTGGACGGATGGCTCCGCACCGGGGACCTGGCCCATCGCGATCCTGCCGGCTGCTACCGGCTAGCTGGCCGCGTCCGGGAGATGTTCATCCGGGGCGGCTACAACGTGTACCCGCTGGAAGTAGAGGCCGTGCTCGGCACACACCCGGGGGTCGAGCAGGTGGCCGTGATACCGCGCCCCGACCCCGTGTTGGGCGAGGTGGGTGTCGCCGTGGTCGTCCCCTGGGATCCCGACGCACCACCCACCCTGGAAGACCTGGTGTCCCACGGTCGGGCCGACCTGGCCTCCTACAAACTCCCCGAGGCTCTGCGGATCGTGGACCATCTGCCCCTCAACGCCGGCGACAAGCTGGACCGGCAAACCCTGGCTGCCGAGGAGGCTCGCCGCTGAGCCACCAGCTCAGCGGCGACCGCCCCGGGGTCGGCCCCGGGAGTTCCGACGTTCCCGCTGGACCTCCCGTTCCCGCTGGTCGGCCAGCTCGCGGCGCAGGGCCCGATACCGGTCAACCCGTCGCACGTCCACCCGGCCGGTGGCCACCTCGGCCAGGACGGCGCAGTCGGGCTCACCCTGGTGGGCGCAGTCGGAGAACCGGCACCCGGTCGCCCGATCCTCCAGGTCACCAAACACCCGGGCCAACGACTCCTCAGCATCCCAGATCCCGACGGCACGGATACCTGGGGTGTCGACCAGCAACCCGCCACCGGGCCGCAGGACCAGTTCCCGGCTAACCGTAGTGTGACGACCCTTGGCGTCGCCCGAGCGGACCTCCCCGGTTTCCAGGACCTCGTCACCGACCAGGGCGTTGACGAGTGTCGACTTGCCGGCCCCCGACTCGCCCAGCAGGGCAACCGTCCGGCCACGACCCAACATCGCCTCCACCTCGTCCAGACCGCCCCGACGTTCCGATCCGCCCATGCCCACCATCAGAACAGGCACCGCGGGGGCTACCGCCCGGACCACGGCGGCCACCTCGTCGGCCACACCGTCGGCCACACCGTCGGCCTTGGTCAGCACCACGGCCACCTCGGCGCCACTGTCCCAGGCCACCACCAGGAAACGTTCCAGGCGCCCCGGGGGCAGGGGTCTGTCCAGGCCGTGCACGATCAACACCAGGTCCACGTTGGCCACCAGCACCTGTTCGACCACGGCCTCCGAAGGGTCTCGGCGCGACACCGTGTTGGCCCGCTCCAACACCCGGCCGATCGTCGGGCCCAGTTCCGGGTCGTCAACCACGGCCACCCAGTCCCCGGTGGCCGGAGCCACCGCGTCCTGGGCCCGTTGGGAATCGGAGAGGACCCGGATTGGCCCGTCGGCGGTGACCACGTCGCACTCGCCACGGTCCACCCGCACAATCCGCCCGAGCCGCCCGTCGGACGGTATGGGACCGCCGGACCAGCCGTAGTCGTCAAGGTCAAGGGCCATTAGAAACCGATGCTACGACGGGCCGTTGGGGCGAGTGGGACGACAGCCCGTCGGATCCCTCGTCAGCCGAGGCGTAACGTCTCCAGGGGCTCCAGGCGGGCCGCCTTGGTGGACGGGTAAAGCCCGGCCACCACGGCCACACCGACCGACACCAGGGCCCAGCCGACTAGGCCCACCACGGACAGCACCATGGTGTACCCCCGGGCGTCGGCCACCGCCCAAACCACGCCGGCGCCCACCCCGGCGCCCACGATGCCCCCGAGCACCCCGACGGCCAGCGCCTCGAACAGGAACTGCAGGGCGATGGTCCCCCGGCTGTGCCCTAGGGCCCGCCGGATGCCGATCTCCGACGACCGCTGGATCACCGAGATGGACATCACGTTGGCGATCCCCACCCCGCCCACCACGAGAGCCAGGCCGCCCATCATCTTGGTCAGGTTGTTGAGGCTCTCGTCGACCTGGGACTGGGCGTCCAGCAGGTCGGTGGGCACCGAGGCGTTGGCACCGTCCGGCCCGCCCAGGCTGACCACGATCGGGATCTCCTCGGCCACCAGCACGGTGTTGGTCGGAGCCCGCACGTACAGCCGGCTGGGATCCGGATCCTCCAGGTCCCAGTCATTCACGGCACTGGTGAAAGTCATGAAAACCGCCGAGTCCATGGACGGTTCCAGCAGTACGTAGTCCAGGACCCCGATGACCCCGTAGGGGACGCCATTCAGCTCGATGGTCCGCGACTCACCCCGCAGATAGCCGTACTCGTCGGCCAGGTCCCGGCCGATGACGGCCACCCGGGCACCCGAGGACTCGTCAAAGTCATTCAGGAACCGTCCGCTAACCAGCGGCACCTCCAGCGTCTCCGGAAGGTCCAGGCCACTGGCGATAACCGGCACCGGGAAGGCCCGATAATAATCTTCGGCCCCGGCAAAGGGCACGGTCACGATGTCGGACATCTGGCGGGTGCCGGTGACGGCCACCACGTCGGGAAGGCGGCGGACCCGGGCTACGGCGGCGGCCTCGATCACCGGATCCTGTCCGAAGCCCAGGCCCGAGGAGGCGTTGACCACGATCAGGTCCGTCCCCAATTCCTGGAGCTTGGCCTTTAGATGGCCCTTCGAGCTCTCGTTGATGCCGATGGCGGCCACGATGGCGGCCACGCCCAGCACCGGACCCAGCATGATGAGCAGGGTCCGGACCTTGCGCGAGGTCAACCCTGAGAAGGCGACCCCTAGGAGTTCCCGGAAGCGCCTCATCCCGGGGCCAGGGCCTCGTCGGCCACGATCTGGCCGTCGAGCATGGAGATCTTCCGACGGGCTGCGTGGGCTACGTGCAGGTCGTGGGTGACGATGCAGACGGCCCGTTCGGGGGACTGGAGGTCCCCGAAGACCTGCAGCACGTTTTCAGCGTTGTGAGAGTCCAACGCCCCGGTGGGCTCGTCGGCCAGGATCACGCTGGGCTCGGTGGCGATGGCCCGGGCGATGGCCACCCGCTGCTGCTCCCCACCCGACATCTGGACCGGACGGTGGTCGTGACGGGCTCCTAGGCCAACTTGTTCTAGGGCCGACAGGGCACGAGCGCGGCGTTGCCGGGCCGACAGACCTCGGTAGAGCAACGCTGCTTCCACGTTGCCGGTCGCCGTGAGGTGTGGGATGAGGTGGAACTGCTGGAACACGAAGCCGATGGCTTCGCCGCGGAGGCGGGACCGTTCGGCATCGGACAACTGGGTGGCGTCGGTCCCTCGCACCCGGACGATCCCGCTGGTCGGGAGGTCCAGGATGCCCAGCAGGCCTAGCATGGTGGACTTCCCGGATCCGGATGGCCCGACGATGGACAGGAACTCCCCGGCCCGAATGTCCAGCGTGACATCGTCGAGGGCGCGGACCTGGACCTCCTCGCCGTAGACCCGTGAGACCCCCTCGAGAGCTAGGACCGTTTCGGTCACGAACGGTCTATTTCGAGGATCACGAACTCGCCGGCCGAGACACCGGACACCACCTCGACGTAAGCACCGTCGAGCATGCCGACCTCTACAGCCCGCCGCTCGATCACGCCCTCAGGGGTCACCACCCGCACGGTGTCCTGGCCGCCGTCGGAGAGCACAGCGGCAATGGGGACCACTACGGCATCCACCGACTGCTCTACCACCACATCGATGGTGACTACCGCTCCGTCCACTCCAACCAGGTCCTCGGTGGTCCCGACCACCCCCTCGTAGATTTCGCTGTTGCCGGAGGTGGTGGCGTTGTCGTCCAGTTCGGTGATGACACCGTCGACCTCCTGGTCACCGGCGGCCAGGTTGACGGTGACCTCCTGTCCTTCGGCCAGTTTGGACCGATCGGTCGGGCTGGCGAAGAGCTTGACGGTGAAGACCGGCTCGGTGAGATCGAACAGGGGCGTCCCCCGCTGGACGAGGTCGCCGTCCTCGATAGCCACGGTTCCCACCCTGGCTGGCCAGTCGGCCACCACCATGTCGCCGGGCAGGAAGAACACGTCGTCGTCGATGGTTCGGATGGGGATGGTCACCGACTGCTCTCCGGACCGTAGGAGAGCCGTTCCGGTCACCACCTCGTAGTCCACCCCGGCCTGGGCGCTGCCGGTCACTGAGTAGTGGACGCTGGTGTCCTCGTCGGGGGGCTGATCGGCTCGAATGACCACCGTTGCCGTGCCGCCCTCCACGACCTCGCCTCCGCCGGTCACCGTGAGTTCCGGAAGGTCGTCGGACTCGATCAGCACTGTGGCCCGGTCGCGGTCGCTTAGCTGGTAGGCGACGTCCGGATCGGCGATCAGGCGAACGGTGAGAGTCTCGTCGCCCTCCACGTCGTCGTCGGCCCGCACGGGCACCGTGAGGACTACCCGTTCTTGCCCCTTGCTCATGGTGATGTCGCCGTCAGGGGCGTTGTAGTCGGCGTCGGCGGTTGCTGTTCCCTCGACCACGTAGAACACGTCCAGGTCTTCGACCAGTTCCATTGTGGTCTCGATGGTGAAGGTGGCCGAGCCCGATTCGCGCACCGTTTCGCTGTCGGCCCGTAGTACCAGGATCGGAACGTCGGGAACGTCGGGGTCGTCGACGCTGACTGTCACCTCGTCGTCCTCGCCCAGCACGTACCGGGCCGCCTGGGCCACCCGGAGGTCCTCGCGGGTGGCCTGGAGCAGGTAGTCGATCCGGTCCTGCTCGTCCCTTAGGGCACTCAGGGTGGTGTCCTCTCCCTCCAGGACGTCAGCCAGCCGGTCGGCGGCGTCGTCCAAGAGGTAGTCGATCCGGTCCTGCTCGTCCCTTAGGGCACTCAGGGTGGTGTCCTCCGCCTCTAGAACGTCAGCCAGCCGCTCGGCGGCGTCGTCTAGGAGGTAGTTCAGCCGGTCTTGTTCTTCCAGGAGGAGCGTCAGGGCGTCGGTTTCGGCCTCCAACGCATCTCGGGCCGCGGTGAGTTCGGCCGACTCCTCGAGTGCCTCGGTCAGGGCGTCGTGATACGCCTCGAAGGCCTGCCGCCAGGCGGCGAAGGTGATGTCCTCGGCGTCGAGGTCATCGATGGCTGCATCGAGGGCGGTATCCAACGACATCAACTGCTGGGCCTCGATCGGGGTGAAGTCAGCTTCAACGGCTTGAGCCCCCGTAATGATGGCCTTGTCCATTAGCTCCTGTTCCACCTCGGTCATGAGCCTCTGGAGGGTCTCCAAGGCGGTCACCTCGGTCTCCTCCTCGTCGACCTTCTCCTGGGCCTCGGTGATCTCGTCGGCCACCTCCGTCCGGCGCTTCTCAGCGTCGGCAATCTCGGCACGGATGTCGTACTCCCTGAGGTCCTGGCCGCTCGCCATTGCCTCGGCGATCTCGTCGGCCACCTCCGTCCGGCGTTCTTCCTGTTCGCGGATCTGGACCTCTAGGTCGTACACGAGGAGGTTCTGGCTGGAGACTTCGGCCACCGAGTCGAAGCCGCCGCTGATTGTCACCGTCAGGTCCTCGTAGGGCTCCGGATCGTCGTCGACCAGAGTGGCTACCTCCACGGTCACCGTCGTCTGTCCGGCCGGAAGTACCACGGTGGGGTCGACCTTCCGGTAGTCATCGTCTACGACGACGTCCCCGGTCACCAGGAGTGGGATCTCCAGGTCGGTTGTCGGTGCCACGTCGGCCGACACGGTCACCATGACCGGACGACCCTCTTCGACGACCACGGCCGCTGTGCTCACCGACACCGTGGGTACCGGAGCATCAGCGACTGACACGGCGGCAGCCACGGCCATCGCGGACGCCGCCTGGTTCCCCTGGACGTCAAGCGGGTCGGGCAGGGCCGGACCGATGCGCACCGACACGGCGTTGACCGGTCCAACCGTGTAGCCGGCCGGGTTCTGCTGCAGCGAGACGGTCACCACCTCGTTGACCTCTGTGGTCGAGCCGGCATAGCCATGGTCGGCCTGCCAGGCAGCCAGTCCCGACCGGGTCTCCTCGGTGTAGAGGCCGTCCACCACGCCAACCACATAGCCGCCGCCGTCTAGGACCTGTTCCAGTTGATGGACGTCGTGTCCCTCGGAACCGACATCCAACTGGCGGTAGAAGGCGAAGTCCCCGGCCACGGCCACGGTCTGCCGGCCGTCGATGGTGAACAGGGGGTCACCGGCCTCCACTGTCTGGCCGTCCTCTACGGCGATACCGCTGACCTGGCCGTCGGTTGCCGACGTGATCGTCTGTAACTGGTCGCGACGCAATTCCCCGCGCACCGTGATCTCGTCAGTCAGGGTCCGCACGCCCACCGTTTCGGCGATGGCCCGGTCCACGCCGGGACCCGTCGGAGCCTCGTCGGCCCACGGCTGCCAGACGACTAGGCCGGCGGCCGCGCCCCCGGCCAGGATAAGCAGGGTCAGGATCTTTTTCATGCGCAGCCTCTCCGAGAGAAGTGGAGGGGGACGCCAGAGCGGCACCCCGATCGGTAGGTAGTCACTGGTCGTCGTTCAGGCTCAGCTCGCTGATGCAATCTCGGATGTCATCCATGTCTAAGTCGCCGTCCGGCCCCCGGAAGTCGTCGCCGGGACCCAGCGAGCCTTCCTCGTCGGGCACCGGGTCACTCACAACCCAACCCTTCTGGCGGAGGCACCCCAACATGGCAATGAACTGCTCGTTGTCCTCCCGGATCTGGTCTGGTGTGCGGCCCGTCCGCGAGGTCTGGAACTCCTGCATGGCGGCAAGGATGCCCGACCGTCCCGCGCACAGCACTAGCGCATCGATGTAGGCGGGTTGGTTGACGGGGTCACCGGCTCCGAGTTCCGGGTTGGGTTGTCCGATGAAGGCAACGCCCTCGTCGGACAGGCAACCGTTGAACTCCTCTACAGCGTCCATCATCCGGATCCCCGGGTGGATTTCGTCTTCGGCCAGGGGGATCGTCTCCTTGGCCGGCTCCACTGTGGTCGTAGTAGTGGTCTCAACTGCCGGTTCCTCAGCAACGCTCGTCTCCGAAGCCGTGGCCTCCTCAGCAACACTCGTCTCCGAAGCCGTGGCCTCCTCAGCAACACTCGTCTCCGAAGCCGTGGCCTCCTCAGCTACCTCGGTGGTCGTCGGAGCCACTGTGGTCGTCGTGGTGGTGGTGGTCGTGGTCGTTGTGGTGGTGCTGACCACGATCTTTGTGGGACCGTCCTCGGTAAGGAGGGTCACCGTCTGGGCCGTCTCACCTCCCCCACCGCAACCCGCAGCCACGAGGAGAAAGACGACCAGGGTCGACCACCGCTTGCAGTTCCTCACGATCCATTCTCCTGTTCTCCGGCCAGCGAAGTCTCGCTGACGCAGTCCCTGATCTCCCCGGTATCGACGTCTCCGTCGGCGCTGGAGAACTGGTCGCCGGGATTGAGTAGACCATTCTCGTCGGGTGAAAGCTCCCCGATGAGCCATCCCTTGGACCGCAGGCAGTCGGCCAAGAGGATGAAATTCTCGTTCTCTTGGCGGATCTCCTCCGGTGTCAGGTCGGATCGGGACGTCTGGAATTCCTGGAAGGCCTGGGAGATTCCGGTACGGGAGTTGCAGAACTGGAGGGCCTGGAGGTACGCGGGCTGGTTGACCGGGTCGTTGGCGCCGAGGTCGGGATTGGGAAATCCCATCCACTCGTAGCCCTCGGTAGCCAGGCAGGAGTTGAAGTCGTCAAGAGCTCCCATGAGTTTCACGCCCGGATTGATGTTCTCCTCGGCCAGGGGAACGGTCTCCTTAGTCGGGGTGACGGTCGTCGTAGTCGTCGTAGTTGTCGTGGTTGTCGTCGGGGCGACGGCCGTCGTGGACGTCGCCTGAGCTTCGGCAGTAGTCGTAGGGGCGGGGGTTTCAGCCGCTGTCTCCGTGGATTCGTCACCGACTGACCGGTCGCCGTCGCTATCCGTCGCGTCGGTTCTGGCGGCCTCCGTAGGGGGCGCCGCGTCAGACGCGCTATCGGTCTCCTCGGAGGCTGGGGTTGCGATGACCGTCGTCGGGGTTACGGCCGCGGTGGTGGATACAACAGGAACGGTGGTCGTGGCAGCACCGAACCCTGCCGGGACCACGATCTCGGTGGCCTGGTCAGCCGACAGGACGACCACGGACCGGGCCTTCTCGTGCGCTGGCCCATCGGCCGCGCAGGCCGCGAGGACCAGGAGCAGGCCGCAGGACGACCAGGCAAGGTGTTGCATCCGAGGGAACGCTAACGACGCCCGAACGGATGTCAGGTATTGGCCTAGTGAGGATCTCACGAAGAACATTCTCAGGGACCCGTGGTAGGGCGATGTTGGGGACCAAGGACGATTCCGTTAAGTGCCGCCACGGGAGATAAGAGAAACGAAAGACCGAGCGTGGCCCGGGAGGGTAAGCCCTCCTAGCCTCGGCCCGTGGCCGACTTCTTCCAGAACGGGGTGATCGCCACCCTGCACGACCTTGGTCGCCGTACGACGGCGGACCTGGAGCAGGACCTGAAGGCGTGGAGCGACGACCGACCAATGTCCCTGGTTATCCCGTGCCTGGTCTCCGACCTTGACGGCTCCGCCCTAGAGCGAATTATCGACGAGCTGGCTGCCGTGCCGTACCTCGAGGAGGTGGTCGTCGGGCTGGACCAGGCCCACGCTGAGGACTTTGCCCGGGCCCGGGACCTCTTCTCACGACTCCCCCAGCACCACAGAATTCTCTGGAACGACGGGCCGCGCCTCCAGGCGTTGCAGGCCGAGCTCGCGGACCACGACCTCCCCCCGGGCCCGCCCGGAAAGGGGCGGAACGTCTGGTCCTGCCTTGGCTACTTCCTGGCCACCGGACGCGGAGAGATTGTGGCCCTCCATGACGCTGACATCCGTGACTACGACCGGTCCCTCCCAGCCCGCCTCCTCACACCGATTGCCCACCCGTCAAGGCGGTTCGGCTTTGCCAAGGGCTACTACCACCGGATATCGCGGGGGGCGGGCCCCGACGACCACCTATACGGGCGGGTGACGCGGTTGTTCGTCACTCCCCTAGTCCGCGCCCTGGCCGTCACGCTCGGCGACCGCCGCTATCTGAACTACCTGGACAGCTTCCGCTATCCGCTGGCCGGCGAGTGCGCCATGTCAATGGACGTGGCCGAAACGCTCCGGGTGCCGTCGGACTGGGGCTTCGAGGTCGGGGTGCTGGCCGAGGTCTACCGACGCCTCCCGACCGGCCGGATCTGCCAGGTCGAGATGTCCGGAGCGTACGACCACAAGCACAGGGATCTCTCTCCCTACAACCCGGACAGTGGCCTCCACCGGATGAGCGTCGACATTGCCCGGGCCGTCTACCGGACGCTCGCCACCTCCGGGGTGGTGCTAACCGCCGAGGGATTCCGATCGCTGGAGGCGGCCTACGACCGGACGGCGGTCGACCTCGTGGACCGCTACGAGGCCGATGCGGTGTTCAACGGCCTGGCCTTCGACCGGCACGCCGAGGAAGCGGCCATCCAGGTGTTCGCCGGGGCTGTGGTCCGGGCCGGTGAGGAGTTCCTGGAGGACCCGCTGGAGACCTCCTTCCTTCCCAGCTGGTCCCGGGTCCGGTCCGAGCTCCCCGACCTGCCGGACCGCCTAGTGGCCGCCGTGGAAGCCGACAACCGGACTTAGGCCCTCGTGCCGAACGCGAGCCGGCCCGCCGGTTTCGGCGGGCCGATGCTGCGGTGGAGGTGATGAGAATCGAACTCACGACCTCTACGTTGCGAACGTAGCGCTCTAGCCAACTGAGCTACACCCCCGCGAACGGGACGATCGTAGCGGGACGCCCTGTCGGACCGACCGGGGCGCCGGGAGGGTCCTCAGTTGGCCTGTCGGCTCAGGACAGCCTCGTCGCGCATGGCCACCGAGCCGCTGTGGCCGACCACCAAGGGGCCGGCGGAGCGGAAGGGAACCACGGTAGCCGCCCGTTCGGCCTCCAACTGGTGTCGTTGAGTGACCAACACCGCGTAGACCACGAGGACCACGTCCACCAGGAAGTGCACCACCCAGACGGCGCCACCTACCGCTACGCCACCGAGGAAAGTGAAGACGGCTATACCGGCCATAGCCAAGAGGAGGTCACGTCGCCGGCGGCGAGCCGAGCCGACGTTGCCGGGCACCGAGGTAGCGGCCCTCCGCACAGACCGGAGCCGGCGGCCGTCGATGCGTCCAGCGGCCACAAGGGCCACCACCGGACGTCCGAGGCGGTGACGGTGTCTGACGACCTGCGGCCCGAGCACCGCCGCCCACAGCACTCCGAGTCCCAGCAGGATTAGCACCGGATTCTTCCCTCTCCGCCATCCGTGACGTACAGAGGCACCGTACCGCTCGACCCCTGTCAGATGGTGGATTTCCACGCGCGTAGAGCGCGAATATGCACACATAGCGCGCGTAAACGACGGGGCAGGACCTAGTTGGCGGTGGGCATTGACGGTCAGGCCGGGCGGTGCCAGTCGCCGGAGCGGCCTCCCGACTTCTCCACGAGGCCCAACGCCTCCACCTGCATGGCCCGGTCGCGGGCCTTGCACATGTCGTAAACGGTCAGGGCGGCCACCGAGCAGGCCGTCAACGCCTCCATCTCCACGCCGGTCCGGTCCACCGTCTCGGCTGTGACCTCGATATCCACCCATGAAGGGCCGGGGGTCAGGTCGACCTGCACTGAGCTCAACATCAGCGGATGGCAGAGCGGGATCAGCTCGGAGGTCCGCTTGGCCGCCTGAATCCCGGCCACTCGGGCCACGGCCAGCACGTCGCCCTTAGCCACCGTGCCGTCGGCCAGGGCCTGGGCCGTCTCCTCCTGCATGGTCACCCTCGCCCGGGCCACGGCACGGCGTTGGGTGACCTCCTTGCCGCCCACGTCGACCATCCGGGCCCGCCCCTCGGAGTCCAGATGGGTGAAGCCCTCGTCGCTCACCGGACTTACCCGCCGATCTGGGACATGGACCGGGCCGGTCGGATGAACTCCACCTGGCCGATCCCATGCCCGGCCCACTTGGCCCGGACTGCACCTTCCAGGAGTTCCCCCACCTCGTCGTCAGACGCACCGGAACGCAGCAGGGACTGCAGGTCGAACTCGTCGACCGCGAACAGGCAATTCCGGAACCGTCCGTCAGCCGTCAGGCGGATCCGGTCGCACGAGTCACAGAAACTCCGGGTCACACTGGCCACCACCCCGATCCGTCCACCACCGTCGACGTACCGGAAGCGGCTGGCCGGAGCCGAAGTCCTCGGTACCGGCTCCAGTGGGAAGGTCTCACCGATACGGGCCACGATCTCCTCCAGGCCCACCACGGCGTCGTCTGACCAGGCCCGGTCGGCATCCAGCGGCATGAACTCGATGAACCGGACCTCCACACTGCGATCCCGGCCGAAGCGGGCAAAATCGACCAGTTCGTCGTCGTTGACGCCCCGCATGACCACCACGTTGATCTTCACGGGGTCCAGCCCCGCCTCGAGGGCGGCGTCGATTCCGTCCAGCACGCGGTCCAGGTCATCGCGCAACGTCATCTCGACGAAGCGATCGGCCCGTAGCGAATCCAGCGACACGTTGATTCGGGTAAGACCGGCGGCGGCCAGGCCGGGGGCCATCCGGCGCAGGGTGGCTCCGTTGGTCGTCATCGAGAGGTCCACCGGTAGTTCGGAAAGCATCTGGACGAGGCCCGGCAAGTTGGCCCGAATGGTCGGCTCGCCCCCGGTGAGGCGGATGCTCTCCACGCCGTAACGCTCGACCAGTAGCCGGGCGGTGCGCGTGATCTCCTCGAAGGTAAGGAGGTCCTCGCGGTCCAGCCACTGCAGCCCCTCGGCCGGCATGCAGTAGGTGCAGCGGAAGTTGCACCGGTCGGTTACCGAGATGCGAAGGTCTCGGTGAACCCGCCCAAAGGTGTCGATCAACTGTCGGACCACGGGGCCAGCGTACGGCGCCGCATCGACGCCCGTTGTGGCCGGGCCACCGGATCAACCCAGCAGCAGGACCTCCACCTCGTCGCCGTCCGTCACGCCGTCACCGTCGGGGAGCACGGCAAGGCCGGTCGCTGCGGCCATGGCCGTGAGCTGGTGGGAGCCTTGCCCCCCGGCCGAAGAGATGTAGGTCATGTCGTCACGGGTTGACACCACCACACGGGCGAAGTGGACCTTGCCGTCGGGCCGGCGCCGGAGGTCACCCTCGACGACGGCTCGAACCCGGGGGCGGTCCAAATCGCGACGGCCCGCCATGGCCCGCAGCGCCGGTCGGGCGAACAACTCGAAGGAGACCATCGAAGAGACCGGGTTACCGGGCAGGCCGAAGACCGGCACTCCGTCTACCAGACCGAAGGCCAGCGGCTTGGCGGGCTTGATGGCCACCTGCATCCATCGCATGTCGCCGATCCGGTCCAGCACGACCTTCACGTAGTCGAAGTCGCCCATGGATACGCCTCCCGAGGTGAGCACGGCATCGCACGTCGAGACGCCACCGCGTAATGCCGCCTCGATGGCCTCCTCGTCGTCGGCCACCCGGCCCAGGTCTACGCCGGTCACCCCCATCTCGTCTAGGAGCCCCAGCAGGGAGGGTCGGTTTGCATCGCGGATCTGTCCGATCTCCAGGGGGCCCACCCCGTCGACCAACTCATCTCCGGTCGAAAGCACACCGACCCGCGGTCGCCGCCAGGCGGCCACCCGGTCAACACCGATGCTGGCCAGCACGCCCAGGTGACCCGGCCCCAGTACGGTGCCTGCCGAGAAGACCGGATCACCGGGCTGGAGGTCTTCCCCGGCGGCTCGAATGTGGTTTCCCCCCGGCACCTCCACCTCGACCAGCACCGCATCGCCGTCTCCGACGGACCGTGTCCGCTCGACCATCACCACAGCGTCAGCCCCTACCGGCAGGGGGGCGCCGGTCATGATGCGCACGGCACAGCCCGGACCCACCTCCACGTCCGGAACTGATCCGGCGGCCACCGTCCCGACGACACGTAGCTCGACCGGAGCGCCCACCGTGTCGGCCGCCCGGAGGGCGAAACCGTCCATCGCCGAGTTGGCAAACGGTGGCACGGCTTCGGGAGCTTCCACGGACGCTGAGATGGCTAGGCCGCGCGCCTCGACCAACGGCACCTCAGCGGCCACCGGACCAGGGCATCGGTCCAGCACGTGGGCCCGGGCGTCGGTCAATGAGATCACTGGCCGAGGATACTCAGAGGTTCCAGGAGCCTTCCTCGCCGGCCACTAGCCGGCGGATATTGGCCACGTGGCGTACCAGTACCAGGGCGCAGATACCCACCGCCACCAACACCTCGTCGAGACCCCTTCCTGTGGCCGCAACGGCGACCGGGAGAGCCACGGCGATGGTGATTGAACCCAGCGAAGCTTTTCCTGTCATCCGGGCCATTAGGCCGAACAGAACGAAGGTGCCCGCAGCCACCACGGGGAACAACACCAACGACCCGCCGCCTGCCGTAGCCACGCCCTTGCCTCCTCGGAACCGGCGGGTCACCGGGAGCACATGACCCAGCGTCGCCGCCGCCCAGCAGGCCAGACCCAGAGGCCGTCCACCGACCAGCAGGCCCAGGGTGGCAGCCCCCGCCCCCTTGCCGGCGTCGGCAAGGAACACGGCTAGACCGGCCCAACGGCCCGCCGTTCGATAAACGTTGGTGGCGCCGGGGTTCCCCGAACCGGCCGTCGTCGGATCTACCCCCTGACGTCCGGCGACCACTAGGGCTGACGGCAATGTCCCGAGCAGGTATGCCAGGACCACCAGGACGACGGGCATATGACCAGCATTCCCGACGGGAGACCGGGCGGGGCGGACCGCCGGTAGGATTCACGCCCGTTGCCGCCGTATGGACGACCGTTCCCCGGCGCGACGGCCAGCCACCATGCCGACCTACCAGTACCGCTGTAAGTCCTGCCAGAGCGAGTTTGAGGTGCGTCAGTCGTTCGCCGACGACGCTCTCTCCACCTGTCCGGACTCCGACTGCGGGGGTGCGGTAAGCAAGGTATTCAGTGGGGTCGGAATCTCGTTCAGGGGCGATGGTTTCTACAAGAACGATCACGGCTCCTCGGCCAAAGATCGCGGCGGCGACGCCGGTTCGACTACCAAGCCGGCGTCAGACTCCGGGTCGTCCGACAGCGGCACCAGTGACTCCTCCTCCGGCTCCACTGCCGAACCAAAGGGAACTAGCACCTCGGACTCGGGCGGTTCAACCGAAAAGGCCCCGGCGGCCACTTCCGGCTGACCACCCCGCCTTAACCTCGAGGACGCCGAAACTCACCGCAACGGTGTCGCTAGAAGGGCCAGCACCGTGAGGCCAGCCACCACGCGGTAGGCGGCGATCCCCCCGAAGCCCACCCGCACGACGAGGCGCAACACGAGGTGGACGGCCCACCAACCACTGACCGCCGCGGCCAGGGTGCCGACGGCGAACGGAGCCCACCAACCGGTGGGAACCGACAGGTCGAGAGCCGACACCAGCCCAGCTCCGGCAATCACCGGCAGGCTCATCAGGAACGCCAATCGGGCCGCCGCCTCCCGCTCCAGGTGCAGGCCCCGGGCCACCGACAGGACGGCTCCGGACCGTGACACCCCGGGCTGGAAGGCCAGTCCCTGGGCGACGCCCAGGAAGACCGCCTCGCCGAAGCTCAGGTCGGCGATCCCCCGGTCGCCCGGTCGGCGGTCAGCTAGCCACAGCAGCACCCCGAAGGCGAGGAGGCACACGGCCACCAGCCAGGTGCGATCGCCCAGGTCGGTGGTCGTCCAGAGCACCCCGAGGCCCAGCAGGCCAGTGGGGACCGCTGTGGCGACCAGCAGGGCCGCCGTGCGACCGTCGCCGGCCAGCGGCCCCCGGACGACCAGCCACCGCAGGCCAGCCCTCCCATAGCGGACCACGTCGGCGCGCAGGTAGGCCACGGCCCCGACCAGGGTCCCCAGGTGGAGGGCTACATCGAAGGCGTTTTCCAAAGCGTCGTCGCCTCCGAAGTGGTCCCACCCAAATAACCATTGGACGAGGGCCAGATGCCCGCTGGACGACACGGGGAGGAACTCGGTCAGGCCTTGGACTAGGCCCAGAAGGATGGCGTGGAGAATCGGCATCCGGGTTGACGCACCTACATCCCGGAGACCGTGAGCTCGCCGATAACCAGAGTCACCCCGGCGGCTCGCATGGGCAGCCACCGGACGTCGTCCCCGATGGCCAACACGTCCAGGAGCATCTTCTGAATGGTCGAGGCGATCGTGAACTCCCGGACCGGCTCGGCCAGCGCTCCGCCACGGATGCGCAGGCCCTCGGCGCCGGTCGAGAAGTCGCCGCTAACGGCGTTGACCCCCGAGTGAAGTCCGGTGACCCCTTGGACGAGCAGACCGTCGTCGATCGCGGCGATCAGTTCGGCCGGCGGGCGGTCGCCCCCCGCCACGGCCACCGCCCGGACACCCACGCCGGGCGTCGACGAGTAGCCCCGAACCGCCGAACCAGTGGACACTGTCCCGGCCCGCCGGGCCGTCTCGCTGTTGTGAACGAACCGCTCCAGACGACCATCGGCCATCAGCACGTTTCGGCGGGTGGCCAGACCCTCGCCGTCGCTCCCGGTGGCCGTGTGGGCCGCCGGGTCGGTCGGGTCGTCCACCAAGGTCAGCAACGGAGCAGCGACGTCCTCGCCCAACCGGTCGGCAAACAGCGACCGACCCTTCTGCACCGCCTCGCCGCTGAGGGTTCCTCCCACGATTCCCAGGAACTGGGCGCTGACCCACGGATCCAGCACCACAGTCATCCGACCGGAGGGCGGCTTTACGGCCCCCAGCATCCGGGTGGATCGCTCGGCTGCGTCGGCGGCGGCCTCCTCCACATCGAGGTCAGCCGGCTCCCGCCCCAACGAGAACCCGAAGCCGGTCTGCGTCTCGCCATCCTGTTCAGCCAACGCATAGGACGACAGGAAGCATCCGGTCTCCCGGCCCGTCGCCAGGATCCCGGTCGTGGTGGCCACGGCGCTCTCCGAGATGGAGTCCGAGTAATCGGCCGACTCCACGCCGCTGATGCGAGGGTCGGCGGCCCGGGTCCGGCGTTCCAGATCCAGGGCCAGAGCCACCTTGGCCTCGGTCGGGTGGTCAACCAGCGTCGCCCGGTAGAGGTCCAGCTCAGCGGCCTCCACGCCGTCCGGCTCAGCCAAGGCGCAGTGCTCGTCCGGTGTGGCGAACGTCAAGTTGTCCCGGGCCTCGGCCAGAACCTCGGCCAGGGCGTCGGGATCTAGGGTCCCGGCGTAGGCGAAGCCCTGGCGGCCGTCGCGGACTACCCGGACGCCGACCCCCTGAGACTCGGCCGAGGTCAGCGACTCGACCTCCCCCTCATAGGCGCGTACCTCGGTCTCTCGCTCGTGGACGACCACCGCCTCCACCTGCTCGCCCTCGTCAGCCCAGCCGACGATTCGCTCCGCCAGGTCCAACAGCTCGGGCACCTCAGGCCGCCGTCCCACCCACCGTCAGCCGGGACACCCGCAAGGTCGGTGTCCCGTCTCCGACCGGCACGCCCTGCCCGTCTTTGCCGCAAGTCCCGGGCGACCCCATGGCGAAGTCCCCGGCGATGGCGTCGATGTCGAGGAGAACCGCCGGGCCGTTGCCGATGAGGTTGCCCTCCCGGATAGGCGCCGTCAGTCGGCCATCTTCGATCAAATAGGCCTCGGTCATCCCGAACACGAAGTCACCGGTAGCCGTATTGACCTGGCCACCACCTAGCTGGGCCACGTACACCCCATGGTCGGTTCCAGCCACGATCTCCTCCGGGTCGTCGTCGCCAGCCTCCAGGTAGGTATTGGTCATACGGACCATCGGGAGGTACCGGTAGCCCTGGCGGCGGCCATTGCCTGAGCTGTGCCGCCCCTCCTTCCGGGCCCGCAGGCTGTCCCACATGTAGTCGGTCAACTCACCGTCGCTGATCAGCACGTTGCGTTGGGCAGGCCGGCCCTCGTCGTCGACGGCGTAGCAGCCCCACTCCCCGGTCATGGTGCCGTCGTCCACCAAGCTGACCCCGGGGGCCGCCACCACCTCGCCTCGCCTCCCGGCGAACACCGAGGCAGACTTGGCGATCAGGTCGGCCTCCAGGCCGTGCCCGCAGGCCTCGTGAAACAGGACGCCGCCGCCGCCCGGGCCAACGACCACCGGCATCTCACCGCTGGGGGCCGGTACGGCATCCAACTTGGTCAGGGCCCGCTCGGCCGCCCGGCGGGCCAGATCTCCCACGTCGACTCGGTCGAACAACTCGAAGCCCACGGTGTGGCCCACCGATTCGCGGCCGGTCTGGAGGCCCGAGTCGCCGCTGGCCACGCAGGACACCGAGAACAGAGTCCGGACTTGGCGGTCCCCGGTCAGTAGGCCATCGCTGTTAGCAATCTGAATTCGTCGTTGACTGTCGGCGTAGCGGGCTGTGACCTGTGTGATGGCACCGTCTCGGGCCCGGGCCGCCTCGTTGGCCTCAGCCAGCAACGCCACCTTTCGGTCCTTGGCCACGTCGGACGGAAGAACCTCCACCACGGCCGATGGCGGACCGGACGGCCTGTCGAGGACCACCTCGCGCACTCCGCCACCCCCACCCCGGGCAGCGGCTGAGGCAGCCGCCGAGGCGGCCCGCAGGCTGGTCGGCGACAGATCGGCTGTGTGGGCGAACCCGGTGGTCTCCCCAACCACCACCCGGATCCCGGCACCCCGGTCCCGGCCACTAGCCATCTCCTCGATGCGGCCGTCGTCGAGCAGCGCCGAGGTTGACCTCCGGTCCTCCACGAACACCTCGGCGAACTCACCTCCCGTGGCCAGCGCCTCGCCTAAAACGTCCTGCAGTAGTCGGGCGTCCACCATCGGCTCGATCCTCGCCCCAGCGATCTGATCCTTCATCTGCGCCTCCGTCTCATCTCTCCGCCAGCCGGCCGGTCTTCACCGACTCAGGGCGGATGCGTAGGGTACCGCTGTGCCCCCGATGCCTGGGTTGCGCGGCCTGGCCGCGCTTACCGTCACCGATGCCGACACGGCCGTCGCCCTGCGATCCGGCGAGGTCCCGACACTGGCCACGCCGCGCCTGATCGCCCTGTTGGAAGAGGCCACGGTGTCCGCTCTGGACGGCTGCCTCGGTAAGGGAGAGACCAGCGTCGGCATGCGGGTCCACATCGACCATCTGGCCCCGTCGGCCCCCGGCAGCCTGGTGGACGCCGAAGTCGTGCTGGAGGCCGTGGAGGGCCGACGACTGACATTCGCCGGCACGGCCCGGGTCGGCGACGACGTAGTGGCCAGGGCCACCATCGTCCGGGTGGTCGTGGAGACCGACCGGTTCCTGGACCGAGTGACCGGTGGGGCCGGCTGACATCGGGCCCGACGGGCACCGGGTGCTGTCGACCGGACGGTCGGGCCTCCGCCGGTCCGGAGAACCGGGAACCGGGCTTCACTGGTGGGCCGAGGTGGCCCTCGTCCTGGCCTTCTACGCCGTCTACTCAGCCATCCGGAACCTCTTCGGTTCCGAATCGGTGGAGCCCGCGGTCGCCCTGGCCAACGCCGAACGGGTCATTGACCTAGAGCGGGCACTGGGCCTCTACAGGGAGCCGGGAATCCAGGCTGCCTTCCTGGACCACAAATGGTTCATCCAATTCTGGAACCTCTTCTACGGGACGTTCCACTTCGGGCTGACCATCTTCGCCCTGGTCTGGGTCTACCGGCGGTTCCCTCACCTGTACGCCCGGCACCGGTCCACCTTCCTGTGCACCACGGGGTTGGCCCTAGTCGGGTTCAGCCTCTTCCCCCTGATGCCGCCTCGGTTGCTGTCGGACTGCGGGGAGTTCGGGGCCTGCCTGGCGTCCCTCCACCCCTACGTGGACACGGTGGCCGACGTCGGCGGCCTCTGGTCGTTCGACTCGGGGACCATGCAACGGGTCTCTAACCAATACGCCGCTATGCCAAGCCTGCACTTCGCCTGGGCTACCTGGTGCATGCTGGCGCTCTGGCCCACTCTGCGCACCCGGGCCTCTCGGGCCCTGATTGCCGCCTACCCGTTGGCCACCCTCTTCGCCGTGGTGGTGACGGGTAACCACTTCTGGATCGACGCCGTGGGTGGCCTGGTAGTGCTGGCCGCCGGCCAGGTCCTGTCTGGCCTGCTAGTGGCCGGTTGGCGCCGCTGGCGGTCGGCCGTCGAGGCCCGTTAACCGGCTCCCGCCGGGTGTCAACGTGACACCCCGGCTACCGTGTCCTCCTTGGTTCCGTCCCGGAGCCCCCGTCCCGACCCGGCCCCGCCGATAGGCCTGAGCGCCCATGCGACTCGACTCCATACGGACCCCCGCCGACCTCCGCGATCTCGAGCTCGAGGAGCTCACCGGCCTGGCCGCCGAGATCCGGCAGCGGATCGTGGACACTGTGGGCCAGACCGGAGGCCACCTGGGCTCCAACCTCGGTGTCGTCGAGCTGACCCTGGCCCTCCACCGGATTTTCAGCAGCCCCCGGGACGCCATCCTCTGGGACACCGGGCACCAGACCTATGTCCACAAGCTGCTGACCGGTCGGGTCGACCGGTTCGACGGCCTCCGGCAGGCCGGCCGGCTGTCGGGCTACCCGTCACGCGACGAGTCGGGCCACGACTGGATCGAGAACTCGCACGCCTCGACCGTGCTGTCCTACGCCCACGGCCTTGCTACGGCCCAGGCGGTCACTGGCGGAAACCGACGAGTGGTCGCGGTGATCGGCGACGGGTCCATGACCGGGGGCATGGCCTTCGAGGGGCTCAACAACCTGGGTCACAGCGGCCTGAAGGTCACCGTGGTGCTGAACGACAACGGCCGGTCCTACGCCCCGACTGTGGGCCGCCTATCCGAGAGCCTCATCCGGATCCGCTCCAACCCCATCTACATGCGCCGACAGCGTCGCCTGGAGGACCTAGCCGAGCACCTCCCGTGGGTCGGCGAGCTAGTCGAGCGGGGAATCAGCGCCACCAAGGCGGCCATCCGGGACATGTTCGAGCCCACGGCCTTCTTCGAGGCGCTCGGGGTGCACTACCTGGGCCCCTTCGACGGACACGACATCGCCGAGATGGAGGATGCCCTAGCCAACGCCATCGAGTTCGACGGCCCAGTCTTGGTCCATGTGCTGACTCAGAAAGGCCGAGGCCACGGACCGGCAGAGCAGGACCCCATCAAGCACATGCACGACACGGGAGGCGTCAAGCCGGGTAGTTACACGGCGGCCTTCACCGAGTCGCTCCTCAAGGCCGCCGAGTCGAGGCCCGAGGTGGTGGCCGTCACGGCCGCCATGCCGGACTCCACCGGCCTCCTGCCGTTCCGCGAGCGGTTCGGCGACCGGTGCTTCGACGTGGGCATCGCAGAGCAGCATGCGGTGACGGCAGCGGCCGGGATGGCCATGGGTGGGCTCCGCCCTGTGGTAGCCCTCTACGCGACGTTCTTAAGCCGGGCCTTCGACCAGGCCAACCTGGACGTCGGCCTGCATGGCCTGCCCGTGGTGTTCTGCCTGGACCGGGCGGGGATTACCGGCGACGACGGCCCGTCGCATCACGGCGTGCTGGACATCGTCCTGCTATCCAAGGTCCCCGGCATGACGATCCTGGCGCCTTCCTCCTACCAGGAGGTCCAGCAGATGCTAGAAGACGCCCTGGCCATCACCGACGGGCCGGTGGCCATCCGTTGGCCCAAGACTCCGGCACCCCACGTCGGCTGGGACGAGGTGGGTCGTGGCCTGTCGGCCCGCCGAGTGGTCGAGGCCACCGGCGACCGGACGGTGTGTCTGCTGGGAGCCGGCAAGATGCTGGCCGCTGCCCAACAGGCGGCCGACCTGCTGGCCGCCGAGGGCGTGGACGCCTCGGTTTGGGACCCGCGCTGCGTCTGCCCGTTGGATCCCGAGATGCTGGAAGACGCGGCGAGACACCGGCTGGTGGTCACCGTCGAGGACGGCTTCCGGGAGGGCGGCTTCGGCTCTGCTGTGCTGGACGACCTGGCCCGACGATCCCCGAGCACCGAGGTGGAGGTGCTGGGCGTACCGGTAGCCCACCACGCCCACGGTGCGGCGGACGACCTGCTGGCCTCGTTCGGCCTGAACGGCCCGGGAGTGGCCGAAAGCGTCCGTAGGCGGCTGGGCTGATCCGGTCGTCGACCGCTCAGGTGAAGAAGGGGTTGTCGCCCGCCGCGTGGTCTGTGGCGTCGACCACTTCAGTGATCTCTGGGATGGCTTCCAGAATGGCCCGTTGAATTCCCTCAGTGAGGGTGGCCTGGCTCATAGCGCATCCCTGGCAGCCGCCGCCCATAGTCACGTAAGCCGTGTGGCCCTCGACGCCGACCAGGGTGGCGAAACCGCCATGGGAAGCCAGCATCGGGTTGACGTTCTGGTCCAGGAGCTGGGTGATCCGCTCCGGAACCTCGCCTTCCAAGACCAGTTCGCCGACGTCGCCCAACGGGTTGGGTCGGTTCGGGTTGCGGATGACCAGGCCGCCCTGCACCGGGTTGCTCGGCAGATCGAGGGTGGCCCCGGCCAGCTTCGACTGGCTCTCGTCGCCTACCGCGAACTCCAGGCCGCCGAACTCCCACCGGTGGCAGCCGTCGGGCAACTCAGAGATGGGTGTGAAGGCCAGGTCGTAGACATAGTCGACGCCAGACACGCCGGTCACGTCGATCTGTAGGGCCAGGGAGGCCGGCTCGTCCTCGCCGGCACGGACTTCGAGCACCTTGGCCAGGGCGGCCTCGGTGACCGAGATGACCGGCTCGTCGGTGGACGGTGCGGCGTCGAGAGTGGTCTGGTCGCTCATGTCCTAAGGCTACCGGCTTGTACTGGGCACACTTCGATGGCCCCCACGTTGCACCGGTAGGTTCTCGGATATGACCGACTCCTCCTCCGCCCCTGCCGTGGTCTCCGTCCGCCGAGACGGGGACGTGGCCATAATCGACCTCGACGACGGCAAGGCGAACGCCCTTGGACACGAGACCATCGCCGCCCTGCTGGCCTCCCTCGACCAGGTGGAGGCCGACGGAGCTGACGCCGTGGTGCTGGCCGGCCGGCCGGGCCGTTTCTCGGCCGGCTTCGACCTGACCGTGATGCAGGCGGGCCCGGCCGAGGCACAGGCAATGCTGAAAGCCGGGGTAGACCTGTTCCTCCGGCTGTATCTGTTTCCCCGGCCCGTGGTGGCGGCCTGCACCGGGCACGCCATCGCCGCCGGCGCCATCCTCTTGTTGTCGAGTGACGTACGCGTCGGGGCAGCCGGTGAGTTCAAGATCGGCCTACCCGAGGTCACCATCGGTATGCCGCTCCCGTTCTTCGCCACGGAGTTGGCCCGAGACCGCGTCTCCAAGCGGCACTACGCGCAGGTCATCCTGGGCCGGATGACCGACCCGGCCGCCGCGGTGGACGTCGGGTTCCTCGACGAGGTGGTCGATCCCGACGATGTCGTGGAGGTGGCTCTGGACCGGGCTCGGGCCCTGACCGGGGTCAGCCGGGGCGGGCTGGTGCGCACCCGGGTGACGTCTCGGGGGGCGGTGGCAGATGCGATCCGTGCCGGCCTGGAGGACGACCTCGCCCATTTCAACGTCGAAGGCTGAGCGGTCAGGGCACAGCACTGACCATGCCCGAACGTTACGACGGCCTGCTGCTAGTGGCCTTCGGGGGACCTGAGGGACTAGACGACGTCGAACCGTTCCTGGCCCGGGTGACATCCGGCCGCTCCATCCCGCCCGACCGCCTAGCCGAGATAGCGGACCGTTACCGCTCGGTCGGTGGTCGGTCCCCGTTGAACGGGCGCATGCGGACGCTGCGAGATGCCATCCGAGCCGAATTGGATCGGCGGGGCCTCGACGTGCCCGTCTTCTGGGGCAACCGGAACGCCGACCCGCTACTGGCCGACGCTGTGGCCGCCATGAGCAACGCTGGGGTCCGACGGGCCCTGGCCTGGACGGCCTCCCCCTACGCCTCCTACGAGACGTGTCGCCGGTACGGCGAGAACCTGGAAGCGGCCCAGACGGCCGTCGGTCCGGGAGCGCCAGTAATCGATCGGGTCCGGCGCCACCACGACCATCCGGGCCTCATCAATCCGGCCGCCGACCGATTGGTCGAGGCCCTCGACCGACTACCCGCGAACCGACGGGACCGGGCCCACCTCCTGTTCTCCGCCCATAGCATTCCGACCGCCCTGGCCGACACCTGCGCCTACGTGGCCCAACTCCGCGACACGGCACGCCTGGTCGCCGAGCGGGTGGATCCCGAGCATCGGCACGACCACGAGGTGGTCTGGCAGTCCCGCAGCGGCTCGCCGAAGGTCCCGTGGCTGGAGCCCGACGTAGGCGACCGGATCCAGGCCCTGGCGGCCACAGGAGTGGACGCAGTGGCCGTCTCCCCCATCGGCTTCCCAGTGGAAAACTTCGAGGTCGCCTGGGATCTGGACGTGGAGGCATCCGGGCGGGCCGCCGACGCCGGCGTGGCGTTTACCCGGGCCGAAGCAGTAGATGACGATCCTCGCTTCGTCTCCATGGTGGTGGACCTCCTTGTCGAGAGACTCGGCCACGATCCCGAACCAATCCGATCGGGCCTCGGATCCCTCGGCGTCCCGGTCGACGCCTGCTCCAAGACGTGCTGCCCAGGACCCCGCCCCTGATCGCTGCCGACCCGCCGAGTATCCCCGAACGCCGGTAGACCGACAGGTAATTTCGGTGGTGATGAACCATGCTCGTATCGCCTCGGAAGCCCTCCGCTTCCGACTGGGAACGTTCTCTACCCCGATAGGCGGATCCCCGGCGCTGGATCCTGAGGAGGCCGGGGCCATCCTGGTGGCCTGCGGGGACCCTGGCGTCGACCACGCCCTACGGATGGTCGGTCAGACCTGGCAACAGGCGGGTCTAATCCCCGAGACCATCGAGCAACCCTGGTCGGCCGGTGATGCGGCACGAATGCGGTCGGTCGGCGGAGTCGCCCTGCTCGACGCCCTAGACGATCTGGTCTCCGGCATCTCCCGCTGCCGCATCCTGTCCTGAGCCCGGCTTTCCAGCGGTCGCCGGGAAGGTGCCGCGGCGGGGACCATGACCCGCAGTACGGTCGCCACGGGGCTCCGGTGGGCGATGTCGCACCCCCATGCCATGCTCGCCTTACGGCGCCACGACCGACGACCAGCCACCACCGAGGCCGATGAGTAAGCAGCAGAAACTCCTCCCTGACGACCGGCCCTTCGCCCGTCAGGTCGTGGAGGTCCCGGTCGCCGACGAGATGAAAGAGTCCTTCCTCGCCTACTCCCTCTCGGTGATTACGGCCCGGGCCATCCCCGACGTTCGGGACGGCCTCAAGCCGGTTCAGCGGCGCATCCTCTATTCGATGCTGCGTATGGGTGTGCGTCCCGACTCCCCGCACCGAAAGAGCGCACGGGTGGTGGGCGACACCATGGGTCGTTACCACCCGCACGGTGATGCAGCGATCTACGACGCCCTGGTGCGCATGGGCCAGACGTTCTCGCGGGGCATGACCCTGATCGACCCGCAGGGCAACTTCGGTTCGCTGGACGACCCACCAGCCGCCCCCCGTTACACCGAGTGCCGCCTCACCGAGGCAGCCATGGCCATGGTCCGGGAGCTCGACGAGGACACGGTGGAGTTCCGTCCAACCTACGACGGGGAGGCCACCGAACCCGTCTCGCTGCCAGCCCTCCTCCCCAACCTGCTGCTGAACGGCACTACCGGGATCGCCGTGGGCATGGCCACCAACATGCCCACCCACAACCTGGCTGAGGTCCACGCGGCGGTCGCCCTGGTGATGAAGAAACGTCGCCCGAAACCCACTACCGACGAGCTGATGGCCGTCCTACCCGGCCCGGACTTCCCCAGCGGGGGAATCCTGGTCGACGACGGCATCCGCGAGGCCTACGAGACGGGCCGGGGGACCATCCGGCTTAGGGCCCGGGCCCACGTGGAGGACATTGGTCGGGGCCGACAAGCCATCGTGGTCACCGAACTCCCATACCTGGTGGGGCCGGAGCGCGTGATCGCCAAGCTCAAGGAGTTGAACGAGACCGGACGAGTGGCCGGCATCTCGGACTTTAAGAACCTGTCGGACCGCCACACCGGGTTGCGCCTCCAGGTCGCCGTTAAGCCGGGACACAACCCGCAGGCCGTACTGGGTGAGCTGTACCGGCTTACCCCGCTGGAGGAGACCTTCGGGATCAACAACGTGGTCCTGGTGGACGGCGAGCCCCGGACCCTCGGGATCTACGACCTCTGTCGCCACTACATCGACCACCGTTTGGAGGTGGTGGTCCGCCGGACGAACCACCGGCTAGCCCGGGCCGAGGAACGCCTCCACATCGTGGCTGGCCTCCTGATCGCCCTGGACGCCATCGACGAGGTGGTGGCCATCATCCGCGGCTCGGAGGACGCGGCGACGGCTCGCGAGGCCCTAATGGACCGCTTCTCGCTTAGCAGGAACCAGACCGACCACATCCTAGATATGCCCCTGAAGCGCCTGACAGCGCTCGAGACCCGGCGTCTGGAAGAGGAGCGAGAAGAGCTTGAAGCGGCGATCGGGGACTTCAAGCAGCTCCTCAAGTCGGAGACCCGTCGTCGCACCCTCGTAGTGGCCGAGCTGACCGAGGCCGTGGAGGCATTCGGTCGGCCGCGACGGACCGAGATCGTCCACCCGGATGACCTTCCCGTGTTCGACACCACGGAGGTGGCCGAGGACGTGGCCGACGAGCCTTGCGTGGTGACCCTGACCACATCAGGCCAGATTGGCCGGTCACCCGCCGACGGGGCCCGGCGCGCTGCTCCCGGGCGCCACGACGTGCTGGTCGCCTCCCTCCTGACCCGGACCCCAGCTACTGTCACCGCGGTGACGTCGGAGGGCCGGGCCCTCCAGGTGCTGGCTGCCGAGCTGGCTGACGGCGCTGGCCGAGCCCGGGGCGCCGGTGCTGCCCAGGCCTTCGGCACCAACCGAGGTGAGTCCATCTACACGGTGGTGGCTGAGGGCGACGAGCACCTGGTGTTGGCGACGGCCGGTGGGATGACCAAGCGGCTGACCCTCGACGAGGTCCGCTCCACCCGCAATGGCAAGCCCCTGCTCAAGTTGAAGACCGGCGACCGGGTTACCGCCGCCTTCACCGCCCCCAACGGTGTGGACGTAGTCCTCGTGGCCTCCGACGGCCAGGTCCTACGGACCCCGGTGGACGGCATCAGCGTGCAAGGGCGCGGGGCGGCCGGTGTGGCTGGAATGAAGCTCCGGACCGGTGCGACGGTGGTCGGTGCAGCCGTCATCCTGGGCGAAGGCGTCCTCATTACGGTGACCGACGACGGCGGAGTCAAAGCCACCCCGGTGTCGGAGTTGGACGCCAAGGGACGGGGCGGCGTAGGGGTGCGAGCCACCCGGCTGGGAGACGGGACGACCCTGACCTTGGCCCATGTCGGACCCCCGATGGGCCTTCTGGCCATCATGGCCTCGGACGACGACCCAAAGAAGCCCGATCCGAACCCGGTGCCTCTCGTCCTGGAACCGACTCGCCGGGACCTGGTGAGCGCACCGTCTGAACGACAGATCCTGGCCATCGGCCCGGCCAGGTGGTGACCGTGGCCACCACGACCAAGAAACCCACCACGGCCAAGAAGCCCGCTGCGGCCAAAAAAGGCGGCGCAAAGAGGTCCGGTAACGGTTACGACGCCGACGCCATCCAGACTCTCGAGGGTCTGGAGGCGGTCCGCAAGCGGCCCGGGATGTACATCGGCGGCACGGGCGCCCCCGGTCTGATGCACCTGGTCTGGGAACTCGTGGACAACGCCGTCGATGAGGCTTCGGCCGGTTTCGCCGACCGGATCGAGATCACCCTGCACCGCGACCAGTCGGTCGAGGTGGCCGACAACGGCCGGGGCATTCCTATCGACCGACACGCCAAGCGCAAGGTCTCGGCCTTGGAGGTCGTGCTGACCGAGCTCCACGCGGGGGGCAAGTTCGGTGGCGGGGCCTACGGGGCCTCGGGGGGACTTCACGGGGTCGGTGCCTCGGTGGTCAACGCTCTGTCCAGCAAGCTGGTGGCCCAGGTGGACCGGGACGGCCATACCTACGAGTTGGCCTTCCGGGAGCGGGTGGCCGGCCAGTTCTCCGGATCCTCGTTCACCGCTGGCCACCAGCTCGCGAAGGTCAAGCGGATCTCCAAGAACAAGACGGGAACGCGTATCCGCTTCTGGGCTGACCGGGACGTCTTCGACGCCGATGCCCGGGTAGACACCGAAGAAGTCCATCAACGAGTCGTCCAGGCGTGCTTCCTGGTCCCCGGCGTAAAGATCCGGGTAGTCGACAAACGGGCTGGCGCCTCCTCGGATCCATTCGAGTTCGTGTCCCGGGGAGGCCTGGCCGACCTGGTCGACCACCTCTCCACCGGCGAGAACGCCTGCGAGGTCATTGCCCTGTCGGGCATAGACACCTTCACCGAACGTGTCCCGGTGGACGGCAAGATGCGCGACGTCGAACGGGAGTGCACCGTAGAGGTGGCCCTACGGTGGGTGAAGGGCTACGACACCCGCCTGGAATCGTTCGTCAATACCATCCCCACAGTCCAGGGGGGTACCCACACCGCCGGGTTCGACCGGGCCCTGACCCGCGCCGTTAACGACGTCCTCCTGAAAGACACCCGGAAGCTGGCCAAGCTGGCCAAGGAGAACAAGCACCGGGCCACCAAGGAGGACGTGCAAGAGGGCATGGTGGCTGCCTGCAAGGTGGTCTTCCCTGAACCCCAGTTCCGGGGCCAGACCAAGCAGGAGCTGGGCACCCCGGCCATCGAGAAGATCGTCTACGACGTGGTGAAACAGGGCATCACTGACTGGTTCTCGGGAAGCGGTCCCAAGACCCACATCAATGCGGTGCGCGACAAGCTGGCCAACGCGGTCATCAACCGGGTGAGCTCCAAGCAACTGCTGGAGACCCGCCGGAAGGCGGCCAGCATGGGGTCCACCGGCATGCCCGACAAGTTGGCCGATTGCCGGACCCACGGACCCGACTCGGAGCTGATCATCGTCGAGGGCGACTCGGCGGCCGGGCCAGCTAAGGCGGGGCGCAACGCCGAGTACATGGCCATCCTCCCCCTACGGGGCAAGGTGGTGAACGCGGGCAAGGCCACCCTCAAGCAGGTACTGGACAACGCCGAGGCCCAGGCGCTCTTCACCGCCGTGGGCGCCGGGTCGGGTCGGGACTTCGACCTGGAATCGGCCCGGTACGGCCGCATCGTCATCCTGTGTGACGCCGACGTGGACGGGAGCCACATCCGGTGTCTGCTCCTCACTCTCATCCACGAGTACATGCGCCCCCTGCTGGAGGCGGGCCGTGTGTACGCCGCGCAACCGCCCCTCTACACCTGCCGGGTCGGCGACACCATCCACCGGGCGTTCAATGACGAGGAACGGGACGACATCGTAAAGGCGCTGGCCAAAGGGGGTCGTAAGCCCGAGAACCTTAAATGGAACCGCTTCAAGGGCCTGGGCGAGATGAACGTCGAAGAACTAGCCGAGTGCGCCCTAGACCCGGAGACCCGGATCCTCCGTCAGCTCACCATGGCCGAGGGCCGGGAAGCCAAGAAGGCTGCAGAACTCTTCGACGTCTTGATGGGAGCCGACGTGGGCCGAAGACGCGACTACCTGATTGCCAATAGCAGCCTGCTGGATCCCGACGCCCTCGATATCTAGGACCTGTCCGATGCCAGACCTCCCGCGCTCCTTCTCGCCCTCGTCGGCCGGCGTCTGGAAGCAGTGCCCACGACGGTGGCGGTACCGCTACGTCGAAAGGCTCCCCGATCCTCCGGGCATCCCCGCCCTGATAGGCACCTTCGCCCACCGCGTGCTGGAACTCCTGTGCGACGAGCCGGCCGCCGACCGCACGGTGGACCGGGCCCGGGAACTGGCCGGCCGGGCCTGGCCGGAAACGGCCATCAATCCCGACTTCGTGGCCCTGGGCCTGGACGATCGCCAAGTCCACGACTTCCGCTGGAAGGCCTGGACGGCCATCGAGGGGCTCTGGGACTTGGAGGATCCGGCTGGTGTCGAGGTCCGGGCAACCGAGTGCCGAGTAACTGCCACGGTGGGCGGAGTGCCCTTCTACGGCATCGTGGACCGCCTGGACGGGGACGGTGACGGCCTGGTGATCACCGACTACAAGTCGGGTAAGGCCCCTAGGAGCGCGGACCGACCGAAGTCCCTTGACCAGGTCCTTCTTTACGCGGCGGCCGTCGAGGACAGCATGGGCGAGCGTCCGGATCGGGCCCGCCTCCTCTATCTGGGCGCCGAGATCCTGGAGACCGCCGTCTCCGAGGACCTTCTGGCCGACACCACCGGCCGCTTCGCCAAGTCCTGGGACGAGGTCGGTGCGGCCTGCTCCGGCGACCACTTCGAGACCCGCCCGGGGCCGCTGTGCGGCTGGTGCCCGTACGTGGACCGTTGCGACGACGGGCGGGCCGAGGTGAAACGGCGGGTGGGCGCCGGGCGGATGCGCGAGGACGCTCCGGCGCGTGCCCTGCTCGGCCTCTGACTGAGGAGGTTCAGTCGGCCCGGCGGCGGCGTCGCCACAGGGCCAATATCAGGGCCACCAGGGCTACCGCCCCCAGCACCCCGAAGCGGTGCAGTAGGTCGGCCCGTTCGTCGGTCATCTCCACTGACGGGGTCTCGAACGGTCGCAGGCCATCGTCCGCCGAATCGGCCGGCGGTGGATCCCCAACCGTCTCGGTGGCTACCTCAGGACCGACCCCGGCGGAAGCTTCGGATGGGACCGGCCCGTCGCCGACCACCGGAATGGCCTCCAACAGGCTGTCCACCGGGCTATCGGCAGTGGGACGGGGCCGGGCTCGCTGGGCCTGCGGGTCGTAGGCCATCAGGCCACAGCCTCGACCGGAGCACCGGCCAGTCCGTCGGAGAGCGGTAACCGGTCTAGGAGGGCATCGAACTCGGCTGCCGCCTCGGCCGCCCCGGGTCGTCGCCCCAGAGCATGGATTGGAAGGGACCGGGCCGCCGCCTCGGTGACGGCGGCTCGGAGATGAACAGGCGGCAGACACCGTCCCGGGTACGCCTCACCCAGCTGTTCATGCCAGTACCGACCGTCCCGGGTCCGACCCAAACGGTTCACGGAAATCCCGACAAGGTCGGGTCGACCGTCGGGACGTCGCAGACGAATGCGGTCGATGGTCTGGACCATCCGGGCTACACCGTCCACAGCCCACGCACCCGGTTCGGTCACCAGGAGCACCGCGTCAACGGCGAACAGAGCGTTGACGGTAAGCAGGCCCAGCGAGGGCGGGCAGTCAACGAGGACCAGGTCATGGCCGGTCCCGACCCCGCCTCGGAGAGCCAGGGCCAACCGGTCCTGAGCTCCCAGCGGGTCGGTGGCCAACTGCGGCTCGCGTACGGCCAGATCCGGCGAAGAGGCCACTAGATCGGGCGCCGGGCCGAGATCAGATGGCCACCCGCTGGGCTCCACCTCCGACGCCAGGCCACCGGGACGCTCTTCGGCCAGCACCCGGTCCACCCCGGGACCGGGTTCGAACACCCCGAGGCCCGTGGTGGCGTTACCTTGCGGGTCCAAGTCCACGACGAGGACGGCCAGGCCTCGAGCCGAGGCAGCCGAAGCCAGTCCCAGCACCACGGTGGTCTTTCCGACCCCGCCCTTCTGGTTCACTACGGCCACCGCGACCATGGCGGCAACCTAACCCACGGCACCCGGTCTGCCGGGTCCCCTCGGACCCAGTGACTGGTCCTCCGGAGCGGCCTGTCAGCCGCCGGTACGCTGCGACGGTGCCCGAGCTCCCCGAGGTCGAGACGGTACGCCGGCAACTCGATCCGCTGATCCGGGGGGCCGTAGTGGTCGCCGGGCGGGCCCACCCCTCGGCCAAGTTCGCCTCGGGCCCGAACGCCGTCGGCCACCGGTTCTCTAGCGTGGACCGTCGGGGCAAGTACCTGCTGTTGGGCCTGGAACCGGTCACCTCCCCGAATGGGGCGCCGCTGGAACTGGTCGTCCACCTCGGGATGACCGGAGCTCTCCACGTAGACCCCTCCCCACCCGTCGACCCTTATGCACGGGCCGAATGGGAACTGGACGATGGTCGCTGGCTCTGGTTTCGGGACGTCCGACGGTTCGGGCGCACGGTGGTGGTCCTACGGGGCGACCACCGGTTGTTGCCCACTCTCCGGGATCTGGGACCAGAACCCTTCGACCCGGCCCTGACCGGGGCGTCCTTCCACCGGGCCCTGGTCGGCAGCCGTCGCCGGGTCAAGACACAACTCCTGTCCCAGCGCCTCGTTGCTGGAGTCGGCAACATCTACGCAGACGAGGCCCTCTGGCGGGCCGGCATCAACCCCGGAACCCGACGGGTCGGGCCCGAACGCGCTACCCGCCTCCTCAACCACCTCCGGGACGTTCTGGCCGAGGCGCTGGACCACGGGGGAACCACCCTGCGCGACTACCGGACCCCGGACCGGTCGACCGGATCGAACCAGCACCGGTTGGATTGCTACGGACGTTCCGGTCTCCCCTGCCGAGAATGCGGTGGACTGCTGACCAGTCGGCCGATCGATCAGCGGACTACCACCTGGTGTCCCACCTGCCAGGCCCGGTGATCGGCAAGAAATACGGCCTCGGACCCCCCGGGGTGCCCCGACCGCCGAGCAGTCGACCTCTACGCTCAACCCCGTGGACGCCGCCCCCCGACGCCAACTCCGGGCGGTACTCCCCCTCGCCTTGGCCGTAGTAGCCCTGGCCGCCGTCCCGGCCCTGGCCGGTGCATTCGACGAGGAGATCGCTGCCCTCCGGGACGACATTGCCGACCACCACGACCTCATCGGCGACCAGGAAGACCTCATCGAGGACCACCACGATCGAATCGCCGAGTTGGAGGGCGATCTGGTTGATCTGGACCACCAGATTGCCGAGACCGACGAACTGATCGGCGACGAGGCCACTGAGCTCCGGATCCTGGAGGTGCGTCTCGAGCTGCTGGCCGACCAGTTCGCCAGGATCCTGACTTCCCGAGACGAGCCGGCCTTCCTCCATCAAACCATGGCCGTCGACGCCTACTTGCAGAACAACGAGCGGATGAACGCCGTGCTCACCCAATCGGCCCACCTCGCCAACGACGCCCTAGAGGGCGTCCGGGACCAGATAATTTACGACTCGGTGATCGAGGAGGCCCAGAACCGCCTCGACCTCGTAGACGCTGAACTCCGGCTCGCCGCCGATTCGGTCCGGGGCCTCCATGCCCTGAAAGCGGAGGCCGAGCAACGGCGGGTCCAGGCCATGTCTTCTCGCTCCGCGACAGAGGACGCTAAGCCGGCCGTCCGGGAGGCCATCGGGCGGGTCTACGACGACATCGCCGACGCCCGATCGACCATCGCCGACCTGGAGACCCGGATCCTGGAACAGGAAGCCCAGATCCCGGAACTGGAGGCCCAAATTCAGGAACTGGAAGCCCAAATCCAGGAATTTGAACGCCTGGACGTCACCCGGACGTGGGCTGGCCTACAGGGGAACGACATCCCACGGCCCGCCCTGGCCGTCAAAATCGACAACGTGACTCGAGCCCACCCGCAGTCGGGGGTGAACCAAGCTGACGTCGTCTACGAGGAACTGGTGGAGGGTGGAGTGACGCGGCTGGTGGCCGTGTTCCAATCCACCTCTGCTGAGACGGTGGGACCGATCCGGTCGGCCCGGACGTCGGATCCGCAACTGCTGTCCGGCTTCGACCGGCCCCTGTTCGCCTACTCGGGAGCTAACCGGGGAACCCGTCAGGAACTGGCCAACTCGTCGATGGTCGACGTCGGTTACAGCGCCCTCACCGACGACTACTGGCGAGATAAGTCCCGTCGGCCGCCCCACAACCTCTACGTCTCGCCCGACACCCTCTGGGCCCACCACACCGACCGGACCGGGGTTCCCCCTGCACCGTTCCTTTACCGACATGTGGGCCAGGCTCATCACCCGGACGCCGAGGAAGCCGCCGGGGTGAACATCGACTTCGGCCTCACCGAGGTCGACTACGAGTGGGACGGCACCGGCTGGGCCCGCACGCACGGTGGTAACCCCCACGTGGACCACTCCGGAACCCGGGTTGCGCCAGCCAACGTCGTGGTGCAGTTCATCTCCTATGGCTGGTCCAAAGCCGACTCCCGCTCCCCAGAGGCCCGTACCACAGGCTCGGGAGAGGCCTGGGTGTTCACCGACGGCCACGTAGTTCGAGGCCAGTGGAGCCGACCCGACGAGGCCCTCCCGGCCGTGTTCACAGCCGACGGGAAGCCCGTCCGGCTAACCCCGGGCAACACATGGGTCGCCCTTGCCAAGTCGGGCACCGCCGATTGGTGGGACTGAGCCCCGCCGAACCTCCAGGTCGGTTGGGTCAGGCCGGGGCGGCGACGGCGAACACGTCGGCCGGCACTGTGCCGTCCGCCGTCATCGTCAGCACTCGGATCCCGTCCTCGGTGACGAGCACCGTGTGCTCAAACTGGGCCGTTCGGCGACCATCCAAGGTGACCGCCGTCCAGTCGTCGTCCCATAGCCCGCACGCCGGATCTCCCAGGGTCAGCATGGGCTCGACGGTGAAGGTCATACCCGGAACCAGGATCGTCTGGGCACGCGGATCGTGGTAGTGCGGGATCTGCAGGCCGCTATGGAACTCGGTGCCAATTCCATGTCCGATGAACTCACGCACCACCCCCAGTCCGTGGCGGTTGGCGTGTCGTTCTATGGCCCGGCCGATGGCGTGGACTGGTTGCCCGGGCCCGGCCGCTGAGATCCCGAGTTCCATGGCGGCCCGGGTCTCAGCGATGAGACGCAGGTCGTGGTCGCTGACCTCGCCCACTGGAAAGGTGACCGAGGTGTCCCCGTGGACGCCGTCCAGGTAGATGGTGACGTCAACGTTCACGATGTCGCCGTCGGCCAGCGGCCGACTGTCGGGTATCCCGTGGCAGATCACCTCGTTGACTGAGGTACAGACCGACTTGGGGTAGCCGCGGTAGTTCAGTGGGCTGGGGTAGCCGCCGCGGGCCACCGTGGCTGCGTGCACGACCTCGTCCAGGTGGTCGGTAGTCACGCCGGGTACCACGTGGGGCCCCACCTCGAGCAGGATCCCAGCAGCTGCCTCACCGGCCCGACGCATCCGCTCCACCTCCTCGGGTGTACGCACTGACGACGAGGTCGACGGCCCGGGATCCCCGGAAAGGGCGTATGGGGGGCGTCCAATTCCGGCCGGTACAGGTCGGGTGGGGCTCTGGAGCCCCGGTCGGACCGGGGGTTCGGACCGGGGGACTAGGGGTGCTGGACGGCGCTTCCGCTTGGTCACCTGCCGATGCTACCGGCGTCTGTCGTAGGGGGCCGCCGGACGGTCAGCGTAAGAAGCGGCTGACGCTGTCCACCACGCAGGCCGGACGATCGCTGCCCTCAACCTCCACGGTCACCCGGATCACGGCCTGGTAGCCCCCCGATACCTCGTCCACCGAAATCAGCTCCGCACCGCCCCGGACCCGCGAATCCACCAGGACGGGCGACGGAAACCGGACCTTCTCCGTTCCGTAGTTGATGCCCATGGAGATCCCGTCCACCCGGATCAGGTCGGGAAGCATCTTGTTGGTCAGCGAGAGGGTCAGGTAGCCGTGGGCGATGGTGGTGCCGAACGGCCCGGCAGCGGCCCGTTCACGGTCCACGTGGATCCACTGGTGATCACCAGTGGCCTCAGCGAACAGGTCAATCCGGGTCTGGTCGACCTCCATCCAGTCGGTGTAGCCCAGGTGGGTTCCCACAGCGGCCGGTAGGTCATCGGGGCTATCAAAGACGGTGGGCATGGGTCCTCCGGTTGGTGGTCGGAATCGAAGGTCGGGCGGCGGTCCGTTGGTGGCGCCGACACTACGCTCCCGGTCAGCCGGAAGGCCCGGCGGGCCTTGTGACTCGGGAGGTGCCATGGCTGCGTCAGGAAGCAGGAAGGCCATCATGGCCGCCCTGATCGCCAACTCCGGCATCGCCGTGGCCAAGTTCCTGGGGTTCCTGGTCACACAGTCGTCGGCCATGCTGGCCGAGGCCGTCCACTCGGTGGCCGACGTGTCGAACCAAGGCCTGCTCCTGCTCGGCGGCCGTCGGTCCCGCCGCGAACCCACTGCGACCCACCCGTTCGGGTACGGACGGGAGCGCTACTTCTGGTCGTTCGTGGTCTCCGTAGTGCTGTTCTCGCTCGGTTCGGCCTTCGCCGTCTACGAAGGCATCGAGAAGGTCCGCCACCCTCACGAAATCCACAGCGTCGGCTTGGCGCTGGCCATCCTGGGCACCGGCATCGTTCTGGAGTCGTGGTCGTTCCGCACAGCCATTGTGGCGGCATCGCCGGAACGGCGAGGCCTGTCGTGGCGGAAGTTCATCCTTCAGACTCGCAACCCGGAGCTGCCCGTGATCCTGCTGGAAGACGCCGGGGCACTATTCGGTCTGATAATCGCCGCAGCCTCCGTAAGTCTGTCGGCGGCCACCGACCAGCCCCGGTGGGACGGGGTGGGGACCATCCTCATCGGCCTGCTGTTGGGGGTCATCGCTGCCGTCTTGGCCCGGGAGATGAAGAGCCTCCTGATCGGCGAGTCGGCCGACGATGGCGACCGGAAAGCCATCCTTGCCGCCATCGGGGAGACCCCGGGCGTCTCGTCGGTGGTCCACCTCCGGACTCAGCACTTGGGTCCGGACGAGATCCTGGTCGGAGCACGGGTCGCCTTTGACCCCGGCCTTGACGTGGCCGCAGTGGCCGCCGCAGTGGATGAAGTTGAGGAGCGGGTCCGGGCCGTCGTACCGGCGGCCCACCCCATCTACGTCGAACCGGCGAATCCGGCGTAACGGCACCACACCTGCTGAAGCTCAGCCCACCGAGGCCCCCAGGATCCCTCCGATCCAGTAGGTGGCCATGCAGGCCCCCCCGGCCACCAGCATCTGGCGGATGGCCGTCCTGACCACCGAGCGCTCGGTGAGCCGGGCCAGCATTCCGCCGACGGTCGCCGTGGCACCGACCCCGAGAAGGGCTGACGCCCAGACGGCGCCCGTTCCCGACCCTCCCAGCCAAGGGATCAGCGGCACGAAGGCCCCGAGGGCGAAGGCCAGGAAACTGGCCGTGGCCGCGGCCAGCGGGCTGCCCAGCTGGGTGGGGTCGACGCCCAGTTCCTCTCGGGCATGGACGTCGAGGGCCACCTCGGGATCTGACATCAGCTCAGCAGCTACCACCTTGGCCTGCTCGGGCGTTAGACCCCGTTCCACGTAGATAGCGGCCAGCTCGGCCGTCTCGGCCTCCGGGTTCTCGGCGATGGACGCTCGCTCGATGGCCAGCTCCCGTTCCACCAGCTCGGCCTGGGCCTTCAGCGACACGTACTCGCCAGCCGCCATGGAGATCGCCCCGGCCAGAAGACCTGTAACTCCGGCCACCCGGACGAAGGTGGGATCGGTGCTGGCACCTGCGATGCCCAAGATGAGGGCCACGTTGGAAACCAACCCGTCGCTCACCCCGAAGACGGCGGCCCGAGCCGTGCCGCCCTGAACGTTCCGATGTCTATGCACCATCCCCGTGGGCCCGAGTCCTCCTGACATGGCACCGACCGTAGCGGGGCACCCGACTGCCGTCGGCCCTCTTCCCGGACCACGATCATGGACCGCTCCCCCGTCCCCTACTGTTCGGCGGACATGTCCACCCCTCTTTCCCCGCGCGCCCTGATCATCGGCGGGACCGGCCCCACCGGTCCAGCCATCGTGCGCGGGCTGGAAGAACGGGGCCTAAACGTCACGCTGTTCCACACGGGACGACACGAGGTGGACGAGGTGGCCCACGTCGAACACCTCCACGGAGACCCGTTCTCAGCCGAGGGGGTGGCTGCGGCCCTGACCGGACGCTCGTTCGACGTGGTGGTGGCCTGCTATGGGCGCCTACGAACCATCGCAGAGGTGCTATCCGGGCGGTGCGACCGGTTCGTGAGCGTGGGTGGCACCCCGGCCTACCGGGGCTACTTCGACCCGACCCGGTTTGATCCCCCCGGCCTGCCCATACCGACCGCCGAGAACGCCCCACGGTCCAGCGAGGACGACGACGGCAAGAGCTACCGGGTGGCCCGCACCGAGGACCTCCTGTTCGAGTACCAGCCGTCGGCCATCCACCTCCGGTACCCGTTCGTCTACGGCCCCCGGCAGATCGCCCCGTTGGACTGGTGCATCGTGCGACGGGTCTTAGACCGCCGCCCGGCCATCATCCTCCCCGAGGGGGGCCTGGCCGCCGAGACCCGGTCGTTCAGCGAGAACGCGGCGCACACTGTCCTGCTGGCCGTGGACCACTCGGACGCTGGTGGCCGGGCCTTCAATGTCGGCGACGAGGAGGCGCTCACCGCCGCCCAGCGGGTCCAGCTGATCTGCCGGGAGCTGGGACACGAGATGGAGATCGTGGGAATGCCTACAGACCTGGCCATACCGGCCCGCCCGCTCATGATGCAGGACGAGCCGGGACACCGGATCCTGGACCTGTCAGCCACGCGGGACGTTCTCGGTTACCGGGATCTCGTTCCGGCCCGGGAGGCAACGGCCCAGTCGGCCCGCTGGCTGTCTGATAATCCGCTGAAGCCAGATGGGTCGGCTGAGCGGGTGCTGGAGGATCCATTCGACTACGACCGCGAGGACCGCCTGCTGGACTGGTGGCGATCGGCCACCTCCGACCCGCCGAATCTGGACTACCCGGTCGAGCCGGGCTACGGCGTGTACTACAGCGGCCCGGGCACCAGTCGTCGACGTTCCGACACCCGCATCTGACCCCTGAGGGGCGCTGTCAGGATCCAGCCCTGGTAGTCAGCCAGGCTCCGGCGACCAGCACGACGGCACCGGCGACCTCCCATGGGCCCAGGACCTCGCCCAGCACCCCGACTCCCAGCACGGCGGCCACCACCGGGATCACGTAGGTCACGGCCGACATACGGACCGGTCCGACCCGGCCGATCAGGGTGGCAGCAGCGACGTAGGCGATCCCGGTGCCCCCCACCCCGACGGCCACGTTGGCGGCTGCCGCCGACCATGTGAACGACGACCGGGCCAGGCCGAACAGGCCCCACGGTGTGGTGGCTACAGCGGCGACGCCCAGGACTCGTATCAGTACGGCCGGCGAGCCGTACCGCCGTTGGAGGGGCCCAGCGATGTTCGCCGCCACGCCGTAGCAGCTGACGGCCAGCACCACCAGGACGACACCCACCGCTCCGGTGTCTCCCATGCTCGCAGTAGACAAACCGATCATGAGCATGCCCAGGATGCCCACAACCACCCCGGCCACCTGGACCCGGTGGGTGGACACCCCGAACAGGACCGCCCCGGCCACCAGGGTCATGACCGGCATACCGCTGTTCAACATCCCGGTGACTGAGGAGTCAATCCAGGTCTGGGCCAGGGGGAAAAGGCTGAGTGGAAGGGCCATCCAGAGGATGCCCAGCAGGGCGATGGCGGGCCGGTCGGCTGCGTCCACCGGCCGACGGGCCGACGGGACGAGCGCCAGGAAGCACAGGCCCAGCACGGGGCGGAGCCAGGCCACCAGACCGGGATGCTCGGCCTCCAGAGCTACCTCCATGAACAGGAACGACGACCCCCAGATTCCAGCTGCGGTGCACATCAGCAGCCAGTCGAAGGCCGCCATCGGCGACTCCCCGGCCCCGACCTCCCCGGGACCGGTCGGCGGTCCGGCCTCGTTCATCGCCGCACGCTACCGGCGGCCCCGGACTGGCCTCCCGGTTGGGGACGGCTCAACTGGCGGTCGGGAATAGGGCCCGGAGGAGGGCGACGGCCACTCCCACCCCGACCACCTGCATGAGAATGAACATTGGCGCACAGGTCGGGTCGATACCAGCGAACGTGTCCGAGAGGGTCCGCCCGATGGTGACCGCCGGGTTGGCGAAGCTTGTGGAGGAAGTGAAGTAGTAGGCCCCTCCGATGTAGGCCCCAACCACGTAAGGAAGGTGGGCCGTGCGGGAGGTGCAAACGAGGCTGAATACCACGAGCAGGAGGCCCACGGTGGCCACCACCTCGCCCAGCCAAAGGGGTCCGCCGGTCCGACTGGTCGTGGACCAGTCCACGGCCGGTAGGTCGAACATCAGGTTGGCCAATACTGTTCCGGCGACCGCCCCGACCACCTGGGCGATGATCATGAACGGGACGTCACGGCCGGCCCGGTGCCCGAGTGCCCAGGCGGCCAGGGTGACCGCCGGGTTGAAGTCAGCTGAGATGGTGCCGAAGATGGCGATCACGGCGATTAGGACGCAGGCGGTAGCCACCGCGTTCTGGAACAGTTGTAGGCCCTCGTCGGTGGGGCTGAGCCGGGCGGCCATGATTCCCGACCCGACCACCCCGACCAGTAAGAAGAGGGTCCCGGTCCCCTCAGCCAGTAGACGCCGGGCGCTCACCTGCTCAGGCCGGAGTGTGAAGGATGCCGTAGACCAGCGAGTCGACCAGGGCCTGCCAGGAAGCCTCAATGATGTTCTCCGACACACCGATGGTGGTCCAGGTCCTCTCACCGTTGGTGGTGTCGATAAGCACCCTGGTCACCGCGGCCGTGCCCTGGCGGGTCTCTAGGACTCGAACCTTGAAGTCAGTCAGGTGCAGGCGGTCCAGCTGGGGGAACCAGCCCTCCAGGACTGAGCGCAGGGCAGCGTCCAGGGCGTTGACCGGGCCATTTCCCCGGCCGGTGGCCTCCAACCGCTCGTCGCCCACCTGGACCTTCACCGTGGCCTCGGTCTCAACCTCGACGGCCACCTCGTTCCACGCCCGGCTGCCACTTCCCGACCGGTGGCCCACGTTGACCGAGAAGGACTCCAGAGTGAAGTAGTCCTGGGTCCAGCCGGCAGCGGCCCGCATCAGGAGCTCTAGGGAGGCGTCGGCCACCTCGAAGTGGTAGCCGGCGTACTCCAGTTCCTTGAGGGTCTCCACAATCTCACCCAAGGTGTCGCCGTCCATCTCGATCCCCAACTGGTCGGCCTTCAACTCAATGGTGGACCGCCCCGACATCTCCGAGACCAGGAAGCGAGTGCCGTTGCCAACCGACTCCGGATCTACGTGCTCGTAGGCGTCGCGACGGCGGGCGATGGCGCTGGTATGAAGACCCGCCTTATGAGCGAACGCCGTGGTCCCCACGTAGGGCTGCTGGGGATCAGCCGCAAAATTGACCAGCTCGGCCACGTGGTGGGCCACCGGCGTCAGTTTGGCCAAGCGGCCCTCGGGCAGCGTCTCCACGCCCATCTTGAGGCTGAGGTTGGCCACGATGGGCACCAGGTCGCAGTTGCCGACCCGCTCGCCGTAACCGTTGATGGTCCCCTGAACCTGCGTGGCTCCAGCGGCCACGCCGGCCAGGGCGTTGGCCACCCCGCAGCCGGTGTCGTTGTGGAGGTGCACACCGACCTCACAGTCCACGGCAGACACCACGTCGCGGACCGTGGCCCCCACCTGGTCGGGCAGAGAGCCGCCGTTCGTATCGCACAGCACGAGGCAGTCGGCGCCTGCCTCGGCAGCCCCCTGTAGGACCTGCATGGAGAATTCCGGGTTGTCGCGGTAGCCGTCGAAGAAGTGCTCGGCGTCGAAGAACACCCGACGACCACGGGACTTCAAGAAGCGGACGGAGTCGGCCACCATGGCTACGCCCTCGTCGAGGCTGGTCCGCAGGGCCTCTGTCACGTGGTATGCCGAGGCCTTGCCGACGATGCACACCACGTCGGTCTCGGCGGCCAGAAGGTTGGCCAGCGTGGTGTCCTCGGCGGCGTCGCCACCCACCCGCCGGGTGGACCCGAAGGCCACCAGGGTGGACCGCTCGAGGGCCAGCTCGGTACGGGCCCGGGTGAAGAACTCCTCGTCCTTGGGGTTGGCTCCCGGCCAGCCCCCTTCGATGTAGTGAACGCCGAGGCGGTCGAGCTGCTCGGCGATGCGCAGCTTGTCGTCGACGGTCAGAGAAATTCCCTCTAACTGGGCGCCGTCGCGCAGCGTGGTGTCGTAAATCTCGACAGCGGCCGGTAGCCCGGTGGCGTCAGGCGCTGACATGCTCGTTCCACCCCGCGTACTCGGGACGTTCCCCGCGAACGGCCTGGAAGAAAACCTCTTGGACCTGGCGTGTGACGGGGCCGGGGTCGCCTATGACCCGGTCGTCGACCGACCGGATGGGCACCACTTCGGCGGCCGTCCCAGACAGGAACGCCTCGTCGGCCGTGTAGAGGTCGCTGCGCAGGATGTTGCCCTGCTCGTAGGGGATCCCGAGGTCACTGGCGATGCAGCGCACCGAGTCCTGGGTGATGCCCTCCAGCGCTCCGGCGCTGGCCGGCGGGGTAACGATGGTGCCGTCGCGAACCACGAACAGGTTCTCGCCGGTGCATTCGGACACGTGGCCCTGGGGCGACAGCAGGATGGCCTCGTCATAGCCGGCCTTGACGGCCTGGACCTTGGCCATCTGCGAGTTGATGTAGTGACCACACCCCTTGGCGGCGGGCGGCATGGAGTTTGGGTCGTGGCGCTGCCACGACGAGATCATCATGTCCACGCCCTCGGCGATTCCCTCTTCGCCGAGGTAGGACCCCCACGGCCAGCTTGCAATGGAGACGTCGACGGTGCACGAGAGGGGGTTGAGGCCCATCTCGCCGTAGCCGAGGTACACGAGCGGCCGGATGTAGCAGGACTGGTGCCCGTTTGCCCGGACGGTGTCCAGCGTGGCGGTGACCAGGTCGTCGACGGTGTACGGGATCTCGAGGAACAGGATCTTGGCCGAGCGGAAGAGGCGCTCGATGTGATCGCGGAGACGGAACACGGCCGGCCCGTTAGCCGTCTCGTAGGCGCGAATGCCCTCGAACACACCGTTGCCGTAGTGCAGAGTGTGGGTAAGTACGTGGATCGTGGCGTCGCCCCAGTCGACAAGCTCCCCATTCATCCAGATCTTGGACGATTCCTGGATCGGCATCTCGGTTCCCTTCTCGTTCGTGTTTCGTTCAGCGGGCCTCAGGCCACCAGAGCGGCGACAGCGTCGCCGATGGCCTTCGTGCCCTCGACCTCGGTGGACGGGTCAGCACAGGCCGCCTCCACCCGGGCTGCGGCGTCGGACTCCCCGAGGAAGTCCAGCATCATCGCCCCCGACAGGATGGCCGCCTTGGGGTTAGCGATGCCCTGTCCAGCGATGTCGGGCGCCGAGCCGTGGACCGGCTCGAACATGGACGGGCCGGTCCGGTCGGGGTTCAGGTTGGCCGAGGAGGCCAGCCCGATGCCACCCGACACGGCGCCGCCCAGATCGGTGAGGATGTCCCCGAACAGGTTGTCGGTAACGATGACGTCGTACTGCTGGGGTGACTGCACGAAGTAGATGCAGGCGGCGTCGACGTGGTTGTAAGCCGTCTCGACCTCGGGGTATTCGGCGGCTACCTCGTTAAAGGTGCGCTCCCAGAGGTCGCCAGCGAAGGTCAGCACGTTGGTCTTGTGGACCAGGGTGAGGTGCTTCCGGCGAGTCATGGCTAGCTCGAACGAGTAGCGGACGGCCCGCTCTACGCCATGGCGCGTGTTGACCGATCCCTGAGTGGCGATCTCGAACGGCGTACCCCGGCGGAGGAACCCGCCCTCGCCGGCGTAGGTGCCTTCGGTGTTTTCGCGCACCACCTGGAAGTCGATGTCGTCGGCCGGGTACACGAAGGGCCGGAGGTTCACGTAGAGGTCCAGGGCGAAACGCATCTTCAGTAGGAGGCCCCGCTCGATCACCCCGGGCGGCACCTCCGGCGTGCCGACGGCCCCGAGGTAGAGGGCGTCGAGGTCCCGCCACTCCTCCAGGACCTCGTCGGGCAGCACCGTGCCGTCGCGTCCGTAGCGGGCGCCCCCAAGGTCGTAGTCGACCGTCTCGAGAGACACCCCGGCCGCGTCAATGACCTTGAGGCCCTCGGCGATGACCTCTGGGCCGATGCCGTCGCCGCCGATGATGCCGATCCGATGGGTCACGACTCTGGTCTCCTGGGAAATGGGTGGGGAACAAAAAAACCGCCCACCGAGGTGGACGGTTGGGCGCACACCGGGCGGGTGTGCGCTAGCAAATGATGATCACCTGGTGCCGGAATTCCACCGAGCAAGTGTACCAAGCGCCCTGAGACGCTGGTCAACCGGGTTTCGACGTTGCCGGGTCCGACACCCCGACCGCCAGATTCCGTCGTTACCCTCAGGGTATGGCTGACGTACAGCAGTTCTCCCAGGAGGCCCACGACCGGCTCGTCGCCGAGTTGGAGGACCTCACCACTCGGGGGCGTATCGACCTCGCCCGCAAGATTGAGGTGGCCCGTGAACTCGGCGACCTGTCCGAGAACGGCGACTATCACGCGGCCAAGGAGGAGAAGGGAAAGATGGAGGGCCGGATCCTCCACCTCGAGAGCCTCCTGGAGAAGGCCGAGATCGTGGAACAGGTCAAGACCTCCGACGTGGTTGTCCCCGGAACGGTGGTGGCTGTGGTCTACGACGGAGACGACGAGCCGGAGCGGATGCTGGTCGGCTCCATCGAGGAGCAGCGCGACGATGTGGGCGTGGTGTCCCCCGGGTCCCCGCTTGGCGAGGCGCTGCTGGGTGCGACGGTGGGCGACACGGTGTCCTTTGAGGCGCCGAGCGGCTCGCTCTCCGTCAGGATCGTCGCTATCGAGCGGTGATAGCCGGCGCGCCCCCTTGGCGCCAGGTCGGCCTTCCGGGGCTCGGACCCCTCCACGTGCGGGACTCGGGTCCTCCGGAGGCCGTCGACCAGACCGTAATGGCCCCGGTCGGGCGATGACCAACGACGCGCTCCCCTCAGGGCCTTCCTGATGACCGGAGATCGGGGGCCCTCTGGCCGGTCAATGCCCGGATGGTGGAAGGCCCTTCTGGTGGCCGGAGCTGTGTTGCTGGCCGGCGGTTTGGTGGTGGGTGCGTGGCCAGACGACCCCGGCCCGCCTCCAATTAGTGGCGTCGCTGACTGATCGGGCCGGTCAGCCGAAGCGGCGCTGGCAGGCGTTTCCCGCCCACATCAGGAGGACCCGACCGGCGTCGGTGGTGTTGCCCACTGCTCCTAGGATCCCGTCGCCCAGGATCGGCTCGGTGTCGAACCATCCGGCCGGATCGCGGTCCAAGGGCTGTTCGAGGGAGAGGCTGGTCCCGTGAGCTGCCCTCAGGTCGGCCACCGTGGAGCCCACCCCGATCCGCTCCAAGGTCCACAACGACGAGACGGAGGCGTCGTCCCCAGACACGAACCACTGGGCCATCCGGGATGGCCACTCGACGGCGTCCCGGGCTAGGACGACCTCCAGGTCGCCCCACACCAGTCGTCGAACCTCGGCCGGGGTACATAGTCCATCGCTGGCCCATCCGGTATCCCCCACCGGTTCGCCGAGCACGGTGACCAGGTCGGCCAGCACTAGGTCGCCGTCGTCGCCTAGGGCTAGTAGTCGTTCGTCGTCCGTGGTGGCATCCGCGGTGAGGCCCACCCCGGACAGCGTCACCGTGCCCAGCTGGGGCGGCAAGGTGGTCGTCGTGGGTGTCACGTCCCCACCCTCGCCGGGTTGCTCCTCCGTCGCCGGCACTTCCGTGGGAACCGGGCCTGGGGGAAGGGTTTCGCCGGTCACCGGGTCTACGGCCAATAGGGGTTCCTCGTTGGCCGGCGGGAGGGCGGTGGTGGTCGGGGCGGTCGTGGGCACGGCAATCGTGGTGGACGGCACGGTGGTGGGCGCCAAGGTTGTCGCAGGGGCCACCGTCGTGATGACTGGCACCGTGGTGGCCGGAGCCGTTGTGGCCGGGAAGGGTTCCGGGGGCGGAGCGATAGCCCGGTCGTCGTCGGGAAGCACCAGTAGCACGATCAAGACCCCCAGCACCACCACGACCAGCGCCCCCAGCAGCGGGAGGGGCAGCATCCGCCGTCGCCGGACGGCACCGGCCTCCTCCTCAAACACGGTCCGCGGTCCGACAGCTACCACCGACGGGGCTGGGGGCAGGCGCTCAGGTCGGCCGGCGTCCACGCCGAGGTCTTCTCGGGTGACGATGGGCTTGGGACCGGTCGGGGCGTCGCCCCGGCGGTGCCAAAAAATCCCTCCGAGGGCGGGCGCCAACATCGGATCCACCCCCGTAGGACCGTGGGCGGCCAGGGCAGCCACGGCCCGGAGTTCCTCCAGGACCACGGGCACTGGGACACGCGCCCGTCGGGCCGCCTCGCCCAGTAGGGCATCGTCAACGCCACCACCGGGTCGGACGACCACCAACTCGTCGGGGACGGCGTCGACGACCCGAAGACATCGGGCCTGGGCTGTGGCCAGGACTCGGACCAGACCCGGCCCGTCAGTGGGCGCCGGCGCCGGGAGGTGCATGCTCTGGTCGTCGAGGGCCAGGACATCGATCCGGCCTCCGATGGCAACGGCGGCGTGCACGGTGGAGCCGCCGAGGTGGATAGCGAGGACGGTCGGCATGGAAGGGGTCGGTCGCGTGGTCCGGTCGGGGGCGTGCGTCGCCGACGACCCTACGGCCTCCAATCCCTGACCGGGGGCCACCTCCCTGGTCGCCCTCCATCCTCGACGCGTATGGCACTCCACCGTGGCATCCTTCTGAGCGATGGACCTGCGCCAGCTCAACCACCTCATAGCGGTCGCTGAACACCAGAGCTTCTCGGCCGCCGCCCGTGCCCTCCACACTGTGCAGTCCAACGTGTCGACCCACGTTGCGAAGCTGGAGAAGGAGCTCGGCGCGGCGCTAATCGACCGGCACACCATGCAACCCACCGCCGAAGGGCGGGCCGTCCTCGAGCGGGCCCGACGAATCCGAACCGAGCTCCAGGCCATCAACGACGACATTGTGTCCATGCGCCACGAGGTGGCCGGCGAAGTCCGCATCGGTTGCATCGGCACCACCGGCCGGTGGATGGCCAGTCCGCTGCTCGGCCGCCTGGCCGAACGCCATCCGGCCTTGCGCCCCGTGCTGGTCGAGGCCACGACGACTTCGCTGACCCCGCGGGTATTGGACGGCGACCTGGACATGGCCATCGTGAACACGCCGGTGGTCGAGGCCGGCCTGGAGTCCGAGCCGCTGTTTGACGAGGAGCGGATCATTGTCGCCCCCGCTGACCATTCGCTAGCCGATCGGGGAACCATCGACGTGGCCGACCTGGCCGAGCACCCAGTGATGCTCACCCCGCGAGGTACCACCTTCCGAGATGCCATCGACCAGGAACTGGCCGCCGCCGGGGTTCGTCTCACAGCAGCCGCCGAGGTGGACGGCCTGCGCCTCCTGGCCTCACTGGCCTACCAGGGCTACGCACCGGCCCTGCTCCCAGCCAGTGCCATCTCTGGGTACCCAGACGGCAACTGGTCCCTAGTGCATGTCGAGGGACTGGCCCGTCGCTCGGTGGGCCTGGTCCGCAACCGGCGCACCACCCCCTCGATGCCCATCCGGGCCGCCCGGGAAGTCGTCCTGGACGTGATCCGCGAGATCGCACCCCGACAGCCCGGAATCCATGTCACGCTGGACGGGTGACTGCCGTGCCTGACCTGGGCTTACGCACCCGCACTGGGGGCTCGGTGACCTTCGCCGTTCGCCAACTGGGCGACCGACGGGTGATGGTCATCGAGGTGGAGGGCGTGGACCGAGGAGCCCTGCGCCCGGCCGATGGTGAGAACCTGGCCATCGCCGCTCGCACGGCACGCGACCAGCGCCTCCCGCTGGTTTGCTTCATGGCCTCCAGCGGCGCCGCCATCGACGAGGGTGTGGGAGCCGTTCACGGGTGGGGTACGGCGGCCCGGGAGTTTGTGGCCTGCTCGGGGGTCGTGCCTACCATCTTCTGCGTAACCGGGCCCACGGTCTCCGGTCCAGCGCTGCTGCTGGGCCTAGCCGACCTGGTGGTAATGGTGGATGACACCTACGCCTTCGTGAGCGGACCCAACATGGTCCGCCAGTTCACTGGCGAGGACCTCTCCAACGAAGGTCTGGGCGGAACGACGATGCACGAACGGACGTCCGGCGTAGCCCACTTCACGGTGGCCGACCGGGCCGAGGCCGACGACCTGGTCACCGAACTGCTCTCGTTCCTCCCGGACCACAACGATCAGATCCCCGCTGGCTGGGCGTGTGCCGACCCGGTGGAGCGCCTCACGCCCGAGGCAGGCGACCTCATCCCTGATACGCCGACCGGAAGTTACGACGTCCGCGACGTCCTGGCCTGCCTGGTCGACGACGGCCACTTGTTGGAACCCCGGGCCCAGTGGGCCCCCAACCTGGTCACGGCCTTCGCCTCCATCGGCGGCCGTCCGGTCGGCCTGGTGGCCAACCAGCCCCAGTCGGTAGCCGGAACGTTGGACATCGCGGCCTCCCAGAAGGGCGGGCGATTCGTGGCCTTCTGCGATGCGTTCAACCTGCCGCTGGTGACCTTCGTGGACACCTCCGGCTTCTATCCGGGCAAGGACCTGGAGTGGCGGGGCATGATCCGCTACGGGGCCCAGATGGCGTTCGCCTATGCCCGGGCCACCGTGCCCCGGGTATGCGTCACGCTCCGGAAGTCCTACGGGGGCGCATACATCGTCATGGACTCCCGGTACATGGGCAACGACCTAATGCTGGCCTGGCCATCGGCCGAGATCGCTGTGATGGGCGCCAAGGGGGCGGTGGAGATCCTGCACCGCGACGCCGACGAGGACGAGCGGGCCGGGCTGGTGGCCGCCTACGAGGAGCGGCTCCTAAACCCCTACATCGCCGCCGAACGAGGTTCCGTGGACCGGGTCATTGAGCCGGCAGATACCCGCTCCGAGTTGGCCGCAGCGCTGGACGTCCTGGCCGGGAAGCGGGAACGCCTACCTCGTCGGCGCCACGACAACAGCCCCCTCTGACCGGTCGCCCGCCCCGGGCCGGGTCCGCCCGGACGGGGTCAGTCCGCCCTCGAAACAGGTCGCCAAACGGTTGAAATCCGAAATTGTCACGTTTCTTTGAGCCTGCCTCGGGCGACGCGGCCCCATTCGGCCGATACCGTCAGAAACCACACAAGGGATTCGGATGTCGACGAGGACCCCCGAACCGACCGCAGCCGCAACCGGGGTAACCGTGCGGAGCGCGGGCCGGCACGTCACAGGAGGGACCGCAACGTGGCCGACAGCATAACGATCACCGACAACCGGACCGGCCGGACGGTCGAGGTCCCGCTCGTCGACGGCACCGTGTCGGCCAAGACCTGGAGTTCGCTGTTGCCCGGGGTCTGGTTCGACGACCCGTCCTTCAGCGCCACTTCAGGCGCCGATAGCGCCATCACCTTCCTGGACGGAGGGGCGGGCCTCCTTCGCTATCGGGGCTACCCGATCGAGCAGTTGGCTGAGCGGGCCACGTTCCTCGAGGTGGCCCATCTGCTGGTTCGCGACGAGCTCCCGACGGCATCCCAACTGAAGGACTGGCAGGGCGAGATCGCCGAGGCGGCGCCCATCCACGAGAACTTCCACAAGCGGATCTTCGAGGGCTTTCGCGACGACGCTCACGCCATGGGGGTCCTGGTCTCCACCATTGCCGCCATGTCCACCTTCTGGCCGGACAGCAAGGACATCGAGAACCCCGACCAGCGACGGGCCGAGATCGTCCGTCTCATCGCCAAAATGCCGACCGTGGCAGCCGGTGCCTATCGCCGCAACGTGGGCCTGCCCTACGTCTTCCCCGACCCGGAACTCGACTACACGTCGAACTTCCTGGCCATGATGTTCAAGATGGGTGACTCACCGTACGAGGTGGACCCCGTCCTGCGAGACGCCCTGGACATGCTCTTCGTCCTACACGCCGACCACGAGCAGAACTGCTCCACAACGACAGCCCGCGTGGTGGGCAGTTCCCACGCCGACCCGTACGTCACGGTGGCGTCGGCGGCCGCCGCCCTCTACGGCCCCCGCCACGGCGGTGCCAACGAGGCGGTGTTGCGGATGCTCGAGGGGATCGGCGACTACTCGAACGTCGACAACTTCATCACCGAAGTGAAGGCCGGCGAGCAGAAGCTCATGGGATTCGGCCACCGGGTCTACAAGAACTACGACCCCCGGGCCAGGATCCTGAAGGACACTGCCCACCGAGTGTTCGAGGTGACGGGCACCAACCCACTGCTAGACGTCGCTCTGAAACTCGAGGAGGTGGCGTTGGCCGACGAGTACTTCGTGGAGCGGAGCCTCTACCCGAACGTCGACTTCTACTCGGGCCTCATCTACCAGTCCATGGGGTTCCCGGCCGAGATGTTCACCGTGCTGTTCGCCATTGGTCGTACGCCAGGATGGCTGGCCCACTGGGACGAGATGCTCTCCCGCAACTCGCGCATCGCTCGTCCCCGTCAGCGCTACATCGGCCCCGCCGATCGGGACGTGCCAGACATAGACGGCCGCTAACCAGTCGAGAAGACGACCAGGCTCAGGAAGCGACCACGTCCAGGGCGATCTTTCCCACGCTGGCGTTGGTCTCCATGTAGGCGTGGGCCTCGGCGATGTCGGCCAGGGGGTACCGTCGATCCACCACCACTTCCAGCCGACCGTCCTCGAAGCCGGGAACGACCCGGTCTTCGAAGGCCCGGCTGACGGACACCTTCTCGTCCAGGGACCGCGCCCGCAGGGTGGTCCCGACCAGGGTGGCCCGCCGGAACAGCATCTTGCCCAGGCCGAAGGTGGCCGATCCGCCGCCCATGACCCCCACCTGGACGATGGTCCCGCCTACGGCCAGGGCATCAAGGTTGCGGTCTAGGTAGTCAGCGCCGACGACGTCAAGAACGACGTCAACCCCGCGTCCCTCGGTGTGGTCGGCCACCGCAGCCACCCAGTCCTCAGACGCGTAGTCGACGGCCCGGGTCGCGCCCAGAGACAGGCACCGATCGACTTTGCCCGCCGAGGCGGTAACGAGGACCTCGGCGCCAGCCATCCGACAGAGCTGGATGGCCGCCGTCCCCACCCCTGAGGCGCCGGCGTGCACCAGGGCCGTGTCCCCGGCTGACAGCCCGCCCTGCAGGACTAGGGCATCCCAGGCGGTGAGGAAAACCTCCGGTAGGGCACCGGCCACGGTCAGGTCCATGCCTCGGGGCACTCGAACGGCCTGGTCCTGGTGGACTACCAGCCGTTCGGCATGGCCACCGCCGGCCGTGATCCCCATCACCGAGTCTCCGGCACCCCACCGGGTGACCCCGTCTCCTGTGGCAACCACCCGGCCGGCGAACTCCAGGCCCGGCACCTCGGGGTCCATGGGTGGACCCGGGTAAAGACCCATGCGCTGCAGCAGGTCGGCCCGGTTCAGCGCGCTGGCCACCACGTCGACCAGCACCTCGGCCGAGCCAGGGACGGGCTCCGGTACGTCGGCCACACGGAGCACCTCGGGCCCGCCGTGGGCGGTGATGACAGCGGCCCGCATCAGTGGCTCTTCTTCAGGTCCATCAGTGGCTCTTCTTCAAGTCGGAGAACGGAACGCCCTTGTCGACCCGCGGTTCACCGGGAAGGCCCAGTATGCGCTCCCCGACGATGTTGCGCTGTACCTCGTCGGTCCCGCCCCGGATGGACATAGAAGGGGCGGTCAGGAACTCCAGGTGGCCCGCCGTCTCCGACAGCATCCCGGCGGCGCCTGCCAAAGCCTTGCCCAAGTAGGCCCGCTCCTTGAAGGCGGCAACGCTGCGTAACTTGGCTGCCGAGCCCGCCGGGCCGGGAGCGCTCCCGGCGGCCGACGCTGCGACTCGGGCCACCGCCATCTGGTTCACCCGGTACAAGATGAAGGCCCGCATGGCGGCCTGTCGGGCCACCGGGTCGTCCAACCATCCGCCGGCCCGCCACTCCTCCAACCACGACGGTAGACCGACCTCCTCGGAATCCCCGCCGCCGAAGGCCCGGCCCCCGATTGTGGCCCGCTCGTGGGCCAGGGTCTCCACAGTGATCCCCCACCCTGCCCCGAGGTCGCCGATCCGGTCGGTGTCGGGGACGCGAACGTCGGTCACGAACACCTCGGTGAAGTGCCGATCGCCGTTGATCTGCTCCAGGGTCCGCACCTCCACACCGGGGTCCCCCATGTCCACGGCAAACATGGTCAGGCCCCGGTGCTTGGCCACCGAGACGTCGGTCCGGGCCAGGCACATCCCCCAATGGGCGTAGGCACCGCGGGAGGTCCACACCTTGGAGCCATTCAGTACCCACTCGTCGCCGTCACGTTCGGCCCGCATGCCAGCGTTAGCCAGATCGGAGCCGGCGTCAGGCTCAGAGAACATCTGGCACCAGATCTCCGAACCGTCGGCGATGGCCCGCAACCAGCGGTCCTGCTGGCCGACCGAACCCTGGTCCAACAGGACCGGCCCCACGAGGCTCAGCCCAACCCCGTACGGGTAGAGATCGGCTGCCTCGTAGTCGGTCAGAGCGGTGTCGATTCGGGCTGCCTCGTCGCCGTCGGCGTCTCGCCCGCCGAATCGAGAGGGCCAGGTGGGCACCATCCACCCGCCCCTGACGAGGCGTTCCAGGTACCGACGACCGGCCGCCAGGTCGTCACTGCCTGCCCCTAGGACTGTCGACGGGGCATCTGGGTGGCGACGTTCCAGTAGGTCAGACAGTGCGGCGTGGATCGTCTGGAGATCGGTGGACACTGCCGCAGTCTGCCCGGTGGCCCCAGCACCTGTGTACCCGGCTCCGTTCGGCCATGATGGCTCCATGACCGATCTGGACAACCCCCGGGGAATCGCAACGGAGATCATCGACGACGTAGTGGCCCTTCGTCGTGACATCCACCGCCACCCCGAGTTGGGCCTAGATAACCCGGAGACCCGGGACCGGGTGCTGGCCGCTCTGGATGACCTCCCCCTGGACGTCCGGTTGGGTGTGGACTGCACGTCGGTGGTGGCCGACCTGGCCGGGACTACTGATGGGCCGACTGTTCTCCTTCGAGCTGACACAGATGCCCTGCCCATGACCGAGAACACCGATCTGGACTTCCGGTCAGCGGTGGACGGCCGCGCTCACGCCTGTGGCCACGACGCCCACACAGCAATGCTGGTCGGGGCTGCGAAGGTACTAGCCGCCCGACGCGGAGAGATTGCCGGTCGGGTCCGCTTCATGTTCCAGCCTGGCGAGGAGGGGTTTGCCGGTGCCCGCCTGATGATCGACGAGGGAGCGCTGGACGGCGTTGACCGGGCCTTCGCCCTGCACATCAGCCCTAACCAGCGAGTGGGCACCGCGTCGTCCCGGCCTGGGCCCCTCATGGCTGGCGATACCTCGATAACCGTCACCGTCCGGGGGCGTGGTGGACATGCCTCGGCCCCCCACTACGCCACCGACCCGATCCCGGCTACAGCAGCGATCATCACCGCCCTCCAGACCGCAGTCACCCGGGAGGTCGACGTCTTCGACCCGGCAGTCCTCACCATCGCCCATGTAGTGGCGGGTACCACGACCAACGTCATTCCGGAGACGGCCTTCTTCGAGGGAACCATCCGCTGCGTCTCCGAGCACACGCGGGCGCGGATTCGTGAGGCAGTGACCCGGACGGTCCAAGGGGTGGCTGAGGCCCACGGCTGCACAGCCGAGCTCGAGCTCGTGGACGGCTACCCGGTCACGTACAACGACGAGACCGAGGCCGCCCGGTTCGCCGAGGTGTGTCGAACCACACTCGGCGAGAAGGGCCACCGCGTCCTTCCGGCGCCGGCCATGGGCGGTGAGGACTTCTCCTACGTGACCCAGCAGGTGCCCGGGATGATGGCATTTCTCGGTGTGTGTCCGGCAACCGAACCTGATCCACGGTCTGCACCTCCTCTCCATTCCAACCGCATGGTCCTCGACGAGGATGGGCTGGCCCACGGCGTCGCCCTCCATGTCGCCATGGCCATTCACCGGTTCGCGGACGAGTAGCCGTGGCCTGGCAGGTCGACGGCTTCGCCACCCTTATGGCGCTCGAAGCCCACGGCCCCGACGTCTACGTGGGGGTCAGCCCGGAGTATCCGTGGGGCCGGGTATACGGCGGCCAGGTGGTAGCACAGGGCCTCCGGGCCGCCCAGGCCACCGTGGACGACGACCACCACGTCCACTCCCTCCACGCCTACTTCATCAGAGGGGGCGCCAGCGACGAGCCCATCCGCTACGAGGTGGACCGGATCCGCAACGGGCGGTCCTTCGTGACGAGACGGGTGGTGGCCCGTCAGTCCGAAGGAGCCATCCTCAACCTCTCGTGCTCGTTCCAGATCCGAGAGGACCAAGCCGAGGTCCAGGAGTCCTCCCTGCCCGATGACGTGGGCGATCCGGGCTCGGGCTCCGTGGAGGACTGGGATCTCCTCGGCCGGCGGGTAGCCCACCGTTCGGCGGGTCGCTCGGCCATCTGGCTCCGGGTCCTGGGCGAAGTAGGCGACGATCCGGCGATGCAGGCCTGCGCCCTGGCCTACACATCGGACGACATCCCAACCAACGCAGTGGGCAGCACCCACCCGCGGATCGCCGAGGTGGCGGACGGGGAGATCCCCTACGGCGACATCTTCGTGGGCGCCAGCTTGGACCACGCCATCTGGTTCCACCGTCCACTGCCCGCCAACGAGTGGCTGCTGCACGACCACCGCTCACACGGCCTAGCCAGCGCACGCGGGCTGGCTGTGGGTGAGGTGTTCGCCCCCAGCGGGATCCACGTGGCCACCGTGGCCCAGGAGATCCTGATCCGGGAACGAACTCGCTGAACCGACGGCCTGGCAACCGGGACTGACCGGGATTCCGGCCACGGACACTGCTATTCGCCCCGCCGGGACCCCGGCACCCACCACACCCCGTGACAGACTTGGCAGCGATGGCTGAGCCAGGAAACGCCACCCCCGTCCTCGTCCACCTTGTAGGCAACCACTTCCCCACCCCGGACATCAGGGAACGGTTTCCTAAGGTGGAGTTTGTCCCCGTCCCAACCGACGGGCCAGTGGGCGACGGCGTGTGGGGAGAGGCGTGCCTCACTCAGGCGGCCCACACCGAGAACTTCGCCGAGGTGATCCAGCATGGAGTGCGGTGGATCCACGCCCTCGGCCACGGCGTGGATCACTTCCCGTTCGAGTTGCTGGGCGACCGGACCCTGACGTGTGCCCGGGGAGTCAACGCCGTCCCCATCGCCGAGTGGGTGGTGGCCATGCTGCTCACCGCGGTCAAGCAGCTCCCGGACCGGTGGGTGACCGAACCACCGCGCCACTGGGTACTGGCCGACCTCGGGTCCCTTTCCGACGCCACCGTGGCCCTGGTGGGCCTGGGCTCGATCAACCAAGCCGTCGCCGAACGCCTGAGCCCCTTCGGGTGTCGGATGGTGGCCGCCACCCGGTCTGGTGCGCCCAGCCCAGTACCCGGAGTGGAGGTCACGACCGACATCCGTGCTGCGCTGGGCAACGCCGACCACGTGGTGGTCGCAGCTCCCCTGACCCCGGAGACCGACCTCATGTTCGACGACGGGTTGCTGCGGGCGCTCCGGCCCGGCGCCCACTTCGTGAACGTGTCCCGGGGACGGCTAGTGGACCAGGAGGCCCTCCGCAGGGCCCTGGACGACGGACCGCTGGGCCTGGCATCCCTCGACGTCTGTGAACCGGAACCCCTGCCGGCTGGCCACTGGCTGTACGAACATCCGCAGGTACGGCTCAGCGCCCACGTCTCGTGGGCCGGCCCTGGGGCCATCGACCGCCTCCACGCCGCCTTCACCGACAACCTCCAGCGGTGGCTGGACGACGAGCCGCTAGCCAACGTGGTCGATCCGGCCGCCGGATACTGACCTCGTCCCGGGAGGACCTCCATGCCGCTCTCCGACCAGTTCCAGGAACTCTCCGCCCAGGTCCGCAATTGGGGGCGTTGGGGCGACGACGACCAACTGGGAACCCTGAACCTGATCTCCCCCGAGGTGGTCCGGAGAGCCGCCGGCTGCATCCGACACGGCCGGACTATCTCGCTGGCCGTCCCCCTGGAGCACGACGGCATCCAAGTCGGGTTCATCCCGGGACGCGACAACCCTGTCCGGACCATGCACGCCGTCAACGAGGGCATGGACCCCGACGGCGACCCCGACACGTTCCACACCAGCGACGACCACGTGTCGTTCGGCCTCCAGGCCGGCACCCACTGGGACGGCCTGGGACACGTCTCGTATTCCGGCCTGCTTTACAACGGCTACGACGCGTCCACCATCACCGCCGAGGACGGCGCCACCCGGTGCGGCATCCAGAACCTGCAGAGCGTCTGTTCCCGCGGCGTGTTGTTGGATGTGGCTCGGGCCAAGGGCATGGACCTCCTGGACTGCCCGTACGCCATCACGGCCAACGACCTGGAAGAGGCGGCGGCGATGGGCAGTGTGGAGGTCCGGGCGGGCGACATCGTGCTGGTCCGCACCGGTCGGATGTCGCTGTACCACTCGGGGGGAGGCATGGCTTACTGCCTGGGCCCCAAACAAGACGGATCAAACGCCGGCCTGTCCCTGTCCACCGTGCCTTGGCTCCACGAACACGACGTGGCTGCGGTGGCCAACGACACCCTCGTCCTGGAGGTCTACCCGTCAGAGGTCGACAACCTGGCCGTGCACATGCTGCACATAGTCGACATGGGCCTTACCCAGGGGCAGAACTGGGACCTGGAGGCGCTGTCCGACGACTGCGCAGCCGACGGCGTCTACGAGTTCTTCCTGGCCGCCACGCCCGAGCCGTTCCGAGGTGCGGTCGGTAGCCCCGTGGCCCCAGTGGCCATCAAGTAGCCAGCGGCTCGCTCCTCGCGCTGGTGGCCGTCGTGGAGCTGTTGACCAGAACTGCTTCCGGGAGGCGCGGGTGTCATGCTGGCCCCGTGGAGCGCGTCCCGACCATCGCCGTCCTGGGGTCGGCCAACCTGGACATCGTCGTGCCGGTCCCCCACCACCCGGTGACCGGCGAG
>ENA-UPTF01000090-UPTF01000090.1-marine-metagenome-genome-assembly--contig:-NODE-90-length-60410-cov-3.230786_pt1 | contig 60410 bp, 61 predicted proteins | sample MGYA00238166_ERZ767019 | MGnify/ENA primary metagenome ERZ767019 (study PRJEB28930, sample SAMN06266391) | marine metagenome | isolation source: Sea water from 250 m depth | place: Atlantic Ocean | study... | reverse complement strand
CGACACTGCAGATATTTTCGATGAGAGATTCGTCCAGGTCCATTTGTAGTAAGACGTTCATTAATACTCCTTCTGACACGAGAAAACTGGTTAGATAAATTTTTCACATCCAAAATATATTGTGGGGCCCGACGAACTAATTGGGGAAATAGAATCGAGTAAAACGATCCCTCAACAGTACCTTTATAGATTTATTTTTGCCATTGTCTGATATGAGTCACCAAATTATCTACAACCCGTTAAATCAACCGAGCGAAAAACTGTGAATATAAGTACAAAAGAAATAGTATTAGCGTACTCAAGGCGAGAAAAGACGATACACACAATATCCGAAAACACAAGCTGACAACAGCCTTGGAATAATAGACCGGCTGCAGGGACAGGAAAAAAGTCCTGCGTTTTGAAATTTTCGACCAATATGGTGACTCAAAAAAATTTCGGATCACCGTTAAAATCTGTCGATCACCGTCACACCCGTCTGGCTAAACTGAGCCATACCTTCCAGTTCGGCTCCGGCTTCCTCAAGAGTAACAGTCTTTCCAACGAGATTTCCCGGGCGGAACACTCCGGATGTGATCATCCGTAATAGTTCATCATAACGATGAGCCGGCATACCGTGACTACCAACAATCTCAAGTTCTCTTGCAATTACTTCATTCATTGGAATCAAGACATCCGAATCTAAAAATACTGAGTACACACCTACTGCCCTCGATCTGAAAACTTCGCTCGTAGCAAGAGGTCTAGAAGTTCAGGTTAAACCTGTATCTACAATCAATAAGCATTGAACCACTAGCCTCCCGTAATTATTAGAACTATTACAAATAACACAATAAATCGCTTCACAGTATCAGCTTCAAAATCCAATGCCATTAGCAACGGTATTCGCCACTTTCTTTTCTCAGATGTTCACATTAACGATTCCGGTAATACGCCTGTGCGGACGGCAGTGCGACCTCACCTCAGATCTATGTCGCCAAGCTAATGATTTATATCAGTGCGGCACGACTATAGATGCGTTAGCTTTGTGGCATAATCTCGGCAACAGGAAAAGTAGGTTATTTCAATTTGAATGGAGTACATTTCCATGACCGATAATGAAGAAGTTATTGCAAGTGGTTATCACCACACGTTTTCACGTTCTCATCCGATCTTATCTCGGATTAAACCAGGTGTTAAGTTAAGGACCAAAACCGTAGATTCTAGCGGTCATGATTTTAAAGGCAATCGTCCATCTGGAACTGGAAATCCACTGACTGGACCGTTCTATATCGAGGGGGCTGAACCAGGAGACTCTATATCTGTTCACCTATCAAAAGTACGCTGCAATAGAGACTGGGGTTATTCTTCCTACCGTTTAGGACTGGTAGCTCTTACACCGGAATCGGTCGAGCACGTATACCCGAAAGAATATAAGACAGGCTTGGTTAACGTTGAAGAACTCAAGGATCGAGCGGACTTAATGCCTTGGGACATAAATTTACAGCGAAATACCGTAAAAGCGCGTAAACCTCAAGGTGAAGATTTTTCACTTGAGTTTCCTATACAACCCATGCTTGGTTGTATAGGAGTCGCACCTGCGGGAGACTTTACCCCCACCTCAGGTCCATCCGGCAGTTACGGGGGAAATATTGACTACAACGAAATTAGAGAAAAATCCATAGTGCATCTGCCTGTATACCATGAAGGGGCATACCTCTATGTTGGTGACGGTCATGCACTGCAGGGCGATGGAGAACCTCTGGGTTCGGGAGTGGAAACTTCTATGGACGTGGAATTCTCAGTGACGCTCAACAAGGGACATGGGCTGGAAGGTGTTCGGGTAGAAACAGATGACCACATAATCAGTGTGGGTAGTCAACCTGAATTCTCAAGCTCAATGAACCGTGGGCTTCAACTTGCAACAAGCGATATGGTTGACTGGCTGGTATCGGAATACGATTGGGATGATTGGGCTGCACACATGCTTATAGGCATGGTTGGCGTTTATGATGTCGTGACTGTGGCTGGTTCTATGGCTTTGAAAATTCCAAAAACTAATCTTTAAATTACGCCTGTTTCAAAGCTCGGAACCACCCTGAGCAACTCATTGATATTCAAGTGCATTCGGAGACCAAACGGCTGCCGAACGTTGTTGCGGGTGGGAATCAATTCATCCAGCTCAGATCAATGCCTTGGGTATTTGCACCAAGATTGATCAGCAGACGGGCAACCTCAAGAGATTTCCGCTCAGATGCTAAGTGCAGAGGTGTACCCTCGCCTTTGTTCTTCGCTTCGATGTCGGCACCCTGTTCGATCAGCAAAGTGGCAACATCGAGAGAGTTATTCCAGGCTGCATCGTGCAGCGCGTACCTCTCCGCGGGGAGGGATATCTCACCATCCATAGTTTCCTCTGCTGTCCGGGTTTCAGCTATAAAGGCTTCAACAGTGGCTTCAATAGCCATTTCGGCTTGAATAGTGGCTTCGACGGAGTCTTTTATTACTGAGTCAGATATTAATTCGTCAATTTTTGGGCTTTCCGAAGATGAGTTCTGAGTTGCCGGCTGTACTGTGCATGCAAGAAATACGGCAATGCTAATCGATATCAGCGTTGAAATAACAGCATGGCGTTTAATCTGGAATTTCATATACATCATTATCGAAGCACTAGTGTGCACAGATTAAGTATGTTGAAAGTCTGATTAAGCAAAATTCTTAGAATTGTAATTTTTGATTATGAAAACCTAGGATATCTATTCAAGTGTTCTCAGTTCACTAGATCTCCAGTAAGCGAGACCTGCTAGCAAAGACCAACCGATCGCGGAAATATATAAAGCAAGTGCTGGGCTTAATAGATCAGCAATTGTTCCCCCGAGCACCAATCCAAATCCCATCATCATGAGAGATGACATTGCTAGTCCCATTACCCTGCCACGCATTTCGTCGGCAACTGCCGTTTGCAACAGGGCGAATACAGATGTCATCCATATACCACCTGCTGCGCCGGACACAAATATGGCAATCAACGAAATAGAATAATTTGTTGAAGCTGCAAATACAGAGTGCCCGATAGCCATTACGAACACTGACAAAATCGACATAAGCCCTTTTTTGGGCATTCCACCAAGAACAAAAACTGCTAGCGCTGCAACTAGAGCTCCTGCCCCCCATGCACCGGATATGAACCCAAAACCACGTGCCCCAACTTCCAAGATGTCACGAGCGTAGATTGGCAACACTGGCTGCAAAATTCCCCAAAAAATGACTCCCATAGTCATTATCAGTAGCCATCGGATCTGGCTGGTGTTCCAGGAATATCTCATTCCTTGCGACATCTGCTCGAATCCTGATTGCCACCCACCTTGAACGTTGGGCATTTTTTTGGTTTTTACGCCAATGAAACCTAACGAACCGACAGTGTATATAGCGGCTATCAGCCAAAAAACCGAAGCGTTTCCATATGTCGCTACCAGAATGCCTCCAATCGCTGGTCCAATCATGTTCCCTAGATTGCTTACAGTTGTATTCAATGATTGAGCTGCGACCATTCGCTCTCGCCCAACAACATCCATAACTATTGTTTGACTAGCTGGGTTACTCAACGCAAATGCTATTCCAATCAGAACTCCGGTAACCATTAAGTGCCACCACTCTATGGCTCCAGAGCCTACAAGGAATGCAACAAAGTAAGACATTATTGCAACGACCAATCGGCCGTATAGAGCTACCAAGCGTCGGTCGTACCTGTCAGCGATTACTCCCCCGATAGGACTCAAAACTAACAGTGCCATAGCTGGCATAGCGTTCACTAACCCCACTAGAAACGATGAATCTGTTAGCTCAAGAACTAACCAAGACTGTCCCATGTTGCGGACCTGAAATCCCATGAACGCAGCAGCATTTGCAATTAGTAGGAACGGGAATCCTTGGATTGCAAAAATTTCCAATGAAGCTTTTATAGATGAAGACTTTGGTTTATTTTTTGTATTGGATGTAGATTCGATTTTGTTTGCCTAAGGAGTGCGTAACCTCGTACGACCCTTGATATGAGCCTCACTGAAACCCGCATACGTCGTCCGTAGACGAAGTGAACAGCCTAACCTGAGACCATCTTCCCAATCGCCCAAGCTATTGCCAGAACAATCCATATAACGAAGAAACGTTTGAGGTAGTTTTTCATTTTGGTGATTGCCTATTTATTTTGTCGTATTGCTGTAACTTCACGAAAACCGCCTAAAAATTGCAGCACCCTAACCCCCACACATCAATTTCTTATAGTACATGCCTCTAACGACGCGTCAGCTTTATGGCATACTGCCTATTACTACTATGGTTAAAAACCAAATAAATTCCACTTCTATATCTATCGAAATAGAGGTACCGCCGAAGGAAATATGGAACGCTGTTTCTGATGTGACTCGCGTATCAGAATGGAGTCCTGAATGTGTTCAAGTGATATGGAAGAAACCACCATCAGATAGCCTAATTGGAGCGAAATTCATTGGATCCAACAAAAGAGGTTGGATGCGATGGAAAGGTTATTGCGAGGTAACTGGCGCATTACCGGAAAAAAACTTCTCCTATAACGTTAGGCCTTTGGGTTGGTGGATGCGCCCACAGACTCGATGGACATGGGAGATACGTGCACAGTCTAATTTTGAATCAGTGGTCACACTTCGCTGTGAAATCCAATACGTTACACCTTTTGGACGTTTAATATTTGGAACTTTGAAGCAGCGACTGACAGAAGTATCACATGGCATTCAAGTGACTTTATCCAGATTGAAGTCAAGCCTAGAAAATAACAATATCGCGCAGAAACCCTGCAAGTGCTAAAAGCCTTAACACCCTGACACCCACAAACCTATTTGTCTTAATACGTCACGTGGCAAGTATCGGCGACCCCTTGGATACGTCTCTTGATATCAGCCTCAATGAGACCTCATAGGTCATCCGGACACGAAGCCGACAGCCTTCTTTCCAAGAAGCCAGATTATTGTCACGACAATCCATATAACGACGAACAACTTGGGGTTTATCACACTGGTGATTGCCTATTTATTTGGGTTTGTTGCTGCAACTTTACGAAAAGCCCCTGCACTTCTGCAAGGACTTCTCCAGTTTGAATTGAGATTGGTGGGCGGTGGAGGACTCGAACCTCCGACCCCCTGCTTGTAAGTTATGTATCCCCTGTATCTCATCGTCTCAGGATAACCATAGCCCTGAGATTGAGGGCAACTTAGACAGTCCATAAATGTCTCAGGTTGTCTCAGACTATTTGTCTGCGTCCTTAGGTGTAACTAAGGTGTAACTAGGCTTCGGTCGCATGGCTGGTGGGTCTCCTATGTCGATAGTGAACCATCTATCTTCTGGAGGCTCTAAGGCAATATCTACCGTAGGTCTACCAAAGCCCCTGTCAGCTAACCAAGTGGCAGCTTCCACGCGTTCTTTGGTGATTGCACCGTTCTCTCCACGGAACAGGCTTAGTGTGGGTGAGAAGAGCTTTAGTGAATTGGTCTAGAAGCCGAAGCAGTCGCTAGATATTGTAAATCGTCTCCGCGGTCTTCGAGAAGAGAGCAATTCGTTCGTCATCAGTGAAGTCGGCAGTTATCTCGTGGTAGGCGTCTACCAGGTAGTCGTAAGTACTGAAGAGCCAGTCGACAGGCCAGTTGGAGCCAAAGAAACTGCGTTCAACACCGAAGGTTTCTATGCAGTGGAGGACGTAGGGCCGAATGCTCTCGGCTGTCCATTTGGGTTCGCTCATGCCGAGGCCGGAGATTTTACAACGGACGTTGTCCGCCTTAGCGACGGTTTCCATGCCCTTTTTCCACTTCCCCAAATATTCCGGGTTCCGCTCTGTAGGTGACCCAGTGTGGTCGACGACAATCATGATATTCGGGAATTTGCTTGCGAGGTCCAGCAGCTTATCCATATCTTGCCACTGAACACTCATGCTAGCTCGTAGGTCAAATTTCTCGAGTAAGGCGAAGCCGCGTTGAAAGTCAGAACGCAGCAGATAGTCGCCGTGTGAGAAGTCGCGTACGCCACGCATGTTTGGGAACTGACAGTGGCGTTCAAGTTCTGCCTCCACGTCGGGATCGCTCAGATCTGAATAGGCCACGATCCCGTGCGGGAAGCCCGTGCGATCGGCCGCTGTCTGAAGCCACTCGGTTTCCTTTACCGGATCCTTGCTGCCGATCGCCGCCTGGACGTGAACCGCCTTGGTGACGTTGGCGTTACGCGTTTCGGCAACATAGTCCTCGGCGAGATAGTTTCGTTCGGCAAGTCTCTGGAGTTTATCGCGCCAGTGAGCGTAGAGCAGCTCGGGGTGCTGCATATCGTAAAAATGAACGTGGGTGTCGACGAAGTCAAATCTGGTCATATGGTGGAATTCTTACCTGCAGCATTTTGGATTTGTTTTTCCATGAGTGTCCTGTAACCGGCACCCCGCAATATCATATAGGTTGCGTCTCGCATGGTTATTCGGTCCAGAAGGAGTAGAGCTCAGCCTGCCAGAGGTGGAAGCGGAGCCGAACGGTCTTGCCGCTGAGTCCCGTGAGGTCGCGTTTGTCTTGCCAGCGGGCGACTTCATCGATCGAGTCGATGTTGGTCGCGATGGAATCGTCTTCGGTGTAGCCGGGGATTGGGTCCATCGATTCGGAGTCGAGGATTTCTGTTTTTACACGGCCTCGCCAGGAGTCGGTGTTGATGTGGAGTTGGGCGCCGGTTACCTCGATGGGTTTTGTAGTGACGCTGCCCCATTCGATACCGCCTTTGAGTGAGACGAAGCCGTCGATGCGGAGGCGGGCCATGGAGATTGCGGATGAGTCGAGGTAGCCGAAGTTGAGGGCGTCGGCGATTGGCAGGCTGCGTTGTTTTGAGCCCATGCAGTAGAACCAGAGTTCGTCATTACGGCGAATTACGCCGTTGGTGGCGCCGATCGCGCCGGTATCGTAGCGACCCTCACCGATCGGGGAGAGCTCCATGAATGGAGCCCGGTTGGCTACGCGATGCCAGTTGTGGAGATCTCGGCTGGAGGCCAGCTCGACGGACTTGCGGCTGTCGACGTTTTCGTAGAGGGGCGGATGTTTGCCAGCCCAGTGGTGCATGGTTGGGAGAGCTAGGTACATGTCTTCGTAGCGGAAGACGGGGAAGTGGTAGATGTCGGTGCGCCACTCCTCGGGACGGTTGCGGACGGGTGTGAGGTAGCGGTCGTCGTCGAAGAACTTCTGGAGGCGTTCGAAGCCGTTTTCCTGATCCGTCTGGTCGGCGTGGAAGATCAGCTCCTGTTCGGTCCAGTTCTCGAAGTCTTTGCTGGTGGAGAGGAAGAAGCTGCGGCCGTAGTAGGTGCGGTGCTTGATCGTCGAGATGAAGAGGTCTTCGGTCTCGTCGTAATAGAGCTCGGATACGTCGAGGCTATCGTGGGGTGGGATTTCGTCTAGCTCTTCCCAGTGGATGCAGTCGGGTGAGGCGGCGGCGTAGAGGGCTTTGTCACGATAGATCTGGGCTTTGAAGCGGCGGTTTGGATCGGGCTCCGTGGCGTGATAGACGGGGCCTCGGATATGGCCGTTGATTGACGGGATGATGTTGTTGTCTGTGCCGATGGGCGACTTGTCCCAAAGCTTGCCGTCATATTCGTAGAGCCCGATGAACGGCTTCTCCCAGTTGACGCCGTCTTCGGAGGTTGCGTAGCAGGAGTAGTTGCCGCTAGTGCCGGATGCTCCGGTTTCGTCGAGCGTGACTGCGGCGCCGGTGCCGAGTGCGGAGATGTCCTGTGCGGCGGTGCCAAGGTAGATGATCTTGAACAGCTCTTCGGATGGGTCCCAGACGGGTCCCCCCCACATGCGGACGTACATGTTCTCCCAGCGGTGCTCGGGCCGGAGGATGGTGTTGGCGTGGAACTTCTCGGGCTGGTGGATCTTGCGCGCGAGGTTCCAGATATCTTCGATCTCGTGGTTATCGATGAAAAGGTGTTTGGGCATCTGAATCTGTTGATTAATCTCGGTATCAATGGTGAAAATCCGAACGTGGTCACCCAGACGGGCCGAGGTAGCTTACGACTAAAAAGCCTACTTCGCTATAGGTTGGGCCAGTTGCTACTGGAAGTGTGTCCGTCCAATTAGGAAGGCACGATGCACCGCGCATAATGCACATTATTCCTAACTAAACCGCCATTCCTGAGACACTCTGATACCAATCGGGTTGTGGTTGTGGTGACTGGATTCAGCAGTTTGACGAGCTGTGGCATAATCTCTGCCGATGTTTGTAAGAATCACTGCTTGATATAGGTAAAAAAACCATCATGGACTATCAACATAACCCTTTTGTTTTGATTGCGCGTATTACTGTCAAAGAAGGGAAAGTCGGCGAGTATATGGCAATAGCAAACGACGCTGATAATGCTGTCAAGAAATCCGAACCTGGCATGCTTCTGCATACCTTCGATGCCGACCCAAACGATAAACACAAGTTTGTATGGACGGAAGTTTATCGAAAGAGTGCAGACTTTTTATTTCATGCAGACAATCCACCCGTGCAAGACTACGTCAACAAGCATGCGGATTTAGCTGATCATTTTTCTATAGAAATTTACGGTAATGTATCGTGCGCAGTACTAGACAAAATAGAAAAACTAGGAATCCCCTTATCTCACTTTAAGACCACCAGTGTAGGTTACGTTCGTGCAGAGTATTTTTCCTAACACCATCTCAGCACCCTGACACCCACCTACCTATTTGTCTTAGTGCGGGGCGAGTATCGGCGACCCTTTGCATACGGTCTCTTGGTATCAGCCTCAGTGAGACCTCACAGCTTGTCCGGACACGAAGCGGACAGCAACCAGTCACCTCTAACACCTCTCTCCCTGACTCGCGCGCGTGCGTTGAGGGGTGACCAAAGCGACCATTGATAAGGCATTTATCTGGTCGTATTGGAGTAACTTTGGAGTAACTTCGCGAAAAGCCCCTGCATTTCTGCAAGGGCTTCTTCAGTTTGATTTCAGTTTGGTGGAGCCTGCGGGACTCGAACCCGCTACCTCCTGCTTGCAAAGCAGGCGCTCTCCCAGCTGAGCTAAGGCCCCAAACCAACAAACCATTGTAAAACCATGAGAGCCAAATGTAGCGACAATTTATTGCGTAGTTTTGATACATCTGACAACACATCTACAGAATCCGATACCAGAAAGTGTGGATCTAATACAGTTTAAGGACCACCCCATGTGGACCTTAAAAGTCGTAAAGTATCCAGCGCGCCACAAATCGGCACAGCAAATCGAACCAACAGGCACGGGCCTGATCAGAGAAAGCGCCGGATGCGATATGAAAATCACTGATATCACAGCAACCCCACTAGCAACCGGAAAATCACTCGTTAGAGTTCAGACGGACGCTGGGATAGAAGGCTGGGCTGAAGGACCGGGCATCAACAAGGTTGTACCCGGTCGCAATGGCTCGGTCTTCAACGCATATCTTGAAACCATCATCAAACCTGTGCTGATAGGTGAAAATCCACTCGACATCGACCGACACTGGGAAACCCTAGCGACGGGCAAGGAAGACCGCTTATACAAGCTACCGGCCAGCATAGTCGGGATCATCGACGTAGCGCTCTGGGACCTGCTTGGAAAGGAAACGGGCAAACCGGTATATACCCTTATGGGCGGTGCCGCTCGCACAACGATACCTCTCTATTGGAGCGTCGGATCAGGCTGGCGAATGCAACCAAAAGAAATGGTAGGTCTTGTAAAAAATGGTTGGGATATGGGTTTTAGAGCCTTCAAAATAAGAATGGATTGGAAGGGATGGCGTCAGGATTCCGATCCGGTCAAAGATTATGAAATGTTCAAGCTGGTACGAGAATTCCTCTCTGATGGTCATTATCTTGGTTTCGATGCGAATAACGGATACTCTGTGAGCACTGCAATTCAACAGGGTCGAAAGTTTGAAGAACTGGGCATCGACCACTTTGAAGAACCGATCCCAAACTGGGATTTACCGGGACTGAAACAGATAGCCGATGCACTAGATGTAGCAGTATCTTGTGGCGAGCAAGATGCATTCCGCTGGTGGTTCCACCAACTAGTCCTGCTCGGCGATCCTGACATTCTCCAACCAGACATCCTCGGCGTAGGTGGCCCTTCAGAAATCAAACGTGTCTTCGATTTATCGACAATGTGGAACAAGCCTGTGATGCCACACAGCCCACAAGCTGGAATTAACTCCATGGCGTCACTACACGCCTATTCCACAGTTCAAAATGCTGTTCGACCTCATGAATTTTCAACCGAGTTTTCTGGCCCTCTTGACGATGTCGAAGAACTCTATGGAGATGGGGTCATACCTAAAAACGGCAACATGGAACTTTCTGATCGACCTGGACTTGGCATCGAGCTAAACGAAGATGCGGTGGCACGCCTAACAGTGAGTTAAACGCCCTTAGCACCAGAATATCCAGGCGCCAGCAGGCAGGCTGCCTGCTGATTGGACGCCAAAACCCTAAGATCAGGATCCGTTTGAGAACATAAATCTGTAGCTACCGGGCAACGAGTATGAAATCGACACCCAGATGGCGGATCGAGCGGACTTGGTAGATCGTCTCGCAAAATGATCCGCTCCCGCGACCTTTCGTGAACAGGATTCGGAGTGGGAATCGCTGATAACAGCGCCTGGGTGTAAGGGTGCAAAGGATTCTCATACATATCAGAGCTGGTTGCAGTTTCCACAATCCTTCCGAGATACATAACGGCAACCCGGTGACTGATATGACGAACTACTGAGAGATCATGAGCTATGAACAAATAGGCTAGGCTGTATTTTTCTTGAAGGTCCTGTAACAAGTTTAACACCTGAGCTTGAATAGAAACATCTAACGCCGAGACCGCTTCGTCCAGGATCAACATGCTCGGACCAGCAGCTATAGCGCGTGCAATTCCTAAGCGTTGGCGTTGACCGCCACTGAACTCGTTCGGATAACGTTCAGCCATTGCGGAACTAAGACCAACAGTAGCGAGCAGAGAAGCAATCTGGCTTCGATAATTTTCGCGTGACTCGACTAAATGATGAACCTTCAGAGGCTCACCAATAATGTCACCTGCCCGCATTCTGGGATTTAGAGACCCGTATGGATCTTGAAATACCATCCCGATTTTTCGACGAATCGGCCGCATAGCAGGTGTGGATAGCCCAACTAGCTCTTGCCCTTCAAACTTGACACTGCCAACATCCGCCTTAGTCAACTGCATAACAGATTTTGCCACAGTAGTCTTACCTGACCCACTTTCACCCACAAGTCCCAAAGTTTCACCTGGATAGATATCAAACGATATCCCGTCTACTGCCCTCACTCGGGCTACTTCTCGTTGAACGATAAAACCACGTTTTATCGGAAAGTGAACGCTAAGATTTCTCACGCTTAAGATAGGAGAATCCTCTGACACTTGAGAAATAAAATGGTCTGCCTGTTGATCGTGGTCAATGCTGTTCAATGAAATATTTACCGTGTTGCACGTGCAACGGACTTCGATTCAAAGCATGCCACCATTTGATCTGTTTCAATCCGTTCCAATACAGGATCCTCCAAACTGCACTTTGAAATTGACCAACGACAACGAGGGTGGAAGGCGCAACCGGGCGGCAAATTAGACGGATCTGGGATCTCACCCTCTATTGGATCAAGTCGTTCAGATGCTGGCCGATCCAATCTTGGAACTGAATTCAACAGGCCCACCGTATACGGATGACTGGGTCTCATATACACGTCTTCAGCAGTACCAGACTCACGAATCTTGCCCGCATACATTACGTTGAGGCGATCAGCATAACGAGCGACAACTCCGAGATTATGGGTAATTATCAAGAGAGCTGTTCCAAGTTGGTTAGTCAAGTTTTTCATCAACTCCAGTATTTGTGCCTGAATCGTCACATCCAGCGCCGTAGTCGCTTCATCGGCTATAAGTAATTTCGGTTCACAACTCAAAGCGATCGCAATCATGACTCGTTGACGTTGACCACCGCTCAACTGATGTGGATGATCAGAAAGTCGACGCCTAGAATCTGCAATCCCGACCATTTCCAAGAGTTCAGTTGCCCTATTCTCAGCCGCTCTGCCAGTGAGTCCTAAATGTACTTCAAGTGGTTCGGTAATCTGCCTACCAATAGTGAGTACAGGATTCAATGACGACATGGGTTCCTGGAAAATCATGCCTATACCCACTCCACGCACCAACTGCATCTCTCGCTCTGAAATCTTCAAAAGATCAGTACCCTCAAATATAACCTCGCCACGTTCAATCACACCAGGAGGATTCGGCACGAGACGCATTATTGAGAGGGCGCTAACGCTTTTCCCGCATCCACTTTCACCGACAAGACCAAGAGTCTCACCATGGTTCACGTCAAACGATATCCCATTTACAGCCGTAACTTTGCCTTCGGGCGTGTTGAACGAAGTGCGAAGATCACGCACGCGGAGTAGCGGTAAACGTTCTACTGATAGGTCTGAGTTCATGACATTAAATTTGATGATACTTGTTCATCGTACTGCTCACACAACCTATAACTTTATGAAAAAACGTCCAGATGCCAAGATTAGGTGCATTCGGTTCCCCGGTCGCGGTAGAACATTTTGTTGACCATATCAATTCCCATGGGCCGATTAGTAATTCACAGACACTTAATAGTATTTCCGTCACTATTAAACTGGATCTAAGCGCCTATATGTTGCTGTTTAGATGTATCGATAATTTTCCGATTTTATTTAGATAATTAGTTTACTTACGGCACACAACATTCTAATCAACGCTTATCCTAGATAACCGCGTTCCCGGGTCGTTCAATGGTAGGACAGAGGACTTTGAATCCTCCAATCCTGGTTCGAATCCAGGCCCGGGAGCCATACGCACTTCCCAACAAGTCTAGAACAGGACTTGCTGATGACCAGATTCCGCCCATATCTTTTAAGCAACTTATATTTCACGCTCTGGGTCAGTATCATATCTGGAGTCTCAAACGCAGCGGCCAGTTACTGGTCAAAGAATCTGGGTCCGCTGGAAAGTGCTATCGATTTTATACATGCATTTGCTGGAAATTCTATTGTCGGGCTGATCGTAAATTTCCTCCCTGCGACGTTCAACGTGAAATATGCACATACGCCACTTTTTTGGTTGAGTGGAAACTTGATGATGTTAGGTATGAACGCTCTTATGCTTGGAGCGCACTATGCAATCCAGACAGAAAATCCTATCGAAGCGAGAATAGTGCCGACTATAGCGAGTCAATGTCTTGAAAACATGTTCATACTCAAAAAGCTAATAGCAAAACAATAACGTATAAAAAAACCGTTGTTTGTCACAACGGTTTTTTCTAATTCACACTAATTCCATAGCAAGGAACAATTACGCTCCTGCATGCCCGCTCAGCTCCACCTTAAGGCCAGCATCCGAAGCCATTGACCATGGTGTTTCTACAACCCAATGACCCGGCTCTTTTTCTACCAACGGTGGACGTTCATTGGCCCACTTATGATTCGGATCAACTTCTAGGGGTGTCCGAGTCATGAAAACATCTCCAGGAGGGGGATCGATAGGTGACACCACTTCACCAGGCAGAAGAAACTCTTCTCGCTGTATGTCAGGGTGAGATGGCAGTGCAGCGGATACCAGAGCATTCGTATAAATATGCATCGGGTTATTGAAGATTGCTTCAGTCTCGCCAGACTCTTGAACTACACCGAGATACATGACTGCCATGTCATGGCACATATATCGGACAGTAGCAAGGTTGTGAGCAACTAGAAGGTACGCCAGACCATGTTCCTCTTGCAGGTCAACCAACAAGTTCATGATTTGAGCACGAATAGATACATCCAACGCTGAAACAGGTTCGTCTAACGCAATCACCTTTGGATTCAACGCCAGTGCTCTCGCAATCCCGATTCGCTGTCTCTGTCCTCCTGAAAATTCATGCGGATAGAGGTTTGCTTGATAAGCGTTCAAACCTACCTCGGTAAGCAGGTCCGCTACCCGCGTTGCGATCTGTCCTTTAGTCATAGTGGTAGCAATTTCGAGCGGCTCACCAACGACCGAACGAACGCGCATTCGTGGATTCAGTGATGACCAAGGATCCTGGAAAACGGCCTGAACTGATCGTCTAAACTCAGTACGGCTGGCTTTCGACATCTGCGAAACGTCTTCACCTTCGTAAAAAATCTGACCGTCCGTGGGCTCCTCCAAACCAAGCAGGAGTTTCAGGGTGGTTGTCTTGCCACAACCCGACTCACCGACTAGACCGAAGGTTTTATTACGTTCTATATCAAAACTGACATCATCGACGGCCTTCAAGAAAATCTTGTTGCCGAAACCCAAGAACCCTCCACCAACCTGATACCACTTACGAAGGTTACGTATCGATATGATGGCGTCAGCATTATCACTGACACCCGGTGCGGAAGGGATAGCTACTTTTTCAGCGGTTGTCATTAGGTTCTTACCAATTCTCCGTGGTCGTAATTTCCGGTATCGTTACTTATTCTGCAGGCATCAAATGAGCATATTTATCAAAATCAGCACAAGAACTCTTTGAAAGCTGAACCCAATGGTCGGGTTCTACCTCAATTAGAGGAGGCCGACGTTCTGCATCCTCAGGGCTGAACTCCAAGGTCGACCGTGGTGCAAATGCGTCACCAGCGGGCAGGTTATATAGCAATGGCGGCTGTCCCTCGATCTGAGGGAGCCTTCCTGTTTTCTCTTCAAGTTTCGGCACCGAGCCTATAAGCGCCTTGGTGTACTCATGAAGCGGCTCATTGAAGATCGTCCTTACGTCGGACAACTCAACAATTCGACCTGCGTACATAACAGCAACCCGATCACACATCTTGGCCACGATTCCAAAGTCGTGAGTAATAAAAATAATCCCGACACCCTCTTCCTGCTGAATCTGGCGCAGGAGTCGTAAGTATGCCGCTTGTATCGTAACGTCGAGGGAAGTTGTAGGTTCATCCGCAATAATTACTGCTGGAGCTGATGAAATCCCTATAGCACCAACAACACGTTGTCGCATACCACCGGAGAGTTGATGAGGGTAGTCATTTGCCCGAGTCTCAGGCGCTGGAATTCGAACCTTCCTCAATGAATCGACAACCTTATCTAGGAGAGCTGTCCCCTTGAGTTTCTGGTGAATCTTTATAGCTTCGCCAACCTGATTTTCTATGTTGAATACGGGGTTCAGCGCTTGCATAGGGTCCTGGAGAATCATGGAGATTTCACCACCGCGAACCTCTGTCATCTCTCCCTCAGAAAGTTGTTGGAGATCCCGGCCGTTCAAATTGACCTCACCACCAACAATATCTCCCGGAGGAGACGGAACAAGACGCATCAAAGAGAGTGCATTTACAGACTTACCTGACCCGGATTCTCCAACTATCCCGAGAGTTTCTCCTCTTTTTACGTGATAACTAATGCCATCAACAGCCTTGACGGTGCCCCAGCGTGTCGTGAATTGGGTCTGAAGGTCTTTCACACTTAGGACAACTTCTTCGGTCATAGCACTAGCGCCAAAACCATCGGTGTCCACACTCACGGCTTCTGAGGAAATCTCATCTTTCTCTTTAACAGCGGTGTCTGTGGATTCTGCCATTCTGGGTCCCCTGTACTAGCCGCGCCGATTACATGCGATCGGACTCCACGACTCGTATTCAATTTACAAATTCAGACCGCAGTTCCAATTCAGAACTGTGGTAACTGCGCGGAACGATACCAAATTTTGCCTACAAACGCCACATCGAACAGAGGTCAACCTAGCCTAAATCCCGAGATCGCTTTCAAGTTGTTCTAACGCACCATCTATAGCGCTAACAATAAAGTCGACCTCCCCTCTGGAAATACAGAGTGGCGGGCATATCGATATTACATCTCCAGCCCTGAAACTAACGATATTGTGATCAAAGAGCATTTTGGGAAGCTTCTTTGCCAGACCCGCATCTGATGGAAAAGCTGTTTTAGTATCACGGTCTGCAACGAGTTCCACAGCTGCAAGCAGACCAAGTCCACCACGTACGTCGCCAACGATCTTATGTTTGTACAACTCTTGTAATTGCTCAAAGAGATAAGTCCCCATGCGCTTTGAATTACCGACCAGATCTTCCCGTTCAAAAATTCTAAGATTCGCAAGTGCAGCAGCAGATGCGATCGGATGGCCACCGAACGTAATCAGGTGCCGGAACGTCTCGTTCGCTCCACCAATAAAAGCGTCCGCTATCTTCTTAGTAGCGATTGCAGCACCAAGGGGTGCGTATCCACTGGTAATTGCTTTTGCAACAGTAGTGATATCAGGTTGGATACCCCAATTGGTAGGACCGAACCACTCACCGAGCCGCCCAAATCCAGTGATAACTTCATCTGCAATCAGGACAACGTTATGCTTATCAGCGATCTCACGTAATCGTTGCCAGTACTCGGCGGGTGGAATTTGAATACCAAACGCTGCTGAGACAGGCTCTGCGATTATCGCCGCTACAGTCTCCGGTCCTTGATGGATTATAACTTCCTCCATCTCATCAGCACACTTCACGGCTACGTCGACAGGATCTCCATCGAATGGCAATCGATACGAGTTCCAATTAGTAACGTGAAGAGCCCCAGGCATTTCAGGACCCATCGGATCGGCTGCAGGTGAACGTCCGAGACTAACCGACATCGCAGTACCGCCATGATACGAGTACCGACGGCTGATCACCTTAAACGCCCCTCCTTTGCCAATAAGCTGTGAGTACTTCTTAGCCATCTTCACAGCAGTCTCTACAGCTTCGGATCCTCCGGAAACAAAGAATGATCTAGCTCCATGATCGGGATAAAGATCTGCCACTTTGCCAGCCAACTCAATCTGAGGAATGGTGGCAGAATTAGCAGGAGGTGAATCAATTGCTGTCATTTGTGCATAAACGGCGTCAGCAATTTCAGTTCGCCCATATCCAGCGGATTTGTACCAAAGACCAGACATCGCATCCAAGTGCCGCTGACCATCCAAAGTTTCGACCCAAACACCCTCTCCCTTTACATACACCTTTAAATTGCCGCGCCAATCATTAATTTGAGCAGCGTGCATAAACATATGATCGCCAGCCATTTGCTGAAGTTCTTCGATCCGTTCACCAGTTGTGGTTTCAGGAGTTGTATTCAACGTCATCAATGTCTCCGTTACACGTCAGAATAATAAGATCATCGCTTGAAACGATAACCTAATTCTATGATCCAATTTACAGTTGGTCTATGGATATCCGCAATTTACACAATGCTATAATCCAAGTCGTGTGAAATCACAGTCAAAGATGATCAAAAGCTTCCTCTCTAGATCCAGAATATAGCAGGGAGATTTATGGTGTTTACCGCGAAAATTAGGCTGAGTTTAATAACCCTTGGATAGATTAATCCAAGGTGTTTTTTTGTTGAATAAAGTCGAGAAAAATTAATATCGCCAACACGTTTTATCAGGAATCTTAATCACGCTAGAAAGCACAAGCAAATGGCTCTTGTACGACCAAGATTTTCAAAAACCGAACTGACCGATATCAATGAACGACTCGAAGCAGTCACCACAAAAGACGTGTTGAATTGGGTTGAACTTACATTCGGAAGATCCGCTGCGCAAATTTCAAGCTTTGGACTTGAAGACCAAGCCCTTTTTCACATCTACTGGACCGTAACAAAAGATGCGCGGTTGATAACCCTGGACACATTGAGATTGCCAACTGAAACATACTCATTATTCGACCAAACAAAATTACGCTATGGCGTGGATGTGGAATTTTTCTACCCACAATTAAATTCGGTATCCGAAATGGTAAAAGAACACGGCAACAATCTTTTCTACAAAGGACGCTATAACCGTGAACTATGTTGCGGAGTCAGAAAAGTAGAGCCACTTGGACGGGCGCTATCCGATTTAGGGGCATGGATCACCGGGTTACGACGCGATCAAGGCATGGATCGCGGTTCAATAAACATAGTTGAATGGGACCAGGCTCATAACAATTACAAGGTTAACCCTCTCGCCAACTGGAAGTTCGATGAGGTGCGCGATTTCATTGACGCAAACGACATACCCTATAACGAACTACACGACAAAGGGTATCCGAGTTTGGGTTGCGCACCATGTACTCGAGCCATCACACCAGGCGAAGATATACGTGCAGGTCGATGGTGGTGGGAAACGGATTCCAATGCAAAAGAGTGTGGAATACACATCGTCGAACCTGCAAAACGCTAACTCACAAATAGGTCGGGTCAAACCTCTGCGACCTTGAATCCCACTTGCCAAAACGTAACTGAAAAAAACGGGCAGCATAACTCTGTGATATCTAAGCGACAACAGACGTAAAATTTCCGAAAAAGATCGATTTACTGGGTACTAATGTTCGCTTTAATCTAATTTAATCACACGAGTTGGATTAGGCCGGTCGTAGACGAATTTCCGATGATATGTTGTAGCCAAGCACGGCAAGTTCATCCCCAACCGATAGGGTTACCACTCCACGATAAGGCGCAACATCTGAAACCACAACTTCGACCCCTGGAAGAATTCCATTTTCATACAGGTAAGCAACTAATTTCGCGTCGTCCTCAGGAATTCGATCGACAATCATCACCTTGCCTATTTTTGCTTTATCCAAAGTCACAACGTTCCGAGGTTCTTTATATCCATTGCCAGGAATTGGCTGCCCAAACGGATCCGTCTGCGGCTGTCCAAGCCGATCTTGAATACGTTTTTCAAGCGTCTCAGAAAGTGCATGCTCAAGCATATGAGCTTCAGCATCAACTTCATGTAGGGGAACATCGAGTAGATCAACCACCAATCGAGCAGCTAAGCGATGTTTACGGATCATGGATTCAGCTAATTGCCGACCTTTACTAGTCAAATCTATTTCACGAGTATCACTGAGACGGATTAAGTTCTCTTTCTCCATACGCCTCAACATTCCCGACACAGCCGGAAGAGAGGTACCCAAATTCTCACTCGCAGGCACACGTCTGAGCTGTTCAACCAGGTTAGGATTAGTGACCCGCAAACCGCGTTCTTGTACTACGTATATCGACAGTAAGTAATTTTCCATCGCCTGCGTGAGGCGATGAACCACACTGTTATCTGTTTCAGCCATTATGAGCCCTCCTGTTAACTACAACTCGCCCCATATACAAATGACATGTCGACAATCATATTACGTCATAATTTCGCATATGCGAATATCGCCAAGCTGAAGGAAGTCAAATAGATGATCAAAACGAATTACGTTTCAGGTATTATTCCGCCACAGTCCTAAGCGCATGACGCCTAATCCTCCATCAAAGCTTAATAAAACGCGTTGTTTTGGCAACGGGAGCGCTGTTTACGAGGCCTACCATGATTACGAATGGGGAGTGCCAGTACATGATGACCGTCAACTTTTCGAATTGCTAATACTCGAAGGTGCTCAGGCAGGTCTGAGTTGGGAAACCATTTTGAAACGACGTGAATCATATCGTCTTGCATTCGATAATTTCGTTATTGAAAAAGTCGCTTCATATGGGAAACGAAAAATTACAACTCTGCTTGAAAATAAAGGACTTATTCGCAATAAACTCAAAATCCAATCCGCAGTTACGAACGCAAGGGTCGTATTAAAAATCCAAAAAGAATTTGGCAGCCTTGAAAGGCATTTGTGGGGATTTGTTGATGGATCGCAGCTACAAACTGACCGTTTTTCGGCCGGCGATGTGCCACCAATAAGCGCAGAATCTACCAGAATGAGTAAAGATCTAAAACAACGAGGAATGTATTTCGTTGGTCCTACGATTATGTACGCGTTTATGCAATCAACAGGCATGGTTAACGATCACTACGTATCATGTTTCAGATTCAACGCAGTTAAAAAACTTTAAGTGGATTAATTACGTAACACTCAGACCTGAACGTCTTCCCGGGCACATGATGTGCCAGTGTCGATAATTTACCACCCAAACCTATTACAAAACCGTTGATCTAGTCTGACTATACAAGCTGCAAACGCCGACATCGGCAACCCAAAATCTCAACCTTTCACAAGGCACGCCATATCCCTGCTACTCCCAACCGCGGCGAATATGACGGTAGTTACCGCATTAATGCCGCTACTGTCAGCAGTATTAACTCGCACTGCAAACCCTGAGGTAGCAATCGGCGGGTACGGATTGGCATTGTCTATATCAATGTTTGTTTCGCTACCCCAGTTAAGAATTCAACAACTGACTTTAGTATTCTTCGACAATCGAGCATCTCTAAAAGAACTACGAAAATTTGTTTGGATGTGGGTGATTTTAGTCACCGGTATAGCTCTTGTTGTAGCCATACCACAAACCACGGAATTACTACTAACAACCGTATTTTCTGTCAGTGGAGACCTTAAAGAAAACGCAGCAGAGGCCCTTATATGGCTAATACCACTACCTGGCTTACTAGTTCTCAAAATGCATTTGTACGGAGCAGTGTTACGAATCAGCCGGCCCCGCTTAGCGTGGATAGGCACCGGAGCCGGCGCTATTACGACCGTTGCGGTAGCCATGTTCTTATTTACTACCGATTTCCTCAAAGGATCGAGTATCGCAGCTGCAGCAATGACTGTTGGAACTCTGGTTGAAACTGCAACATTGATCATCGTAGCCATACAGCCATTACGTAAATTCAAAGGCACCTCCACTACCAGCAAGCATTCGATGAAGTCAATGGCAAGATTTTTCGCACCTCTATTATTTGCAGCATTACTACCCGCGGGGACACATCCAATTCTCAATGCAGGGATGGCAAGGTCTCCTGAGCCAGCGGTTTCTATAGCTGCAGTTGCAATGGCCTTCGGTTTCTTCCAATTGATAGCTGTAGCCACAAATGGAACACAAAACACTGCCTTGGCCTTATTTGCGGATAATCACGATCCTTTTCGTGTCAGGAGATTCGCCCTTAAAATTGGTCTAATCACTTTCGCAGTCGTTGCTTTGATCGCATATATACCTCCCATTACCAACTTTGTTATGGGAGACATCTTAGGCGCGGAAGGGCGGTTAAAAGAACTCAGCTCTACGGGATTTAGACTGCTATCGATATTACCGATTGCGTTAGTGATGGAACAGGTCTATTCTGCTGCACTCATGCGTACACGCAATACCCGACCACTCGTCTACATCAATGTTCTTAGATTATTCACTCTAATCATTTGGGTCCTAGCAACAGTCAACCTCACATCTCTGAATGGACTTTGGATCGGAGCAGGAGCATGGTCTCTAACCTTGTTTTCGGAAGCTGTGTACACTTGGATATTCGGACGAAAATACCTAAGGCATGTATCTTGAGCATCAGTTTCAAGCCATTATTTAAGGCTCATGGTAGATATCAATCCCAAAGTACCCTTCATCATGAAAGCAATTACCCCTAATCTCATTGCGACTAGACCATGTACAGTGGTAACTTTGATTAACCAATCCAATAGTATTCCCGAGTAGCTCAGCGGTAGAGCAGCTGACTGTTAATCAGCGGGTCGTAGGTTCGAATCCTGCCTCGGGAGCCATATTGCACGCAAATTGTTAATCTCCAACCTCATTTAGATAACCGCTTTTATTGAATGGCGACAACTTCATAGCGGCCTTTTCTACGTGATTGGTGATATGTAAACAACAACTTCTAAAAAGAACGATAATCCCATAATCATGATTTTAATCGCCCATCGCGGCATCTCATGCCAAAGGCCAGAAAACACTTTCGCAAGCTTTGACTATGCATTGGAACTCGGAATTCCCTACATAGAGCTAGATCTTCATCTTAGCTCTGATGGAATTCCTGTAGTTATGCATGATGCAACAGTGGACAGAACAACTAATGGATCCGGGTTTATATCAGATTTCACTAAAGACGAATTAATGCAACTCGATGCAGGTTCTTGGTTCGTGTCGGAAGATGGCAAGCAATTTTCAGGCGAGACTGTACCAATTTTTGAAGATTTGTTGAAAAGGTACTCAGGGCAAGCTCATATTTTTGCTGAGATCAAGTCTAAGGACCCCGAGCTAATACCATTGGCACGAAATTTAATTGAACAATATGGATGGCTCGACACTTCCAAAAATCGATTCGGACATGTACCAGGTATTTCCATGATCTCATTTGATATCGATCAGCTACTCATATCAAAAAAACTCATGCCGGACCTTGGGCATGGTTTATTAACAGAAGCCTGCTCCGCAGAAATCATCGACTTCTGCGAAATAAACGGCATGCAAGGGATCTTCCCGTACCTCCAAGCAATAACACCAGAATTAAAAACATTGATCACGCGGACAGGTTTATACACGGGGGCATGGGGCATCCAAAGCAAACAGGATGTCACTAGAGCCTTCGAGCTCGAATTGGACGGAATTACCCTTGACTGCCCTCAACAATTTCTTGAGGGCGTAAAAAATTAAACGTCAGCAGATAACCGCCCAATCTTTTCGTTCTCTTCTTCTGCTACTAAAACCCCCTCATCCACATTGACCCATCGCAACATGATGACCCCGACCACTATCAAGATCAGAATAGAACCTATGGCCAAACGAGTGTCGAACATTGTGGCAATCACAGCAAACATCAAAGGTCCTACTACTGATGACGCCCGACCAGCAAAGCCGAAGAATGAAAAGAATTCCATGCTTTTATGCCTGGGAGTCATTTGAGCAAATAGACTCCTTGCCAATGCTTGACTTCCTCCCATAACCAACCCAACAGAAACACCAAGTAATACCCACTGATAGTGCGCCTGTAGAGACAGCGGAGACCAAATCAAATCACGAATCAAAGCTGGCCACCAATCAAGAGGACTCTCTTCGAGAATCGAAGAGTGCCCAGATCCGATGATGACCATACCGTCGTGCGGACCCCCCAATACTGAAATGCTATATCTAAAATCTTCATCCATGGCTGCAAGAGCGGTCAAAGTCACTATGTCAGAGGAAATGAAATGTTGTCCCTCACTAATATCCCCGAAAGCCTCGATCCATGGAAGTTCTTCATTTTCTTCATCGGCAACGGACACATGTGTAACTCGGTAGTTACCAGCATGAGGGGATGATGGCTCAGTATCGTACTCTAGTTGGAAGTCATGCTCGTTATGTTCTTGTGGGGCAAGCGGTGCAATTGCAACTCCAAAAAGTACAATAAAAGACCACCCAAACAAAGATAAGGTTAAGGCTTTCTTGGTATCCAACAAACGACTTAACCAACTAAAAGCCATCGAACCAAAAGCTGCAACAAACTGAATAATTAGAAGTGTGAGCATAATCCAAAGCAGAGGAATCCCCAGAGTATCGGCAGCAAATGCTCCGGCGATCGCCATAACCGTTTGGATACCGTCATTAAATAACAGATAGGCAATCAGGTACAAAGAGAGCACTTTGAATCGTTTTACCTGACCCAAAGTAGTACGTAATTCCCTGAAAGCCATTGAAAGGGTGTGGTGAATCCGCATGGACTCAATAGATCTGGTCACAATTGGCTCAGGCACTATCTTCAGAGTCCACAACGCCCAGCCAAACCACCAAACTCCAATCGAGACGATACAAAGCCTTGTCACCAAATCCGCAATATCCATCTCACTGGTCAAAGATATAGCGGCAAGGTGCACAAGCAGCAATATGCCACCACCAATATATCCATAAGCAAATCCTCTACTGCTAACATCATCCAAAATCTTGTTTGGTGAAACATTAGGTAAGAAGGAATTGTAAATAACTATGCTGCCGGCGAACCCGATATTGGCGAGAACAAAAAACGCAAATAACCAGGCCCATGGATTCCCCGTATAAACCGAAAAAAATGACAGGACTGTCGCTAAAGATCCAACACCCGTATAAATCCAAAGTAGAGTTTTTTTGATCGCAAAGCGATCTGCGATCACTCCGATAACAGGACTCGAAAAAGCAACAATAATCGTCGAGAATGCAATCCCGAAACTCCACATGGCTGTTGCATTAAGTTCTCGGCCAAAGAAGGAAGTATCATCACCCAGCGACTGTTGAAATAAAACAACAAAATAAGCGGGGAATATCGCTGCGACCCCACTCGTAGCGAAAGCGGAATTAGCCCAGTCATACATACACCAGGCCCTAATAATTTTTCTCTGCTGTTCGGGTAAATCTTTTAGGCTCAAATTTTACTGCTCTGTAACTGGAATAATCTGTAAATAAATCAAACGACCAAACACCATCTAAAACACGCGAACGATACGAAATCCAGCGTAAACGCAAGCGAGTCCCCCAATGTTCGTAAGAGCCAAGTTAGCCCCAAACCATCCCCATTCTGATGCCCTAGCCATTTGTAAGTTATCGAATGCGAAGGTAGAAAATGTCGTAAACGCACCCATAAATCCGACCAATACGATCAATCGAACATTGCCACTAACCCAACCCCGCTCTTCACTCATCGCCCAAATTAAACCGAACATCAACGCACCTACCATATTTGCGAAAAATGTCCCCCAAGGCATTCCAATAGCGCCTTCGGTGCCCATTCTCTGAAAAAGAATTCCAACCCCATAACGGGTAAGCGTCCCTGCTGCTCCGGCTAACGCTATAAATAGTATTTTTTCCAAGACAAAACCTATTGCATTTCATGTCATTCTGCATGAGTGTCGACTTTTCCCCGCAATTATTGACCAATAGTGTAAATAGGATTCAGTGTCATTGAAAAATCCATAGCGCAGAACTCATACCGATCGAGACAGAATAGCAACCGATAATTAACTGATGACGCCCTTCAATACAATCACGGGCCACGAGAAAGAATAATCGCCATTCTCGTGATCTTTCACGCTATATTCAACCGAGATCTGTTCGTCGATATTTCTCCACTCATTCCTCATCGCTTCGATTTCTTCTTCCGCAGTATTTGAACGAAGTACCCAATCGTTAAACTCCATATCAACAGTGGTTAACTTCTCCTCAACCACCCTGAAACCAGCTTGAACAAACTCACGACGCCAAACAGAGGGGGGCGGAGCAGCAACATGACTCCGATCTCTCCGCAATTCCATGTTTTGGTGCCAAATGCGCGGCAATTCAAATTCACTCGTTGTAGTATCAACCATCAGAAAAACGCCGGAGTTCACCAATACTCGCCGAACTTCTGAGAGAAATTTCGGTATAGAAGCAAAGTGGTGAGGAGCTGTACGGCACATAACCAGATCCAATGAAGCATCTCTGAAAGGCAATGCGTGTGCATCAGCAAATGACCGTTCCACGTGCCCAATTCTTCGCTGAAACGCAAGTTTTTGTACCTGCTGCAGCATTCCTTTTGAAATATCAGTGGCAATCATCTCATCGCACTGGTCGGCAAGTGCGAATGCAGCAAATCCAGGCCCTGTGGCAATATCTATAGCGATACGATACTGTCGATCTCCTGCAAATTCTTTCAGAAGCGCAAGGCTACGACTATTCGAATGCGCTCTACTGACCGCATAACTCGCAGCTGTACGATCGAATTGTTTCCTGGCATCGGTATCCATCGTGTCTCCCCATGGCATGAACTAAAGTACTTCCCATTGCGAATAATCGTTATAAAATGCCAACATCACTATAATCTCGTTCCGCATCGCAGCTGGGACACCAAATAAACGATCCGACTTCTATTTCGGGTACAAAGGTGCAGCACATGTCCTCTACTATCAGGGCCTATTTGTTAATTGAAACTCAGGCCGGTGAAAGCAACGCTGTACTCGAATCGTTAAGTTTGCTACCACAAACTGTCCAGGTTGATCGCGTAACCGGTCCGTATGATCTGATCTGCATCGTCGAAGCGGTCAGCCTTGATGAAGTCGGTGAAATCGTGCGAGAGAAAATCCACACAACACCAGGTATCAGCCGAACAATGAGCTGTATCCGATTTAAGTAGCACATTAAACTCAAACATGTAATTTGAGCTTAGTCAACGTCCACTCTTGGGGGAGGATTTAACACCGGGTGGATTGCCAGTAACTTCCCAGGTAAATCGGAATCATTATAAATACCATGCCGAATCCCAACCTCGCATGTGAAGCAGTCACCGGTTGCAAGAGGCACTCGATCGTCATCAGCATAAACAGCCATCAAGTTACCTTCTAAACAAAACATCGACTCTTCATGAGATGGGTGGTAGTGGTTCGGGGCCACTGAACCAGGTTGAAAAGTCAATTCACTCAAATACGTAGAGGATGATCCCAAAAAATCACCAACCATGTCATACCGAGACACGCCTGGTGAAAATTCATAAGGTTCTACATTCCCTCGAACGAAAACTCCTGGCCCTGGATCGACATCATCATATGCAACATCACTTAACACTTCCCGTTCTGGACTAGCAGTAGGATAGATAGTGATCAACCTGGCGGGTGATTGACCAATATTCTCTAGCCCATGTCCCGTTCCTTTTGGTGCTAGAACGCAATCACCTGCTGAAGCTCGAAATTTTGACTTACCTAAACGGAACTCAATCTCGCCATCAACAACGAATATTGACTCTTCAGTGTTGGGATGGAGGTGATATCCAGATCTTACCCCTGGCTGCACTGTCAAATCCCCAACCGTCGCCATCGTGGCCCCGGTTGGAGATCCTGCCATAGTCAGCAATCTTCCACCCTGCATAGGAGAAGATTCTTGTTGATCGGAGCGTCTCACAATAGTCATATCAATTTCTTTCAAGAATGAGATTCGAACTTAAATCCAATACGTATTTTTCAGAAAACGACGATAGTCTACTAAACTCATCTAAACAGGGTTAATTACAGGATGAATCACAAACAAGCGAGCGACTGTCCCACTCTCATTAGAAAATCCGTACTGCACCCCTGGTGCGACAACAGCCCCGTCGTTTGTACCAAGCATAACGTTCTCACCAATGATCCCCGTCAAAGACCCTTCAGCTAAAAAAAGAGCGATCTCATGATCAAAATTCTGCACAGGAACAGCCGACCCAGGCTGGATCTCAAGGGAATAGCTATACGTAGATCGTGCACCAGAAAAATTACCCGAATGCTCAATTCGATGTACTCCATTCAACTCTTCAATAAAAAGCGAACGTCGAATTCCAGCACGTATGATTGACGGGTGTTCCGACACATCTTCAAGATCCACGTCATCTATGTGTACAGTCTCAGGAGAAGTTACTGGGAACGCTGTGATCATACGAGCTACAACATCCGTCCGATTATGAAATGCATGGGCATTGCCGGGAAGAGCGGTGACTGTATCACCCGGATAAACAGTAGTTCGTTTTCCTCCAACCCAACACTCTAGTTCCCCAGAGAGCATGATCTGCGTCTCTTCAGCTCCACCAGTGTGATAGTGATGCGGAACCCCATAGCCCGGAAGATAAGAAAGATCACCTACGTGCAAACTCGTCTGTCCAAGCTCAGCACTTGCCAAAGCGTATCGAGGAACGCCTGGATATCGATCTTGCGGTTCCTGCTCTAACCTACGAATGATCACTAATTTCCACCTTAGAAAAGTAAGCAGTTGTCATGTTATGCCAATATATTTCTGGTTAGTTAACCCATTCTTACTAGGAAGCAGTTTTTAATATATGAGTTCACAGTTTCCAAGACTCCCTGGACCATGCAGCATCCCAAAAGAGGTATTCATACCGAGTACTCGCCCTGAAAGCATCGTGCATCCGCTGTCGCTTCTCTGAATTTGCTTGGGCACCAAGGCTATCTACAAAACCTCTGAGCCAATCGGTCATTTTCCTGTACTCACTGTCACAATATCCAGCAACCCATCTAGAATGAAACGAATTCGGGTCTGGTCGTTTTCTGTGCTCTAAAAGACGTGCCACCTCATCGTAGCCCCATTGGCACGGTAACAGTGAGGCCGCAAGTTCCGCAATTGAACCTTCATAAGCATGGCGTAACAAATGACTGGTGTATGCAACAGTCGTAGGAGACGGAAGAGTAGCCTCAAGATCCATTTCTGTAATGCCTAGATCCGAACAAAAACCCCGATGCAACTCCATCTCAGAATTCAAAGTCTCATCAAGTAATGCTGCAAAGCGCCCCATCGATTCAAGATCAGGGCTTTTAGCCGAAGCAATAGACAACACGCGGCAATAATCAATCAAAAATAAGTAATCCTGCTGCATGTAATACGAAAATCGATCAAGTGTAAGTGAACCATCCCCCATCGCCTGTACAAATGGGTGATCTTTGTGAGCCTTCTGCCAGTCTTTTTCACATGCCACTTTAAGTAGCTGGGAATATCTTGTTGAATCGATCAACCGCTACCCCTCTATTTTTTCGATAATTATCTCTGCCTGAGACGGAACCTCAGCAAGCAAATTGGGATCATTGTCAAGAATCCCGACTACATTCACCGCTGACGCTGGACGGATTTCACCAGGAGCACTAATGGGAGTCGGACCCCAAAACAAACACAAGGCCGAACCTGGAGGCCAATAAGCTACTGTCCCTGCCTGCACTGTTTCTTGTGAGCCCAATTCCTCCTCAACATTAAGTGGAATTGAAAAGTAAATTTCATCTCCCCAAATTTGAACACGCCCAGTAATAGGCAGGCTCTCCCACAACTGATTGGCTGTTTCCAACTCATTCAACGTAGCCGCCAAAGTCAAATTACCGGTAGAAATTTGAATCTGCCTATCACCCATAATCTCAGTATCCCCTGCTCAACCCATTATTTAGTGGGATTGTTCTAGTCTTGACGAGCTTTCCAAGCTTTATAAATTTTCTCCGTTTCGGAGTTGAACGGGTAGAAGAATTTCGGCGATATTCCTTCTTTCTGAGTGTGGTCCAGAATCGCCTGCTCGACCTCGTCATGGTGAACACATTCATCATAAATTTCTAACGCGAGTTTGGAGGGTAAAACAACCACACCATCTTCGTCCCCCAGTATCACGTCACCTGGCCAAACAAGCACTCCGCCACACTGTATAGGCTCATTCACCTCATAAGGCAAAACATTGGGTTCACCGATAGTGGGCGTGCTTCCACCAGCATAAACAGGATAGCCATATCTAATAACCTTATGCCCATCCCGAACACCTCCATCGGTCACTAAACCTGCCGCCTGTTTAGACAGGATCCTAGAGAATACGACATCGCCCCCTGTCGACGTCCCACCCATACCCATACAGTCAGCAACCAACACATCCCCTGGACTTAAAGCTTCAAGAGCATCCCACCGGGGTGTTTCGTTCAATCCTTCACCGTAACCACCACGCGTCACATGTTCCTGTAAATCCGGTCGCGAAGGCAAATACCGCAGAGTTACAGCCCGCCCAACCAAACGTCGACCCGGAGCAAGACTACGAACACCATTCATAAACACCTTCATGTACCCACGTTTCGCTAGCTGTCCAAGAACGGTAGCATTAGAAACACTCTCATAATTTTTCAAAATCGTGTCGGGAACCCTGACTAATGCATCAACCAATACGAAAACTCCTTCAATCATGTAGAAAAGGCCCTGCTCGCCTTAAAGTGGATGGCAGTATAACCGTACGACTACTTCTGAAAGCCCATGCGAATGTGTCTTCCTAGCGGTAATATCAAAGCATGAACAGCTCCTCACTAGAATAATAATCTGTAACTCTCCAATGAAAACATACTGGATAAAACTTCCGCCTCGAACTCGCGCCTTGGGTGTATTTCTCGCCACGTTTGTGCTTGCGATGCTAGGATTCTCGATCACAGGAGGCCTCGAACAAGTCGACCTTTTGTTCGGAATTTACATCGGGGGCTTGACAACTTATTTTCTAGCTAGATGGGGCACATTTGCTACGCGAGTCGCCCTGATACTCCCCGGACAAGAACTAACAACTTACGAAAAATTCAGGAAAAATCCCGGACGTAGACGGCATGGCCCAGCCGAACCCGCAGAATTTATCGATCCGGATGAAGCAAATGAAGAACTCCTCCCCGACGATAGAGTTATAGGGGTGTTTCATAACAAAGAAGCTGCCGCCTACCCATTGGCAGCTTTAGGCGTACGTGAAGTTTCAAATGAAGAATACGGGGAGACGCCTATCGTGGTTACATGGTCACCCGTTACATACTCAGCACGTGCTTTTTTGGCCAAAGTTGGTGACAAGGACGCCGTCACACTAGGCGCTCATACTCACACGGTATTCAACTCTCCAGCTATGCCTAATAATGACGGAAGCACTTTCATCCAGTTCACAGGTCAAGCGGCGACAGGCCCGTTAACCGGATGGAGCCTTAACCAAATCCCGGTTATTACAACCACTTGGGCAGCATGGGAAAAGGCTCACCCTGACACAGAGGTAATGTCTACGGAGGGCGGGCCAGAAGCCGATGTTTTTGAAAATTACTACGCGAACGACCGAAACGGAATTCACAGCCTAGCCCCAAAAGACAAGCGACTACACGGCAAAGACATCGTGCTCGGCTTGGATATTGAAGGTGACATCAAGGCTTTTTCTTATCCTGGACTGATTGAAAAGCCACTAGTCGAAGAAACTCTGGGAGGCACACCAATACTGGTTTTGCAAGAACGATCGTCAGCAACAGCAGTCGCGTTCTCTCGCAGGATCGACGGGCGAACTTTGAACTTCAAAGGGCAAAATAAAAATCCACACCGACGAAGTGCGGAATCTACAGCTTCAGGTGAGGGTGAAAGACTCGATTATGAGCCCTGGCTAATCGAAGATAAGCAAACTGGATCATCATGGCGTGCAATCACCGGCGAATGTATTGAGGGTGAGTTGAAGGGCAGTCAACTAAAAATGCTCCCAGCAATGACAGGTTTCTGGTTTGCGTGGAGTCGCTTCTACCAAGACGCGCCGCTATTCGGCGCAATCGGGGAGTACGAGGAAAGCACCCCAAAACGGTAAACCAAACACACCGTTTATGACTTTCGAACCATCACAACTAACGGGGATCGTCCTTGCCGGAGGACGATCTACTCGACTCGGCAGTACACAATCGAAACTTATTACGCGAATTGATGGCAAGAAAATATTAGCCAGAATCGCCGATGCCCTAAAAACAGTTACGTCAGAGTTAATTCTTGTGGGTCGCCAAAATCAAAATGACGAGGTTTTTGATCTTGGCATCTCATTGAACATGCGAGTAGTGTCAGACACAGATCCCTATTCTGGCCCACTAGCGGGTATCCATGCAGGCCTTACTGCATCGACAACACCGTTCAGCTTCATAGTCGCAGGAGACCATCCGTTCTTATCTACCAATCTGATAACTGCAATGGCTATCTCTGCGGGTCTCGGTGAGGTGAATACGACTTGTGCAGTCATCCCGCACACTGAAGGAAACCTACACCCCCTTCACGCTATATACCCCCGGAAGTATTGGGTTCCTCATTTTGCACAGGCACTATCAAAGGGGGAGACATCCCCGCGTAGATCAATAGAAAAAGCCAGGGCAGCCAACTACCCACCAGTAACTATCTTTACTGATGAGGACATAACCCAAACCGATCCCGGCAAGATCAGCCTTTTCGATATAGACACTCCGGAAAATCTGAATTTCGCAAAACGAATAGCAGGAAAACAGATTTCAAAAGATCCGACCGACCACTCTACGAATTAATTATCCTACTCGTATCGCAGTGCTTCGGATGGCTTTATACCTGACGCCTGCCGCGCAGGAAGCATGGTATTCAAAAGTGAAAATACTACTGCCACCAGCACGATGGCTGCGACATTTACAATGGGTATAGAGAACGTTACTCCTGCGGATTCCTGGCTTATGTTTTTAAATATGTTCCAGGCAATCAACGTCCCAAGACCGATCCCAATCAGAGAGCCCAATATCGCCACGACACCCGATTCCATCAAGAATTGCAGTTGAACCATGCGAGCCCTGTATCCAATGGCTCGCAGCATACCGATCGACTGTCTGCGTTCTACTACCGCTCGGAACGCTATCACGCCAAGTGCAGCAACTCCTACCAAGAGACCTAGACCCATGAATCCTTGAAACAGTTGATTAAAGGCATTAGTTTGGGCCTGCTCTTGGTCAATAGACTCAGAAGTACTTTTGGCCGTCATACCGTGGTCGATGAATGCCGTCTCGAGAAGCCTCGTCAATTCATCAGCACGCGAAGGATCGCTAATACGAAATTTGTAATCTGTAAACGGGACAGCTTTCTCGGAAAGGTCCTCGAGTACCGAGTAATGCATGTAGATATCGTTACTTGAGCCCTGATTGTTCTCGAAATAATCAGCAAACTCGTCTAGTACACCAACCACTTTACGGGTCACAAGTCTATCCGAAGTCGCCTGCCCAACTGGCGGGCGCAACGTTATATCTACGCCAGATATTTCACCCTTTTCATCAGGCTCTATACCCGTTATCTGGAACACATTGTCACCTCTAGGAGGTCCCCAACCGTCCTCCTCCCTGATTATGCCAGCAGAGACAACAGCAAGACCGGGATCATTTGCGACCGACTGCCATATCTCTTCCGAGGTTTGACCATAAGCGGGATCCCAGTGGGTGAACTCGAATTGATTGTTGCGAAGCCAGTCCTCATCAGACGCGCGTACACGAGCTCTCTTAAAAACTAAGTCAGCCTCAGCCTGACGTACCTCGACTCGTAGCTTCGCCTGAGATGTAATAAGCTCAAAGTCAGAAACAGAAAGATCGTTGCCGTTTCCTTCAATGATTGAATAAGGATCATCGATAGGTAATTCCGGTTTTATCACGCCCCTAATATCGAAGCCACCTGAGGCTTTATCAGGGTCATCGCTTATAACGTTACCCAAATTGATTAAGATGGCAAATATCATCATCGTAAAAATCACGAGTGAAAACATTGCAAGTGTCAGTCCTGTACGTAGACGCGCAGACATCGGATAGGCAATTGCCATCTTGACAACGGGACGTAGGCTACCCCAACGACCGATAATTTTATTTACTATCCAGACAAGCACATCTGCATTGTGCATTACCACCCATACAGAAGCAGCTACCAGTGAAACCCCCGAAAGGATGAACATTTCCGGACCACCGTTCAGTTCTCCGGTGAGGTTTTCCAAGGCATCGAATGGCAAGCTGTAAAAAACAAACATAATAAGACCGATTAAGCTCATCGACACGCGCTTTTGGAATTCCTCTCTGTAACCCCTGTAAGCAAGTATGCGTCTCACTATGAGTCCGGTCGAAATAATCGAAAGTGTTACGCCTAGGGCTACGAGAGCAGCGCTGTCATAAGCAAAGTTCTCAACGCCTTTATCAGGATCCAGACCAGAAACGGCTAGAATTAAACCAACTGGAAGCAAAGGCCAGCCAGAAGCCAGCCAAGGCTGGAAAAATTTAAACACCTTGATTATCAGAACGAATAACCAGGGGACAATCAAGAGCAACACAAAAAATGTGACCACCCTCAACGTCACACCGTGACCACGACGCCACATGCCCCAGGTATCTAATGCAAAAGTGAGTGGCCCGAAAATCCATTTCAAAACCATCTTGGCCCTTTGGAAAGTACTGGGAACTTCATCACTTACAAGTTCCTCACTGAGACCACGTATCGCTACTACAATGTTCAGTTTACTTACCCTGTAAGCAGAGATCGTAACCGTGAGAGCCGTGAGGACAAAACCTGCTGCGAACGCAACGATAATTGAGCGCAATGTCACGGAATAAAAGAATGTTACATCGTCACTTTCAGCAAAGGCCCTGATCATAATCTGTATCAGTAACATACTGGCCAAGATGCCCAACCCAGTCCCAACAATCGATGCCCCCAAAGAATAGACCAGGCCCTCATATGTGAACATCTGCACGAGATGTCTTCGCTTTGTTCCAATGGCACGCGCTATACCCATTTCAGTTGTGCGAGACGCAGCTAGCATCACGAAAACCAGGAAGATCAGTAACAGGCCCACTATGATTGAAAACGAACCAAATATAGTGAAAAACACCACTATTCCCGAGCTAATCATTTCCGCAAATTGAAGACTGCGATTCTTAATCGGGTCCACTTTTATTTCGACCAATGCTCCAAGAGACTCAAACACAGATTTGGCTAAATCCGGATCCCCTGATGCCTCAGCTACTTCGAAAATAGTGGCCTGAGTACCCCCATCAATTGCAGCGATCTTAAACTCGTCTGTAATTGAATCTTGGTCGAGCCCTTTTACGAGATCAGAAAGTGGATCGTCAGTATCGCTTCCACGTGCGGCAGACTCCTGCTCCGCCAGCTTATTTTCCAAAGCATCCCTAATAAACGGAGTCTTTAAATTCTCAAATAAAGCCTCGCTAGCGTCACTGTTTGTGAAAGCCAACTTCAGTTTTTTCGTCACATCTTTGGACGCTTTCTCATCGTGTGTAACGAATTCCACTATTTCCTTGCCGGTAACGGAAATTTCGATCATGTTGTAGCCGTCACGCCCGAATAAGCGCTGCAAAGATACGTCGGGGAACATGGCTGAGGCTCGAGTAGATTCTGTACCCCCAAGAATTCCGACAGGGTCAACAATATCCAGCACTTTATGATCACTTCGACCGACAGGAGAGATCAACGTCAGAAGATCACCAATCTCTAAGTCCAGGTCGTCTGCCATAGGCCGATTTATAATCGTCTCACCATCCTGCATCGCTGCCAGATCGACCTTTGTACGCCCTTCCTCCTCAGTACCTATTAGGCCATCAAAACCAGTAATTGAGTCAAGTTTAGGGCCAACTACGACAGCACTAGAAAGGGTCTTTTTACTCTGCTCATTAACGACCGGCATCTGCTCGCGTACCAAGGGCATTATTCCGTCAATACGTTGATCTCCATCGAGCTCACTTCTGACACGATCAACCATGGAATCGTCGAGATAGTTATCTCCAAATCTTGAAGATACTGACGAGCTCAAACGTATATCCGTGCCCCCTAATGAGTACAGGGCACCGAGACGTATGCCTCCATTGATCGAATCTCCTATAGCAAGAGCAGCCATTATTATCGTAGTGCTCAACATCAGCCCGACTATGATTAGTGCGGTCTGAGCTTTACGCCGTGGAATGTTTCTGAGTGCCAGCTTAACTAGAATTCGGTTACGCGAGGCCAACAATACCGACACCAAGAATATCAACACCATCAGGCTGGACAGCCAGATGGCCAAAACGTTCATTTCAACGCCAAACAGTTTTTCCAACTAATTTTTCCTCAACCCTTTTCTTCCAGCTACGAGCTTTGGTCAATATTGCCGTTGCCATCGTCAACTATCACACCGTCGCTCATACGTACAATACGATCGGCCATTCCTCCGACCTCATCGGAATGAGTTACAAGAACAAACGTCTGTCCCTGCTCTTTGTTCAAGCGCGTGAGTAATTCCATAATTTCACCAGCATTCGTCGAATCGAGATTGCCAGTTGGTTCGTCCGCCCAAACGATAGAAGGATCGTTAGCAAGCGCACGGGCTATAGCGACTCTCTGCTGCTGTCCACCCGATAGTTCAGCCGGTAAATGGTCAATTCGATCACCCAGACCAACCAGATTCAGTTTTTCAGTTGCTCTGTCCCGAGAATTTTTTTGAGAGTTACCAGCAAGTATCAGAGGCAACTCCACATTTTCCTGAACGGTTAGAACGGGTAAGAGATTGTATGCCTGGAACACAAAGCCCATTGACTTAGCACGGTACTCACTCAAAGCATCGTCGGACATAGTTCGCAATAACCTCCCTGCGATGCTCACATCCCCGGAATCTATCGAGTCCAACCCTGACAAACAGTTCAGCAATGTAGTTTTGCCACAACCACTTGGACCCATTACCGCAACCATCTCTCCAGACTGCACTGCAAAAGAAACGCTGTTTAAAGCTTCGACTACTACGTCCCGTGACCGATAGGTTTTAACAACTTCACTAGCGTGAATAATCGGATCAGTACTCATTAATCCCCACCACTAAAAATATACAAAGAACAAAATAAAGTTAGGTAAGTGCTATATTATCATCAAATTACATATTATGAGTTATATATAACACAAAATTAGCCGCGCTTAACGTACAGGTAAATAGAAGTCACGGTCGAAAACGCATAATTGCCTCCCCCGCTAGGAATATGCTATCTATTTCAAGAAAACATGGAGGCGAAATGACTCGGTTGATAATGATACGACACGGAGAAACTAACTGGAATGTAGAAAACCGTAAACAAGGTAGGAATGATCAACCGCTTAATGCCAAGGGTGAAATTCAGGCTAAGCTTGTTGCCGACTACGTCAAATCAAAATACCAAATTGAACATGTCTGGACATCTCCACTGAAACGATGTTCGGACACAGCTGCACTGTTCAGCCTGCCGGTATCAACTTCGGATCTACTAATAGAGATCGATTACGGTGAATGGGAAGGAATGCTCCAATCTGACATAGATAAGGACTATCCGATACAAGACCAACATAATCCGCTATGGAGAGAGGCTCCCGGCGGAGAGCAAAAATCAAACTTACCCATTCGCGGTCATAGATGGATCAAAGAATCGATGATCAACGACCAACACGGAGACATTGTGCTAGTCGGGCACGGAGGATCGATGAAAGGTCTTTTAGTTGCATTATTAGAATTACCCGACTATGCAATGGACATTTTCCAAATAGATAATTGCTCAGTGACAACTGTGGAAATACGTAAAGGTGTTAATTTGCTCACAGCTCTAAATTACACAACCCACCTGGACTGACCTATATACCCAGGATTATTCCGCAGTGCGACGGGCCAACTCGAACAACACAGATGACTCTGATATAGATCCATTACGCTCTATCATTGATCGTCGCAATTCGAGAGCTTTACCGCCCGTATAGTCACTGATTTCTCCATCAGGTGAGTCGATAACAAATAAGCTCGACCCTTCAGCAGCCGCATGGATATTACGTAAATTATTCATGCCCACAGCCATCGGGCAGAGTACAACGTGATCAGCTTTATTGATCAGTCCAATATGCTCCGAATGCTGGCTTTCGTTTATAGGAGAAAACGATGGTGCACTCACATATTTCACGCCCAAGCGTTCAGCCGCCTCACGATCCGAATCTCCAGTGCCCAGTACACCTGCAGTAACCGTATAGCCTGCAACTTTCAACTGGTGCATCAACTGTCGACCGCTTCCGGCGCCACAGACTAAGTGCACTGTTCTACCAAAGCCAACTGATTTTTTTGAACCAGAGTTTTGACTTCCCAAAACCAGTACATGCGGCATGCCGGTAACTGGATCCGGTTCTACAAGTCCTTCAATGTTGAAAGCTATACGAAGATTTTCTGGTGTCAGAACTTCCCACGGCGTGCCGTTCGCTGTAAGTTCGCCATTCTGCATCAGCAACAGCCGGTCACAGAATCTGGCAGCTAATGAAAGATCATGAAGGATAACGATCGCCCCCGAATCTCTCTTCGCAACTTCCTCTTTGATCATATCCATTGTCAGAATCTGATGTTCCAGATCAAGTGAAGCTGTAGGTTCATCCATAAGCAGAATTTGAGGCTGTTGTGCTAGCACTCTAGCCATTACAACCCTTTGGCGCTCACCCCCAGAGAGCGTGTCAAGCCTTCGATCTGCAAAACTCTCTGTTCCGGTTCGTCTCATTGCAGAAAAGGCAATCTCTCGATCTTCCGCTCCCTCGAGCTGAAGCCGCCCTAGATGTGGATAACGACCCATTAGCACCGCTTCAAAAGCTGTAAACGGGTGGCTCCCAACTTGCTGAGGCATATAAGAAATAATTCGAGCACGGTCACTGTGACTCAAGTCGCAGGCATCAACTCCTTCAACACTGACGGCCCCCATGTCAGGTTCAAGCAAACCTGCTATTGAACGAATGAGCGTGGTTTTCCCACTGCCGTTAGCGCCCACGACACCAATAATTTCACCCCGCGTTAGGGAAAAAGAAATCGAATCAATTATCTTTGTCCCCGCAATTGACACCGCCAAATCTTTAACTCGCAATAGAGCAAAATTATTGGAATCATCCGGTGACAACAAACGGTTTTCTAAAGATATTGACTTCATCTAAGTCCCATTCAAGTATTTAGCGTGGGTAATGAGAAAAATCATTCATATCCACACCCTGAAAATCAGAGGGGAACAACAGTGCAGCCATCTGCTCGACTCCCCTCACATTCCAGTGAGACAATGTCGTGTGATATTTCGGTAAAACGTAATAAATCCGGTCATTCTTTAATGCGGGCACCTCAGACAGGACAGGACTCGATTTCAATTCATTTATAAATACGTTTGCTCCATCTAGAGGCTGAGGTACGACAATAACATCGGGGTTGATTGCGGCGATTCCTTCGATCGTAACCTGCTGGTGACCCTCAATACCTGAATCTGCAGCGGCATTAACGCCTCCCGCCTGTTCAATAATCCCACCCTCTGTAGAGTCAGACCCTGCTGCAAATATCGACGTAAATTTTGAAATAGAAAGGACCCTAGGAGGATCATTAACATCCAAAATGTCACCCACAACCTGCATACGATGTTCGATCTCATCGGCCAGCAACAGTGCCTCCTCTTCAGCCCCGACCATATATCCAATTAACATGATATTTGGAACGTTGCCGAGAGCTGAATTTTCAAGCGACGCACGCGCTACGGGGATACCAGAGTCCTTAAGTAATGCAACATTATCGGCATCAGTGAACCTGGAAGCGATCACAATTTCAGGATCAAGTGCAACTACTTCTTCAGGGTCAAACCCGATCAAGTTATGAGACTTAGACAGGTCAGCGATATTGGACTGCTCGGGATCTGTGAAAAAGCTATACACAGCGCTCACTTTGGAAAAATCCATCAAGGCAGCTAAAATCTCAGTATGCCCCAATGATAATGAATGCACTCTAGTGGGTGGCTTTTCCAATGTCACGAGTCCTTCTGAGGTTTCGATATCCCTCGGCCATCCGAAATTAGTTGCATCTACTATCCCAGGAACATCTTTGAAGCGATTAGCATCGAAACCTACCTCTGTTGGGGCAGGATGCGCTGTACGTGTACTTGCAGGCTCAGAGGCTGATGCTGTCGTCGAAGCAACCACAGTAACCGTGCTAGTTGGCAGAACTGTTGCTGGTAAAGACGATTCAGATGTCGGTGTCGGTTGAGAGCGAGTCACCGTCTCTACCGATACGGGGGTCGCTGTAGAAAGTTTTAAAGATGTTTTTTCAGGATTCGCTTCAGATGCGTCGCATGCGACACATGTAAGTAATACGAGCCCTATGAAAAATCCGACCAGATTAGATGATTTGATACCTAGTAACAATTTTGATCCCTTCTTAAGCACAAACTAAAGCATTGAAACGCGTGAACGATTCTTCACAAGCAAATAAACAAAAAACGGTGCGCCAAACATTGCGGTGACGATACCAACGCGCAATTCAGCGGGAGATAAAATAATTCTTGCTGCAGTATCAGCTACCAGCAAAAATAAACCTCCAGCAAGGGCACTTAAAGGCAAAAGAACACGATGGTCAGCCCCCACGATCAGACGCATAACGTGAGGAACAACAAGTCCCACAAACGCTATGATTCCGGAAAAAGCAACTGCTGCCCCCGTGATAAGCGAAGCTGAAATCATCAGGACACTACGCACCAAACCTACCCGAACACCGAGAGACCTAGCCTCATCTTCACTGACCAGTAGTAAATTCAAGTCCCGTGCTGCAAAGATCGTAATAATGAGACCAAGCAAAATTACTGGCGAAGCGATCTGCACTGCTTCCCAACGCGCTGTGTCCACACCTCCAGCAATCCAGAAAATGATTTGACGCTGAACAGTAAGATCATCCGTCAAGATAATGACCGCAGTGGTTATAGCGCTTAAAAATGAACTAACCGCTATTCCACCAAGCAACAAAGTAGCCATCGAAAACCTACCACCGACATTAGCAATAAGAAAAACCACGGTCATTGCTATCATCGAACCAATAAATGCGCCTAAAGGTAAGAAAAAGGCTGATAGTGTGTTCAGTCCCAAAGCGATGACAAACACAGCACCTGCACCACCACCACTGGACACTCCGATAATCCCCGGATCTGCCATGGAATTACGAAATAACGCCTGCATCACACCACCGGAAATACCTAGCGCTGCACCGACTATAAACGCGAGGAATATCCTAGGAAGTCGAATGCTTTGAATAATGGCCTGCTCGGTAGGATCTGCGGTGGAATTCCCAAAACCAACCAAGTCCAACATAGTCGAAAAAGTGCTGGAAAACGGCACACTAAATGGCCCGACAGAAACGGCAATCAAGGAAACGACAAATGTAGCACCCCCCAGCAGCACAACGCCTGCGTACAGGCGCTTAGTCACTGATGGCCCAGTCATCTCATGTCGTACACTTTTTAATTCGTTTTCGAGCACAAAAAAACCCTGACTGCCTAGCCAAGGTTTAACACACAACTACTACGCGATAAAACTGTCGCTGTGCGGCTACACCCTAAGCGGGGAGAAGTCACATATACGTTCCCCGGCAGGTCTCCTGGCTTTCGGGATATCGAGTCGAGTTTAAATTTCGACCCATCGAATGATTCACGCCTTCCCATCAACTATTTTGACAGTGGCTTAATGCGAATCAACTTCCCGGTCACAGTGGCGCTACCGCGGCGGAATTTAACCGCCTTCCCTTTTATTCTCAACGTTTCATTAACGTTTTAGAAACCGAGGAACCACACATATTCATTCTGTTATTTGAGGCTATTATCGACCCATTGAGGTGTCAACATTGAACGGCGGTGATTTCACTGTGTATAACCCTCAGATTAAGGACACTCCGAAATGAAATTCGACACTGGCCATCAACTAATTTATGACGCATTTCGGCAAGATTTGTCTACTTAGGTTAAAATTACAGTTTAGGCCAATTGTTCCATCAAAATGGCACGTCGCCATATACATTGATCCTGACTACTCGGAGCCGATACCGCATGAGTCCATCTTCATCAGGAAAGAAAAAAACGGCTGGTGCTACAGCTGACGAAAATCCCAGCGCAGATGTAACCGACAAAGGTTGCGTTCACCACTGGGTAATCGAACCACCCAATGGTGCCGTCAGCCAAGGTCACTGCAAAGCTTGCGGTGAGAGTAAGGAATTTCGCAACTCGTTTGAATACTCCTCCTGGTACGGAAACAAATCTCCCGGACCAAAAAACGGTGCTAGTGGCACCGAAGACACACAAAAAAAATCATCCGGGTAAACCCAGCTATCGGAATAGGTCTCGATTGGCAGGTCTTAATAAACGGGTTTTAGAATAATCACCTGGTTTCCACTTAACGCCTCGGACTATCGCGGCTGGCACTCTTCCGGCCTCACCCATTACGAGTTGAGCCATGGAAGCAACCTCATCTGCTAAAGACACGACGCTAGTGGTCATAGCGCGATTGAAATCGTCCTTTGTGCCGCGCAAATCTTTTAAAGGATCAAAGCCTGCGATACCAATTGCGACATTAATAGAACCCTCTCGCCACGGTCTATTAAAAGTATCGGAAATCACGACACCGATTTTTCGACCTGTTCTGCACAAAAAAGCACCTCGAATGATTTCAGCCGACCGATCTGAATCCACTGGCAAAGTAGTAACTAATTGATCGCCTTGTATATTTGATTGATCGACGCCGGCATTGGCGCAGATAAAGCCATGATGAGTCTCTACTATAAGCACACCTTGCACGGCTCTCACCACACGCTTGGATTGATCCAGAATAACCTGAACTAAGCGTGGGTCCTTTCCAACGATTTGAGCTAAATGATCAGCTTCATCAGTCGGAGTTTGATGACACAGTTCTACTACTGCATCCTCTGATTTTGAAATAATTTTTTGAGCAACAACAATCAAATCTCCGTCGCACGGTAAAGTATTGTTTATCAAACACTGATCAGCTATCAGGCGCCCAATATCTGCACCAGATTCGATCTCCGGCAAACCAAAGACGGGTATAGCCCTGACTTCGTCAGACATTTTTATTTAAAGCCATTGATAAAGACTCATGACATCGGAGTCCTGTCATTTGGAGACGACCTAAGCCTTAGTAGATTACCAATAACCAAAATATTGGTCTTCGATGAAACTGGTTTTTAGGCAGAAGAATAACTTTTCGTCCAAAAGAAAAGGGATCCGAAAATCGGATCCCTTTCCAAACGTTTTCAGTTTCGTTTTGCAATGACTACGAGAGATCTCGAGCCCACAGTACGCGCCTGGCTGTAATTGAACCGGTAACAACCAGAGCGATGCCAGCCATTAGAAGCAGCATTAAGGTGGTTGCGGTTGGGGTATATCCGCCTGTTCCTGGCAGGGAGACGTCACCAGCGCTACTATCGCCAGTAGCTGCCCCAGGAGCCGCTACGTCAAGACCTAGAGCAAAGGACGAGAAACTGGATGCATTACCACATACGGTTCCTGATCCAACGTTTGCAGTAGCGTTCAATGACACCCACTCGGTCCCATTGTGTCGCCATACATCCAAACCATCGGGTCCAGCAGCTGCGCCATTAAGGTCGTCCTGAGTGAAAGGTAAACAAATCTCAGCAGGCTTGTTCAAGCTGTATGTAGCCTGAGCAGCCCCAGTAGCGTCGTACCACTGAACATTGATCGCTGAACTACCAAATGTGAACGTTCCAGAAGAAGCGCCTTCAGCAGCTGCAGCGGGAGGAGACGGTAAACCAGATGTCGCCACGCTAACGATACCTACCGCAGCAGCGGTGCCATTGGCAACAGCCCCAGCCGGGACTGTAATGGATGCGGTACCGCCAACCTCAGTAAATGAGCCCCCTGCGGACGGAATAATGACCGCTACATCGTCTGCAGTTAAACCATCAGGTACGATCTCAGGGACTGGAGAAGGATCGGTGTATGTAGGTGCAGGCTCAGCTGCAGCCAACGCATTAACGTTCACAGTCATCGAAGCTGGTGACGCTGGGTGAGTTTCCGCAGCTCCGCCAGTTTGTGTTGCCGTTACGGTGATGGCTCCTGTACATGATCCACCAGAAGCGGCCGTGAATGTAGAACTCGGCACGGACGTTGTGCTTGTTGCATGCGATCCACAAGAGCCAGTCCACGTGTAAGTGATATTCGCTAAGGCCGTATTAACATCGCCATTTTCATCAATAGGATCCGCTGTTACGACAATTACATCCCCCGCTTGCACGGTGAGCGTGGAGGCAAAGTTGAGGCCCTTTAGATCCGTGCCAGTAGCCTGAGCCGAGACACGTTCAGAGGTCAAGCCCGCAAACGATGTCATGAATAGGGAAACCAAGCCCACCAAAACGAAAGAAACTACCAACCGCTTTGGAATTGCGGAGCTTAGCATCGGCGCCCTCCTGAAAGTTTCTTTGTACAAGATACTTCCTTCTTCAAGGTTTGCGTGTACGCAGACAAAGTCCACGAACGCAATTTCAATTTATTATCTGTTCATCTCGCGAGAACGCGCCCAGGTCAAAAACCCAAACCGATCACACACGAAGATTTACATTTTATACTTATAGTCAACAAATTACCGCAGGATTCTCCAACGGCACCCGGTCAAGATACACCAACGCAAAAACGCCAGTCAAGACGATTCGACCACGCCAAACTCCTTGTTTAACGCACCTTTAGGAGCACTTTGATCTCTTTTTAAGATCACCCATGACCATAATCAACGTATCAACGCCCCGTTACGCAACCATTACCAAACTGCCCTAAATATCAAGTATGTAGAATCATTATTCAGTACAAACAATAACCCGAATCACAAAATATTCTCTCAGAAGGAGCGTAACACCGATATGGATTTAGGGATTTCTGGCAAAGTCGCACTTATCACGGGCGGAAGCCGTGGACTTGGACGTGAATCAGCGCTTCATCTAGCTGCGGAAGGTGTAAATATCGCTATCTGCGCAAGAGGAGAGGAACAATTAAATAACACTGCAACCGAACTCAGAACAACAGGGGTAAATGTTGGGGCATATGTCGCAGACCTGGGAGACGAGAACGAATCAGCCAAGTTAACGTCAAAAGTAGAGTCCGATCTTGGCCCAATAGAAATTTTAGTCAACAACGTCGGCGGCAGTCTTGGGACCTCAGACCTCGTGGATTCGTCTCTTAAAGATTTTCACGACGTCATGGACATAAACTTATGGTCGGCAGTATCACTAATGAAACTGGTGGTCCCTAAAATGCAACAACGAGGTTGGGGACGGGTCATCAACATTTCCTCGATATACGGACGAGAATATGGCGGAACCGCACCTTACATGACAGCCAAGGCTGCAATGATAGCTGCATCAAAACACTCAGGAATGACTGTCGCTAAGGATGGAGTAACCGTGAATTCTGTCGCCCCTGGCTCCATCCTGTTTCCGGGAGGAAGTTGGGATCGGTTCATCGAAAACAACACAACCGAGGCCGTGAATGAGTTTATAGAACGCAATCTTCCAATGGGCAGGTTTGGCTGGCCCGCACCCGTAGGGGCTACGGTAGCCTTTCTTGCTTCGCAACAAGCGGACTTAATCACTGGCGCATGCTTCAATGTCGACGGTGGCCAATCCCATAACTTGTTCTAACCACGTTTAGGTTTAGCTACAACTTGGGATTTCATATGTAACGGATTAAATGAAGTGAGAGCCTCTGGCAATTTGCCAGGGCTCTCACTTTTTATCTGACACTCAAGTAACGTTGGCTACCTAACGGGCAGCCAATAAAATTGTGTCTTAGGATACTTCTACCACAGCACCAGCTTCTTCGAGTTTAGACTTAGCTGCATCAGCATCATCTTTCGATGCTCCTTCAAGAATGGGCTTAGGGGCAGCCTCTACGAGATCCTTGGCCTCCTTGAGACCCAGAGGGGTCAACTCACGAACAGCCTTAATAACGGAAATTTTATTCGCCCCAATATCTTTAAGCACAACATCGAATTCATCTTTTTCCTCAGCCGCTGCACCATCTGCATCACCACCTGCCCCTGATCCAGAAGCAACTACTACAGGCGCAGCTGCGCTCACACCAAATTCTTCCTCGAGGGCCTTCACAACCTCTGCGAGGTCAAGTACTGACATTGTTTTAATCTCTTCGATCAGATCTTCTTTACTTAGGGCCATTTTTGGTTTCTCCGATTTTATCCAAGGTGTTTTCTCAGATTTTGATTGACTTTTATTTTTATCGATTAGTGATGAATTATGAGTTTATTAAGTGCTCGCAAAACAGCTATGCGACCGAACCTTCTTGCTGATTATCAACATGCCGCTGCAGCACAGTAGCCAAAGCCCTAACGGGACCACTCATAACCATGACAAGCCCGGTAATCGGACTACTCATCGAACCAAGCATCTTCGCGATCAGTTCTTCTTTTGAAGGAAGCTTTGCCAGAGCTTCAACCCGATCAGATGTCAACACATCAGAATCGAGCATTCCTCCAATAATTTTAATGGGAAGGTCGTTATCCCCGGCATATTTGACAAAAGCTTTCGCAGCACTTGCCGGATCTCCTTCAGTAACCACGAACCCTATTGGGCCATTCATGACATCTTTAAGTTCCGGTTTGCCCGCTTCGTCCGCTGCAATACGCGCAAAAGTATTTTTCACCACCTTAAAACGCGCACCGTTACTCCGCAGTTCCTGGCGAAGACCAGTCATCTGCGTCACATCAACCCCACGATATTCAGCTGCTACAACAAGAGGCGAAGACAAAAATATTTCTTTCATCTCCGCAACCAGTTCTCTACCTTTATCCGTTGGCATTCCACCTCCTAACTGTGTCCGATTTACGAGAAGGTTTTGTCTTGAAATGCAATGGCAAATCCAAAAAAAAACCCCGGAGCTTAGTCCGGGGTGAAATACACAGCGTCATCTAAAACGCCTTAATATTCGGACCTCGGGTGGTGCTTCGGCATTATCCCGCTGCTGATAATTCATCACGGGACCAACTGTCTGCGGTCACAGTATTCAATTATAGAACCTTAGTGTAACTCTACATACCCTGGAAAACTAATCACATCCAAAACAAATCATGGGTATTTTGACTGATTTTGTCAGTTTGACTGAGTAAGTTTTTCAAGCTCGCCTTGATCAAGCTTAAATGGAGGACCCATTGTTGTGCAAAGGGTTACCCCTTTTACAAGCGGACCTTTTACTCCCTCAGGCTTTGCCCTCAGTATGGTCGAGTAAACGCTTGCAAGATTATCAAGGATTTGCTGATCTTCAAAAGCCACAGTGCCAATTCTCACGTGTATATTGGCACCACGATCAAGCCGCACCTCTGCTCGACCCTTCTTAGCACTTTCAATCGCCGCCTTGACATTATCAGGTTGCACTACCGTGCCAGTTCGCGGATTTGGCATCAGGCCTTTGCGACCCAGATACCGTCCAAGTTTACCGATTTTACCCATTTGATCAGGAGTCGCTATGGCCACATCGAATTCAGACCATCCTCCCTCTATACGTTTCACCAGCTCATCGTCAACCACATACTCAGCTCCGGCATCAACAGCATCTCGAGCTGCGTCTCCCTGCGCAAAAACGAAAATCCGGACATTTTTTCCTGTCCCGTGCGGCAGTTCAGCGACTTCACGCATCTGCTGGTCAGAATGACGAGGATCTGCGCTTGTAGCGACGTGTAGCTCGATTCCTTCGGCAAATTTCACCTTAGAAAATTCTTTGGCTAAAGCTACCGCTGAATCAGGCGCGTGCAGATCTGTGCCAGCCGCTTCCGCTGCAGCGTTATAGCGCTTCCCATGCTTTGCCATCCATTTAACCCCCGACGGCGAACCGAGCTCCCTCTTAATCGAGGTCATCACACTCGTGCCGACTATTTAGTAAGAACTAATCAATAACTTCGACGCCCATGCTTCGGGCACTGCCTTCAATAATCTTCATAGCCGACTCAATATCTTTTGTGTTGAGGTCTGGCATCTTGGTTTCTGCAATCTCACGAATTTTTGCTCGTTGTATATTGCCAGCTACTTCAATTCCGACAGAACCTGAGCCTGCAGGAATACCAGCCGCTTTCTTAATCATGTCGGAGGCCGGTGGAGTCTTCAATTCCATGGTAAAAGACCTGTCGGCATACACGGTCAATTCAACCGGGACGATATTACCCGCCAGGGATGAAGAGCGTTCGTTATATTCCTTGACAAACTGCATGATGTTTACACCATGCTGACCAAGTGCAGGGCCGACTGGGGGAGCAGGAGTTGCGCCACCAGCAGGTAGTTGTAATTTGATTACCGTCGTGACTTTCTTAGCCAACGTAACGTTCCTTCGTTTCTGATATCAATTAAATGAGAACCAATTGTTCAATAGCTACGACTTCTCAATCTGAAGAAAGTCGAGTTCAACCGGCGTTTCCCGCCCGAAGAAGGAAACGTGCACACGCACTTTCCCGCGGTCTGCAAGCACCTCATCCACCGTGCCCATAAAGTCAGCGAATGGACCATCTTTGATTCGAACAGACTCTCCGGACTCATACCCCACGCGCACACGGGGAGCTTCGGAAGTCATTCGACTCATGATTCGATCCACTTCTGAATCTTCTAACGGGATAGGCTTTGGGCGCTTCTCACGTTCGTCTTCCGCAGATATAAACCCTGTCACGCCTGGAGTGTTACGGACAACGTACCAAGATTCTTCATCCATAACCATTTGAACAATTAAATAGCCCGCGTACATCTTCTTTTGAACGGTCTTACGCTCACCTTCACTAATTTCCACTTCCTCCTCTGTTGGAACCACTACATTTAGGATCTTATCTTTAACATCCATAGTGGATACTCTCTGTTCAAGATTCTTCTGAACGCGATCTTCCTGGCCAGAGTAGGTATGGACGATATACCATCGAGCTGCAGTGCCATCCGCAGTGTCACTTTGAGTAGTCATATCTATGTACCTGAAAATATTGCAAGAATTCTAGCGAACAACATATCTATTAGACCAAGAAAAAGTCCTATCGTCGCAGAAAGCATTATTACCATCAAAGTAAGACGAGTTGCCTCCTGCCTAGTCGGCCAAGAGACCTTACGAAGCTCTGAGAATACCTCGCCAAAAAACCTGAAAATCGAAAACCCCGCAGATCCCGATACTCCCGGCCCCGATGTACTTCGTGCTGGTGTTCTTGCCAAAGAAACCCTTACCTTTTTTCTCGAAATAACTGCGGCTTACGACATACCGGGCAAAACTTCTTCAACTCGATACGATCCGGTGTATTACGCCTATTCTTTTCAGTGTTATACGTGTAGGCCTTGCACTCAGTGCAATTCATATCAACTAGCGTGCGGACTCCACTTTTTTTTGCCATAAATGCGCTCTGTTTATCCTAGTCCATCATATGGGCCTTGCCGTCAAAGATGTGTATTCCCATCAAGCAACTGGCCCAATTCACGAGATTCTTCACCGGAACCGACCGTTAACAACCGCCAAAACATCAGCGACTATCGACAGTCGATTTCAGTAATCTAATCGAGAACTTCGGTGATCACGCCTGAACCGACTGTCCGCCCACCCTCGCGAATTGCGAACCGTAGATTCTCTTCAAGCGCAACTGGATACCCAAGTTCAATTTCCATGTCTGTGTTATCACCGGGCATAACCATCTCAACCCCAGCCCCCAAATCTATCGAACCCGTGACATCAGTCGTTCGGATATAAAACTGAGGCTTATAACCAGGGAAGAATGGTGTATGCCGTCCACCCTCTTCATTAGTCAGGACATAAACCCGAGCCTTAGCTTTAGTAGAAGGGTTAATAGAGGATGGCTTCGCCAATACCGCACCACGTGAAACCTCTTCGCGTTCGATACCTCGAATCAAACAACCGACCGCGTCACCAGGCTGACCTTCTTCCAAGGTCTTATGGAACATCTCCACTCCCGTAACAACAGTTGAAACCGTGTTGCCAAACCCAACAATCTCAATCGGGTCACCAGTCTTCACAATACCTCGCTCAATTCGACCGGTAACAACAGTGCCGCGACCCTTAATCCCAAACACGTCTTCACCGGGCATCAAAAAAGGCTGATCTACATCACGTTCTGGAATTTCGATGTAGTCGTCAACAGATTGCATAAGCTCGTGAATAGACTTAACCCATTTATTATCCCCATCTTCGTGATTCTCCAATGCTTCAAGCGCACTAACGGGGACAACCGGAAGATCATCACCTGGGAAGCCATTCTTCGATAGGAGTTCCCGAACTTCAAGTTCAACGAGTTCTAAAAGTTCCTCATCGTCGACCTGATCCGCCTTGTTTAATGCCACTACCAGCTTCGGTACATTAACCTGACGAGCCAGCAGAATGTGCTCATAAGTTTGGGGCATAGGTCCGTCCTCGGCTGATACCACGAGAATAGCACCATCCATCTGGGCGGCACCGGTGATCATATTCTTGATGTAGTCAGCGTGACCAGGACAGTCGACGTGAGCATAATGACGAGAATCCGTCTCATACTCAGTATGTGTTGTCGCTATAGTCACACCACGCTCTCGTTCTTCAGGAGCGTTGTCGATCTCATCAAAAGCTTTCGCCTGAACGTTTTCTTGAGTGTGTGCAAGCACGTTAGTGATAGCGGCTGTGAGCGTCGTCTTGCCGTGATCAACGTGCCCGATTGTGCCGACGTTTACGTGCGGCTTACTGCGGTCAAATACTTGCTTAGCCATTATTTTTCTTTTGCTCCGTCTTCCGGAGTCTCCTATGCAATTGCTCTTACCTTGATATCGATGGTGCTTAGCTTGGAGCCCACACCGAGGATTGAACTCGGGACCTCATTCTTACCAAGAATGCGCTCTACCACTGAGCTATGTGGGCCCGAAAGACCCTCCCCTAATAGGGCACACCCGTAACTAACCTGTACCTAATTCTGGTGCAGGGAGCAGGATTCGAACCTGCGAAGCCGTCAAGCGGCAGATTTACAGTCTGCTGGGTTTAACCACTCCCCAATCCCTGCCCAAACAAAAACTTTATCACAGCAAAACCCAATTTCACTGCTCGTGGCGTCGATATTCGTAAAGGTTTTTAAGCGTTCGCACCAGCCATTTTAGATTGGAGCCCTAGGAGGGATTTGAACCCACGACCTACTGATTACAAATCAGTTGCGCTAGCCACTGCGCCACTAGGGCTTCTTAAGATCAAAAAATGATCTGTATTGATAGTAGCCACCAACATAAACTCTGGTCAATAATCTGAACTACCGAATTGGGTACGACTCGAACCCCTACAACTCGATCGAAAAGTTTTAAGAACTAGATGACGTAGGCATAGATTAGTCATTCTGCCCAGGGAGAACCACGCATGACCGCCTCGTTAGCCACTCTACGCATCACCTCTGCCAGAGGTAGGCCGGTCGTCTGTGCTATTTCTCGACATGCCTCGTACTCAGGAGCCGCCTGTGCTATCGTATCCCCGATTCGTTTCAACTTTACCGGAATCTTCCCCAGTGACGTATCAACTTTTACTATCTGACGCTCAGCTTCATAACGTCGTACAGTACGTCGACGTACTCCAAAAGTAGATGTCTCTCTCAGCACAAGCTCTGCAGCCTGGTCAGCTAAATCACCCTCAACAAGAACTGACAACATAGTCCCGGGTCGATTCTTCTTCATCTGTATAGGGGTAAACCAAACGTCCAACGCTCCTTGATCCATAAGGGTTTGATGAACATAACCAAGAACCTCTCCCGAAGAGTCATCAATATTGGTCTCAAGTAGCATGAGATTAGAATCATTAAGACACGAATTATCAACCGATGACTGATATTTCAGTTGACCGATCCAGAGCCCAACCACATTTGCATGATCTTCCGGATCTCTTAATCCCGCTCCGTGCCCAATTTGGTCGGGAATCAACTCCACTTGATGGAATTGAGCGAGAGTAGATACGATGGCAGCACCTGTGGGAGTTACCGCTTCCCCAATTGGCTGCTTGCCACCTACCCGGACGGGAGCTCCCGAGGCCTTGTAAATCGCGGCAGTAGCTCTGGAAGTTGCCCCCATTGAGCCATGGCTACTTGATGAGCTGCCGACTCCGACAGGAAAAGGAGAGGCATATAAATTACCCACCCCCAAAAGCCTCAGTCCTATCACAGCAGACGAGATATCAACAAGCGTATCGACTGTTCCAAGCTCATGAAGATGAGTCGTTCCCACTTCACCACCATGCACTGATGATTCAGCTTCAGCCAATACATCAAATATAGCTTTGATCGCTTTCTGGTCAGAGTCATAAAGATTAGATGCTTCTATTGAGTTATAGAAATCATCCCAGGTACGTTTGCGCCTGCCTCCTTTATCCAGTTCGACATCAACCAGTGTCGCTTCAAGACCACCACGTTTAACTGATTTCTTACTGAGTTGATATCCACGATCAGGCAGTTTGTTCAGCTCAACCTGCAAATCATCAAGATTTAATCCCACATCCACCATAGCGCCGAGCAACATATCGCCGCTTACTCCACCGATCATGTCAAGATAGGCCGTGGTCTCTGTCAAAAAAGTTTTTCCTGTCTATTGGGGAAGTAAATTAACTCATGTGTTGAAATACATACTCGTCGCTACAACATGAATATTCACTTCGATACGTTGACAATGCTAGGTTCTGGGACGGACAGGTTCAGGACATCATTCAACGCACCTGACCTAAATCCCTTTGGATCTAATTCCATCACCTTGTACCCGGACGCTAAAACGATTTGTTCAGCCTCAAAACGTACGTGTTCAAATCGCTCAAAATCATCCATCGGTATTTCTACCCGGGCTGTCTGCCCATAATGACGCACCCGTACCACGTTAAACCCAAGGTCCCGCAAACCCTTCTCCGACTTCCCAATCATCGAAAGTGCTTTCACCGAAACCGCAGTTCCGTAGGGAATTCGAGATGATAAGCACGGCTGCGCGGGTTTATCCCATGTAGGTAGATCCATACGTCTGGAAATATCTCTAATGTCCTGTTTCGACATCCTCGCTTCTACCAAAGGAGAAACCACTTCGAAATTTTTAGCTGCTTCCATACCTGGCCGATAATCACCTAAATCGTCGGTATTGGCACCATTCGCGACCTTGGTTATACCTTCCGCAATAGCCACTTGTTCAAGGTGTGTGTACAACTCTGTCTTACAAAAGAAACAACGACGTCCATCGTTAGCTAAATATCGAGGATCTTCGATTTCATTTGTATCAACAACAAGATGCCGCCAACCTTTAGTTCTAGCAAGCGCTATTGCTGCTTCAAGCTCCTCTGGAGCAACACTTGGTGAACGTGAAGTGACTGAAAGAGTGTTCGCTCCTAATACTTCATGAGCTACAGCCGCAAGGAAAGTTGAGTCTACGCCACCAGAGTACGCGACTATCAACGACCCGTATCCACTGACAAGTTTTTTCAAGTCAGCAAACTTAACATCCAAGGCCTTATCAACAATAGCGTCGTTTTTCATCCAGAAGGAATCTCCACTTTAATTTCTGGCTTAACCCCGATAGAACTAGCTTTTAACGCGAATCTTACAGCCTCAAGGACATTACTTGGTCTGGAAACCTTAACTGTATTGTTACTTCCTGTATCTCCAACGGCGGATGGAATCAAGCAGTTTTCAAATCCCAACCTAGCAGCTTCAAAAATACGACGATCCGCTCCAGGAATCGACCTTAGCTCACCAGCCAAACCAATTTCACCAGCCGCAGCAATTGTACTTATGACAGGTCTATCCGTCATAGAAGACGCTATAGCCAATGCTATTGCCAGATCAGCAGATGGCTCCTTAATTTCAAATCCACCAATAACGTTGATCAACAAATCATGATTTGTAAGCGGCAATTTCATGTGCTTTTCAAGAACGGCCACAATGAGATGTAGTCGTGATAAATCAACACCATTAGCGACGCGCCGGGGTGAAGACAAAGACGATGTAGTAACCAAAGCTTGAATTTCCACTGCGAGTGATCGTGTCCCTTCAACTATTATGGCAATGGCGGATCCTGATGCCTCTTTTACGCGGTGGTTCATAAACACTTGGGAGGGATCTGATATTCCATAAAGACCTTCCTCACGCATCTCGAAAACCCCAAGCTCGTCGGTAGGACCATACCGATTTTTAACTCCTTGTAGCATCCGGAGTGGACCGCTCGTATCACCGCTAATCTGCAGCACCGCATCAACCTGATGCTCAAGAACCCTAGGGCCCGCGATCGATCCATCTTTCGTCACGTGACCGCTTAAAACAAGCGATGAATGATTCGCTCTGGCATGATAAGACAAGAATGACGTACATTCCCTGATCTGGGAGATCGTGCCAGGCGATGAATCAAGGTCAGGATGATTAGCGGTCTGTATCGAGTCAACGATTACGACAACCGGTTCTGCCTGAACCATATGAGCTGCAATTTCAACAACATTCCCAGTGCCCAACGCAAATATTCGTTCCCCGGAAATCCCTAAACGCGACGCTCGTAGATGAATCTGCTCCAATCCTTCTTCGCCGGTAGCGTACAAGACTTTTTGACCTGTCTTTGCAATAGCCGCAACTGCCTGAAGTAAAAGTGTGGATTTCCCGATACCAGGATCGCCTGCCACTAGAGTCGTTGAACCGGCAACGAAACCACCTCCCATAACTCGGTCAAATTCTTTAATCCCAGTAGCTATATACGCCGTCCGTTCAGTCGACACATCATTCAACTCAACGATCGGTTCAACTGCCGATCGATTCGCAACGCTATCACTATCATTTCTGTGATTTAAGTTAACAGTGGTTTGTTCGACTGTGTTCCATTCTTTGCATTGGCTGCATTTTCCAACCCACTTAAAAGTTTTGTGTCCACACTCACTACATTGATATAACGTCTTTGATTTTTTTGCCATCGTGCAGATGAGTATCCTATTTCACGTCGCTGCAAGCAACAATTAATGGCAGTTGATGACAATCGCCATTTTATTAAATGCAGTTATCCTAATCCGTATAACAAATCATTTAACAAATTAATTATGTACCTGGCTAGCTCGCCTCAAAGTGACACCCACAGAGCAATGCTGCAAAACGCATAACATCTTGAGGAATATCCATATGACTGAGCTCTCTAAATTTGCGACCATAGTAGGAAATCTACTGGTTCAGCGAGGGGAAACGGTTTCTGTAGCTGAATCATCAACTGGCGGGCTAATCTCAGCTGCCTTGTTGGCCGTGCCCGGGGCTTCCGCTTATTTCGTGGGTGGAACAGTGGTCTATACGAAACCTGCTCGAGATACATTCCTCAAAATTGACTCGGACAAGTTGCACGGGATGCGTTCCGCAACTGAACCATATGCACTTTTATTAGCACAAAGCACCCGAGAATCCCTGACAACAACATGGGGTCTCAGTGAAAGTGGAGCGGCTGGGCCAACCGGGAATAGGTATGGAGATGATCCAGGTCATACATGTATTGCAGTATCTGGTCCTTGGAACTGTGCGAAAACATTTGAATCTGGCGTTCAAAGTAGAGAAGCAAACATGCAGTCATTTGCAGAACAAGCACTAAAACTATTTGAGCTGGCACTTACAAGATCTTGAGTTAAAAATAATTATCAGGTACTACTCACCGTTTGTTTATCATCCGAATCTGAAGAATTTGCCTTTGCTCTACGAGATTTTCGTTTCTTCTTGGGAGTCTGTACTACTATTGCACCATCGATAAAATCAAGTTCAACGGTATCACCTGCCCCGAATTCATTTCGCAAAAGTTTCTCGGACAGCTCATCCTCAATCTCATCTTGAATCAACCTACGCAATGGTCTAGCACCCATCTTCGGGTCAAACCCACGCTCAACAAGGTAATCGCGTGTCGCGTCTGTAACTTGCATCACCAATCCATGTTCCAAAACACGCCCTTCTACTTCCTTCATCATAATATCTACGATCTCAAGAATGTGAGCACGCTCCAATGGGTGGAATACAACTGTGGAATCTATACGATTCAAGAATTCAGGTTTAAAGCCATTTTGAGGATCCTTAACTGCTTCCAAAACCCGATCTTTAACTCTCTGATAATCCAGCGTTTCTGAATCTTGCCGCCCAAAATTAAATCCAATGCCTCCACTACTTTGAATCAAGCTCGACCCCAAATTAGACGTCATCACAATAACGGTATTCTTGAAGTCCACTTTACGACCCTTGGAATCGGTCAGGTGACCATCCTCGAAAACCTGTAACAAAACATTAAATACATCTGGATGGGCCTTCTCAATTTCATCTAGCAGAATAACCGAATACGAGCGGCGGCGAACAGCTTCTGTCAACTGGCCTCCCTCATCAAACCCGACATAACCTGGGGGAGCTCCCACAAGTCTCGCCACCGAATGCTTTTCCATGAACTCAGACATATCCAGTCGAACCATGGCATCTTCTTCACCAAACAGGTACTCGGCTAGTTTTTTTACACTATGCGTTTTGCCGACACCAGTTGGGCCTAAGAACAAAAATGCTCCGATTGGACGTTTGGGATCTTTCAAGCCAGCGCGAGAGCGACGAACCGCTTTCGATATAACCGATATAGCCTCGTCTTGCCCAACAACATTCAATCGAAGAGCGTCCTCCATGTTGATTAGGCGCTCTTTTTCTTCGACGTCTAGGCGCGTAACAGGAATGCGTGTCCACATCGCAACAACTTCTGCAATATCGTCTGCGGTTACTTTGGCTTCGCCAGCATCAGGATTTTCTTTCTTCCATCCAGCGTCGAGTTGTTCAATCTTGGTGACTAGTTTCAACTCACGATCACGCAATTCGGCTGCGGTCTCATATTTTTGAGCAGAAATAACTTCGTCTTTTTCACGCCGCACTGCATCAAGTTCCTTTTGCGCTTCGCGGAGCGACTTGGGAACAGTTGAGTGTTTAATTCTTACCCGCGAGGCAGCTTCATCAATAAGATCAATAGCTTTATCAGGTAATTGCCTATCGGCAATATATCGGTCAGCCAACGTTGCAGCGGTCTCTAAAGCCTCATCCAATATCTCTAAGTCATGGTGCTGCTCATACATACCTTTGACGCCACGCAAAATTTCAACTGTAGTAATCGCATCAGGCGCATCGACGACAATTGGTTGAAAGCGACGTTCCAGAGCTGGATCTCGTTCAACATATTTACGATAGTCATCCTGTGTCGTGGCGCCTACAACTTGTAATTCACCCCTAGCCAACGAAGGTTTCAAAATGTTAGCAGCGTCCACTGCTCCCTCTGCGGCACCTGCGCCAACCATAGTGTGCATTTCATCAATGAATAAGACACAGTTACCAGCTGTCTTTAATTCTCCAATTACCTTTTTGAGACGTTCTTCAAACTCACCACGATATTTTGTGCCAGCAACCAAAGCTCCCATATCTAGCGTTACGACACGCTTCCCCTGAAGTGTTTCTGGGACATCCCCATCAACAACCAAATGAGCAAGTTTTTCGACAATTGCTGTCTTTCCAACACCTGGTTCACCAATGAGTACCGGATTGTTTTTGGTTCTACGGCTCAAAATCTGAATAACACGTTGAAGCTCACTATCTCGCCCCACAACGGGATCGAGATCTCCATCAGCGGCACGTTTTGTCAAATCAACTCCCAACTCATCTAAAGCTGGGGTACGGCTCGTACGAGTGCTTGAACGAGAACTACTCGATTGACTTGAACTCTGTTTTTGAATAATACTATTCGTCTCTTCGCGTACCTTTTCCAGACCCACTCCAAGACTTTCCAAGACACCAGCAGCAACTCCTTCTCCTTCACGCATAAGACCGATCAGAAGATGTTCAGTCCCGATGTAGTGATGGTTAAGTCTGCGAGCTTCGTCAACAGCCAGTTCGATCACCTTCTTTGCGCGAGGCGTTAGGCCAATTTCACCTGGGGTCGGGCGTTCTCCTCGACCAATTATAAATTCGACGGCCGAACGAACTTTTACCAACTCAACGTTTAGATTCAAAAGTACCCGCGCAGCAACTCCTTCGGTTTCTCTTACAAGCCCGAGCAATATATGCTCGGTACCAATGTAATTATGGTTAAACCGCTGAGCTTCTTCTTGCGCAAGTGAGAGAACCCTGCGCGCCCGCTCCGAGAACTTTTCAAACCTACTGGGCATTTAAACTCCCTTCCCAGATAAATGATGCTGGTCTTTAATTATCACTCATTGTCTTCAAAAATATCTCCAAAACCGTCAGAGATCTCCTCCGAAGGTTTCGGGGTTTCAGGCACTTCAGCATCTGAGCCGTCAACAATTTGCTTTAAACTCAGACCTAACCGCCGGCGCTCCGGCTCAATTCTGATGATCTTCAGTTCTAGCTCATCCCCTTCGTTGACCACATCCTTTGGATGCTTGATAACCTGCTGCGAAAGTTCGCTTATATGTATAAGCCCTTCAATACCACGGTCAATACGCGCAAATGCACCAAAATTAGCAAGCTTAGTCACAGTCCCTGTGACTGTCTGACCAATCGAAAACTTCGACTCAATTTCATCCCACGGTTCCGGTTGTAAGCGTCGTAGACTTAGCGCAATCTTGAGGTTTTCCCGGTCGACGCGGAGGACAAATACGTCTATCTCTTCACCAACGGTAACTATTTCATCAGGACTTTTCACAGGTTCCCAAGATAGTTCAGAAATATGGATAAGCCCATCAGCCCCACCAAGGTCGACAAATGCGCCGAAATTAGATATACCAGCAACGCGACCCTTGCGGATCTCGCCTTCAGTCAGTTCTTCAACCAACCGAGACTTCTGAACCTGTTTCCAGGCTTGGAGCGCTGCTCTTTCTGAAAATATGGCTCGATTTCGACGCCGATTAAGTTCAATAATCTTAAACTCGACCGCCATCCCTATAAAACCTTCTTTGGGTGGCTCACCACCTGGAACATAAAGCTCGCGCGCCGGACCGATCAATTGGGATAGCGGGACGAAACCCTGCACGCCTTCAGATTCAACAACAGCGCCACCACGGTTTGCGCCAGTTATGACACCATTGCAGGTCTCATTGTTATCCATGGCTTTTTCGAGAATACGCCATCCCTGTTCACCACGCGCCCGATCAACAGATAAGATCGAAGAGCCCTCGTTTCCCTCAGGGTTTACCACATAAGCGATTATCTCGTCGCCTACTTTGAGTTCTTCTAAAACCTCTGGGGGCAATGATCGCATCTCTTTAGTGGGTACAAATCCCTCAGATTTATATCCTATGTCTACAAGCATGCCCTCAGGCTTACGGCTCATAACGCGACCATCTATTATCTCTCCTCTACGGAGAATCTTCGAGGGAAGGAACTCCTCGAGAAGATCTGCCATCGTCATTTCGCTATCAGGTTTTTCGGCAACTGCAACAGAAGCGTTAGTCTCGTCAGATTCCTCTCCTTCATTAGCCGTAGCCTCAGGAGTGGCTGTAGCCTCAGGAGTGGCTGTAGCCTCAGGAGTGGCTGTAGCCTCAGGAGTGGCTGTAGCCTCAGGAGTCTCTTTGTTCGGTTGCACAGGCTGCTCAGTTTTTGGAGCGTCTGCCTGACTATTTGGGGTGTCTGCTGTCGCCAATACGAAATCCTCGTTCAAATTTTCTGCCCATGTCTAATGAAATGGGAGTTCCCATTATATGAACAACTCAACACAGCCGCAAAGTAAAAGTCAGCACATATCTCTATTTGCTAGGATTCAGATTACACGCATCCGGTAGATATATAAGTATTGAACGATTACAGGCCCCATAGAAGAACCCACTAAAGACTAATTAAGGTATTAATTCACCATACTTGGTCGTTTCGTAACCAACTCGATTTCATTAATCAAAAAAATAACAGCGTGATGAATTTGTTAAAACCCTGTTGGATCGAGCACTCGATCAACACCACAACTGTAGATTACACTGAGAGACCATCCCTAATATAAACGGGTATAACAATGGCAACACCAAAGGTTTTTATAGATGGATCATCCGGGACCACTGGTCTCAGGATTCAAGACGTTCTGACAAGTCGCAAAGACATTAATCTGTCAGTACTGGCCTACGATGAAAGGCGCGACCCAACGAAAAGACAGGACGCCATCGCCGAGGCAGACCTGGCAATCTTGTGTCTACCAGATGGCGCTGCAGTCGAAGCCTCGGAATGGGCCAATGCTGGACAGACAAAGGTAATCGACACGTCTACAGCTCATCGGGTTGCCGAAAACTGGGTTTACGGACTACCAGAAATGAATCCCGCTCAAAGAAAAAAAATCATCGAATCATCCCGGGTGTCCAATCCAGGGTGTTACCCGACCGGTTTGATTCTTAGTATCCGTCCCGTGATTGAGCAAGGTCTGTTGCTGAGTGATGCTGCTATTACAATACATGCTCTCTCAGGCTACTCAGGAGGAGGTAAAAACCTAATCGCAAAATGGGAAGGTGCACAAAGCGGTCTTATGAACCTGCCTTTTGAATCGCCGTACGCTCTTGAAACGAGGCACAAGCACATCCCAGAAATGACAAGTTATTCTGGTTTAAAACACGAACCACAGTTCATGCCTTCGGTCGGACCGTTCATCAATGGGATGCGCCTGGAAATCCCTTTGCATAAAACCATGCTGCAAAACAGTGCTACTGCGACCGATGTTTGGGAAGTACTCGACCAGTTTTACTCAAGCGAACCTTTTGTAAATGTCCACTCTATAGATAACGCACTAGCATACTCAGATCCAGCATTCGACCCTCGGTCGACAAACGGCACAAACCGTGTTGACATCTCAGTAATACCAAACGCCATCGGTCACGCCTTAATCATCATTCAAATCGACAATCTGGGTAAAGGCGCTTCTGGGGCCGCAGTACAAAACATGAACCTCATGCTTGGCCTGCCAGAAAACGCAGGGCTAACCTCTTAACTCATACCTCCGCCGCTAGCCAACGCATATGGCAGTCGAATATAAATTCTGAGACCCAAATAGGTATTCGAGTGGACTTAAGGTCACCGACACGCATCGGAAAGGTCATAACCAATACGGGCGCCTGAGTAGCAAGGTGAAACCAGTGGCCAGGTCTTATAGTGTTTTTCTTGTGATGAATCCAGCCACCATACTTCGCCGCACGGAGATGCAACAGCTCTGCTATCACATATACTCGGCGCTATCGGAACCTTGCCAGTCACTTCAAGATCCCACCGAGTATCCCCTGTACCAGAACAGGATAGAGCTAGGACAAACGTACACAGGACAAAGAATTTTACAAGCACGTTTTTCATGTCAACTTTCAGATTGGCATTTCATAAGGTATGCAGACGTAAAAGTTAGACGTGGTCCCCAAAGAACCATCACATCTACTATAAACGTCTTATCAAAAACTTTTTCTGACTAAGCTGCCGCCGCCGCTGCTGCTACTGCTAACGCTTCTGCCGCTGCTAACGCTTCTGCCGCTGCTGCTGCTTCCGCTGCTGCTGCTGCTTCTGCTGCTGCCTTAACTGCTTCTGCCGCTGCTGCTATTTCTGCTGCTGCTGCTGCTTCTGCAGTTGCTGCTGCATCTGCTGCTGCTGCTGCTGCTGCTGCTGCTGC
>ENA-UPTF01000089-UPTF01000089.1-marine-metagenome-genome-assembly--contig:-NODE-89-length-60524-cov-5.102652_pt1 | contig 60524 bp, 75 predicted proteins | sample MGYA00238166_ERZ767019 | MGnify/ENA primary metagenome ERZ767019 (study PRJEB28930, sample SAMN06266391) | marine metagenome | isolation source: Sea water from 250 m depth | place: Atlantic Ocean | study... | reverse complement strand
GCTCGTTTTGGCGCTTCATTAGGTGCTGAACCATCGACTTTCTCAGGGTTAGCAGGAATGGGAGACCTTATAGCAACGTGTTCCTCAGGACTAAGCCGAAATAACAAGGTGGGTAGAATGCTAGCAAAAAATATACCCTTGGAAGAGATCAAAAGAAATATGGATAACGTTGCAGAAGGAATTGAGACAACCAAAGCAGTGGTAGCCATGTCCAATAAACTAAATATAGATTTACCAATCGCCAATGCTGTATATAACATCCTATTTGATGAGGTGTCGGTCGAAAATGCCGGGGCAGAACTCATGGGCAGAACATTAACTTCGGAAAACTAGATTATATAATTGGAATTTTTTCCTAATTCACATAGATTTGAATTCGTATAAAACGGACACTGCCGCAACAATACCAGCGGTTTCAGCCCTTAAAATTCTCCCACCTAAAGAAACTGAAATGGCACCATTTTCTACTGCATCAGATACTTCTTGCGATGTGAATCCTCCAACCGGACCGATAACTATATCAACACTTGACCCCTTCATTGACTGATTCTGACGCAACTCAGACAAAATCGTACCAATACTTCCTTTTTTTTCCTCCTCCCATGGAATCAAAGCAACTGGGCTAAGATTCGCAATCAGGTTAGAAAACTCTATCGTTTGGGAAAGTTCAGGAACTAAGGACCTACCACTCTGTTCCGAAGCTTCTTTAATTATTCGTTCCCACCGAGTTATTTTAGAATCCCCTGGATTGGAAAATTCTGTCCGTTCGCATGTGAACGGAACAAATTTTGAAATCCCAACCTCAACTCCCTTTTGTAGGGCATATTCATACCGTTCAGGTCTTATCAAGGCTTGATAGAGAGTTATGAAAATCTCTGGTTCCTTAAGACCATTAACAGTGGAGATCACGGAACCAACGCTATTGTTGGTGTCCACAACCTCCAATATAACCTTATAATCAACTCCATCTCCGTTAAATACAATAACTTCATCCCCTATCCTTAAACGTAATACCCTTTTTATTTGCGAAGAGATGTCGTTTGGAAAATAAACAGCATTATTTTGTATTGCAGATGAATCTAAATAAAACCTGTGCATAAAACCTCAATATGTCACATATTTTATGGATCTGTATATATTGTTTTAGTGGCTAACACAGCGGTCCAATCACCATCAACAAGAATTTTATCGAACCTTACACCTTGCATTAAATAGCATTTTTCAACATCATCTAGAGAGCTTTCCAAAATACCAGACAGTACCAATTTACCACCATCTACAACTGCACTAGAAATATATTCTGATAAATCCACAATGACTTTGGCGGCAATATTTGCAACAGCTACGTCATATGCTGATTTTTCAACTTCAATTTCGGGAAAAGATCCATTCAATACCGTCACCTGAGAAGAGATATCATTCAGTTCACAGTTTTCCAACGCAATGCCTACTGAACGCTCCTCAGTTTCAACACCTAGTACCTCTTGTGCACCCAATTTCACCGCCGATATTGCGAGAATTCCGGAACCACATCCAACATCAATAACCTTCTCACCACCACTTATCAGTGTTTCTAGAAGTTCCATACACATCCTAGTAGTAGGATGATGGCCAGTACCAAATGCCATTCCCGGGTCCAATTTTATAAGTACATCACCGTCTGTAACCTTATGCGTTCTCCAAGTGGGACATATCACCAAATTAGACCCCACTCGAATCGGATGAAAATGCTCTTTCCAGTTAGATTCCCAATCTTCCTCTTCAACTTCTCGCTCTTTTATCTCAGATATTTGAGCGAAATGCGCTACCAACTTTACAGCGACATCAATGTTTGATCTTCGTTCTCTAGCTGATTCATCCAAAGGAATAAAGGTGACAACCTTAACCGTCGCTGGAACAGGAGGGGTTTCCCCTTCATCCGGATTGAACTCCGCAGGGCTTTCTATCGCTACTCCACCTTCGCCATATCTATAAAAAATGTGCGTCAATGGCTCCACATATTCAGGAGGAGCCTCAACACTTAGCTCAAGCCATTTCAATTCGTAAATGCACTTCTGAACTTATCAAATATACCTCTATCTTCCTCATCGTCAAAAACATCAGGTAAAGATTTAGCGAGCTCGGTCATTAACTCTTCTTGTTTAGAATCCAACTTTTTGGGTATTCTCACATCGATTAATACCAACAAATCTCCCCTTCTATCACCTCTGAGCTGAGCCACCCCTCTACCTCTGACTCTAAAAATCCGGCCGGTTTGTGTTCCTGGAGGAATTTCGATTTCGTGTGCTCCATCTAGAGTAGGCACTTCAATTTTAGTGCCCAGAGAAGCTTGAGCTATATTTATTGCCAACCTATATTTTATATTTATACCATCTCTTACAAAATATTCATGATCGTTAATTTTGAATGCGACATATAAATCACCTGGAGGTCCTCCATTAATTCCGTGCTCCCCCTCTCCTGTCAACCTAACCTGAGTATCTTCTTCTATACCTGCAGGTATAGTAATAGCGAGTTTTCTGTTTTTTCTTTCTCTACCTTGACCATTACAAGATGCACAAGGATCAGAAATAATCTTTCCTGAACCTCTACATTTACTGCAATCACCAACCTGAACAAACTGCCCAAACACACTTTGTTGAGCTTTTCTTACTTGGCCAGAGCCTTGGCAAGTGCCACAGGTGGCTATTGAACTACCTGGTTCACTTTTGGAACCTCTACATCTACTGCAAGATTCTGTGCGATGAATTTGAAATTCCTTTTCAGCCCCAAATATAGCTTCCTCAAATTCAACAGACATCGTGTATTGGAGATCTGAGCCTCTCCTTGCTGAACTTCTCGAGTTGGAGGATCTCCCAAACCCAGACCCTCCAAAAAAGGAGTCGAAAATATCTCCGAACCCGGATACGTCTCCGAATCCTGAGAACCCACCATTTCCACCTGAAGCTGACCCTAATCCTGCATGGCCAAACCTATCATATTGTGCTCTTTTTTCTTTGTCGGATAGAACCTGGTAGGCTTCGTTAACTTCCTTAAATTTATCTTCCGCTCCGGCCTCTTTGTTTCTATCGGGATGATATTTAAAGGCTAGTTTTCTAAACGCCTTTTTCAAATCATCGTCACTTGAGCTACGCGGAACCCCAAGGACTTCGTAATAATCTCTTTTTTGTGTAGTCATGAAATAAATATATTTCCGAAAATCTCAATTCTCAAGATGAAAATTTCTTAGTATCAATTATGTCTATCATATGAAGCCAATAAATTATAACCCAGCCTTTTAAGATGTAGGTAAATAAAATAAATTTTCATATGCTTCTACAGGCGGCATTCAAAGTATTTTGCAATAACATAGCTATGGTCATAGGACCAACCCCTCCTGGAACAGGTGTAATTGCAGACGCTTTTTTAGATACTTCGTCAAAAGCAATATCACCAGTCAAGCGATACCCGCGAGGACGACTATTGTCTTCGACGCGATTCACACCTACATCTATAGCTACAACACCGTCAGAAACCATCTCCTGAGTAACAAAGTGCGGTATTCCAATAGCTGCCACTAAAACATCTGCTGACCGGGTGATTTCTTCCAAGTTATTAGTCCTACTATGGCACAGAGTTACTGTGGCATCGCCACCTCGGTCTTTTAAGGAAAGCAAATTGGACAGTGGCTTCCCAACTATATTGCTTCTTCCCAATATAACGACATGTTTACCCTTTGGATCATTATTCGATCTCAGAAGCATTTCCTTTATACCGGAGGGAGTAGCCGGTACAAATCGAGGGGAACCCATCGACAAAAGTCCTACATTTTTAGGATGAAGGCCATCCACATCCTTATCAGGGTCTATTGATGCAAGAATCTCATTCTCATCTAAGTGAGCGGGCAATGGTAACTGAACAAGTATTCCATGGCAGTTATCATCACTGTTCAAGGCTTCAATCTCTGAGAGTAACTCTGTCTTGGTAGTAGATCCAGGTAAATTAACGATAGTGCTACACATGCCTGCATCCATAGCGGAACTTCTTTTGTTACGTACATATACCTTGGAAGCTGGATCATCTCCAACAAGTATCACTGTCAAACCCGGCTTTATAGAATGTTCTCTAATTAATGCGCTAACTGACTCTTTGATTTCAATTTTTATGGAGTCAGATATGGCTTTTCCATCGATAAGTTTGTATGTCATAAATATAAGCTTAAGTGGTCATGAAATTAATGAATACACTATTATACCCATACAGAATCGAACAACCTTAATTAGTGCTCAGGAAATAGTAGCTATGCTTATCACGGGAACAGACATAATCGAGATAGCACGAATTGGAAAGGTACTAGACAAATATGGCTCTAGGTTTTTGAATCGTATCTATACCCAGGATGAACAAAAATACTGCAGAGGAAGGGCACCTCAATTGGCCTCAAGGTTTGCTGCGAAAGAAGCGGTTATGAAGGCACTGGGTACTGGGGTAAGAGGTGTTGGATGGAAGGATATAGAGATCATAAGAGAAAGAGGTGGCGCTCCATATATCCAGCTTCACGGTAGGGCGCAAACAAGGGCTTCAAGAATGGACCTTTCAGATATCTCTATCTCTCTATCTCATTCAAATGATTTTGCCATAGCTACGGTGGTTGGTGAGGCTACTGAAGGAAACAGACTACCACGACATAACTAACTTAGCCTTCTAATTTGGTACGGAAGTTTATCTACTCTGGTCTCTTATATACTGAACCAAATGCCATCTTTGCTCTTCGGTCAATAGATATCCAAATTGAGGCATAATAGCTGTAGATTCCTTTTCTCTTGCTGCCGCTGCCAACCCTGGCCTACCGCCCCAAGTGATGTATCCGAAGATTTCTCCATCGCTCAGAGAAGTAACCCTTTCTGACACCAAGTTTACCGGGATAGCACCATCATATACTTTGCTTCCATCCCCCCGAGCACTATTCAATGTAGTGATCGGGCCATCTCCCAGCAGAGTCTGTCCGTGACACACCTGGCAATTGACTGCATATACTCTGGCGGAATCTACGGCATCATAAGAACCTGAGTGAACTTGTCCGTCCAATGTTTTGAGTTTATCTATATCAAGAACTTTCACTTCAGCACCTGTAATAGGAACTGATCCTTCTGGAGGCAGAATTCTAGGAACTTCTTGAGAGCGATAAGCCGGTGAGTAGTGCATCTCGGAAAATATTTGTACTGCGTGTGAACCTGTTTTTGGGAATACCGGCAAATCAAAGGTTATTGCACCACCAACTTTGACCTCTCCAGTTTTGGTGTTGTAACACCCAGAACTGACCAGAAGTATCAAAAGAAAAGCTGCAATTATGACAACAGGTCTGGCGCGTCTTATGTTTAAAGCATTGATAGGCATATATGAATTCTCTTTGATTACTCCCAACCTCTTATAATGTCCCCATCTGCCCCTGCCTTATTCAAAGCCGTTTCTGCTGCGTCCGTGCGAGTTTCATCAGTCGTAACAGTAACACCTATATGACCTTCAGTAATTTTCTCGCTGTAAGCTCCCATAAATATTCTCGGAAGTCGTGATTCGAAAATAATCCCAATGATAGTAAATATTATGGCACCGAGCATAGATCCTTCATACATAATAATGGCCATGGCCGGGATAGATAAAATTGGCTTACCTCCCGTTATCAATGGATATGCCAATTCAGTACCAGCCGTTATCAGCAATGCTATAGTGAAGCCACAAATAGCGCCTATTAACGGCCACCTGTATAGATTGTGTTCTGGCTCCGCTTCCCCAAAGGTACCTTCAGGGTAAGGAACTCCAGTGAGTATTTCATACTCTCCTTCTTCAAATCCGGCCTCTCTAAGATTATCCAAAGCATCAGCAGCGGAATCCTCTTCAGTATATAGACCTAATACACTTCTTTTTGCCATAACAAATACTCTCTAAAACTGCCTTTAGTGTTTCTTTTCGTAGTAATGGTGGGGAAGACCTTCACGAATTGTCGCAGGGACCACTCGCCTGCCCACCTTTATAAGACGGCGATTAACCATTCCTTCTTTAATATCAAATAGCGGGATCAAAGGTAGAACTTTTGCAAACAACAGCATCCCTAAACAAACAAAAGCAAAAGTTTCAACAACGATCAATATTTCAATGATTGATGGATGATAAGTACCCCAATCGAACGTCATATGGGTTCTTCTCAAAAGTCCTGGAATCACGATCAAAAATCGCTCCAGCCACATACCTATGTTGACAAGTATCGTTGTCCAAAACATCAATGCAGCGCTTCTTCTAACCCTTTTAAACAGCCACAATGGAACAGGTATCACAAATGAAGTGATAACAAATATGGCAAATAAGGGCCCATAGGGCCATTGCAAGGCCTGTAGTTCTCTTAAAGCAATATCTGGACTGTCCAATGTGTAGAGTGCATATACCCACTCTAGAAAGAAAAAGAAGAACCATGTAGTTGCAACGACTATCAAAAGCCGCGCGATCGCATCAAAATGGTCAGGTTTAATATATTTATCCAGTCCATACAACCACACTGAGAGTGCCATTAACATAGCTACCGCTGACACTCCTGAGTGTATGGCACCAATAATGAAATATGGGGCAAATATAGTGGAATGCCAACCTTCGACACCGATTAAAACAGCAAAGTCCCACGAAACTATTGAGTGAACCGAAACAAACACAGGCAGAACAAGTGCAGAAAGCAAAATGCCAGCTACAATCTGTAGTTTCCATTGTCTGGGTGTTCCTCGGAACCCTAGGGCCATTTGCGAGTAAATTTTCTTGACTATAGGCTTTTTTGCCCTGTCCCGCAGTATCGCTATATCCGGTATCAAACATATGAATACAAACAATGTGCTTGCAATCAGGTAGGTACCAACAGCACTTGGGTCCCATACGAAAGGTGACCTGATATTAGGCCAAATGCCACGACTGAAATCATAAGGGAAAATCCAATACAAAACGCGCCACGGTCGACCTACGTGCATTAGCGGTGTATGCAAGGCTGCTATCAAAGAAAATACAGTCATAACTTCAGCTGCCCTAGTAATAGGACGTCGCCATTCAGCCTGCGTCAACCTCAAAATCGCCGAAATCATAATTCCAGCGTGGCTAATACCAATCCAAAAAACGAAATTTGCTATGAAGAATCCCCACATAACAGGTCTGTTTAGACCAGTTACTCCAAGACCGTGGTAGACCATGAAGAAAAATGCACAGAGTCCAGTCAGCACGACCAACCCTAAAAATGCAACGGCAGGCAACCACCATTTGGGTACCGTCAATACATCCTTCAACAGATCTTCATTGATCTGCTTATGGCTTAGTTGTGTATGTTCCTGCATTTAAATATTTCCATCTAATTTAAATTTTAAGTATCTGAGTCATTCGCATCTTTATCTGGGCTTACCCATTACCATAACTTTGGTTCTGTGGAACTGAACTTCTGCTTTATATAGCAGCATTTCTTTTCGTTCCCATATATTAACCACCGGTATTAATCTCGTGGCTAACATGAAAGTAAGGATAGACCCACCTATGAAACCAACTATCACAAAAATATCAGCTACATGAGGTGTCGGTATAGCTGTAGGGACCTCAGACATTTTCATCTTCATCATGTCTTCCATCATTTCGCTTTTTCCTGCCACGTCCCAAGCGCCTACATATAGCCTTATTCTGTCCAACAGTGTGCCAATAAGGACTGATGTCGCCAGAATTGGGGGTCCCCAAACACTCCTTCTAACCGGATTCCATATCATCGTAAACCAAGGCAATATGAACACCAGAACAAATATTGTAATGAACAAGTATAAGTATGGACCTTTAACTAATAATTCCAAGACAGCCTGCTCTGAAGGTTTCTTACCATACCAAAATACATTGAAACTAGAAAACCAAAACCAGAACCAAAGAAGCGATAGGGCAAGCAATAATTTTCCAAGTCCCCAAAACTGATCTAGTCCAATATAGTCTTTATAACCTCCGAATTGCCTCAAAAAAAACATGGTGAGCATCATGGTGGCTACACCCGCCTGTAAGGCATTATGGGCATGCGTAACAGGATATAGTGAATCGATCCATCCAGGAACGTGTACCATCAAAAATTCGACACTGATGAAGAAGTGTACAAAAATAAGCATCATAAAATAGAAGGCACCAACAACACCCATTCGGTGATACTGCCAATTCCATTGCGCTGAAGTACCTCTCCATCCCAGAGCCAGCCTGCTTCCCCATTTTTTTCTCCACCCTTCACCCTGATCTCTTAAAACCGCAAAATCTGGCAAGCTAGACAACCACACCAAAGCTAATCCAAGCAGGACCAAGCCGAGTATTGCCAACGTAGCCCATATATGAGGGGAATAGGCCGGTACCCCTTCCACTTGACCATAGAACCAAAGGCTTCTCCTACCATTTTCGAGTGACGGTAACAGCCATATTAAGGGGATATAAAGGAGCAGATTTAAACAACCAGCCAAGGCCCAAATTTCTGCTGCCCTAGATATTGGCCGCCTCCAATGGGAATTGGCTATCCTGGGTGCTATTGCTACCATGGGTGCCGCCGAGGAAGTGGTCATGAGGAAGGCAAAGACAGCAACATAGTATCCCCAGGCAGCCTTGTCATCAAACCCAGAGCTCAGCCTCATCACAAATCCTATAATTCCAAGTACAAACATAATTCCAAATAGAGCAGCAAACTGCCAGAATCTATTTGATGTGATGTTATGAATTGCCAAAAAGCTATCAGAGACAGCCTTTCTGGTCTCCACTGAATTATCTGTTTCTACATAGGGTTCTACTACCCTACTCCCGGGATCAGTGACCATGCGTAACCTCGACAGATTCATCTACCTTCTTAAGGTAAACAACGTTAGTGTCTGTACCTAAGTTCTCCATTAGCCGGTACCCGCGACCGCCTTCTTTCATTGCTTCTTCTTTCATCTTCGATACCTTGCTATCAGGATCGTTAAAATTCCCAAATGTAAGAGCGTTTGTAGCACATGCGTTTACGCAAGCTGGATTTAGGCCTCTATCTCCATCCTCCAATACCTCGTTATCCCTTTCAGACTCTCTCGTAGACCTTTGAATTCGTTGGACACAGAAGCTGCACTTCTCCATTATCCCTCTACTTCTAACGGTCACATCCGGGTTAAGTTGATTCTTCAGGCTTTCTGGCCATTCAGGTTCCCAGAAATTGAAAAATCTAACATGGTATGGGCACCCATTGGCGCAAAATCTAGTGCCTATACACCGGTTGTAAACCTGCACATTCATCCCTTCATTATTATGATATGTTGCATATACGGGACATACCGGTTCGCAAGGAGCATTTCCGCAGTGTTGACACATAACCGGAATAAACCGAGCCTTTACATCGGGGTATTCACCTTCCCAATATCTTTCAATTCTTATCCATTGAATAGCCCTGCGCTGATTGAAGTGTTCCTCTAAGTTAATAGGTATATTGTTTTCCGATTGACAGGCAACCACACATCCTTGGCATCCCGTACACCTATCGACGTCAACAACCATTCCCCATTTGTTAGAATCTGCCGTTACCATTTATTTACTCCTAATCTTTATTCCCGCAATTCCTGGTGATTTAGTGGCCGTCACCAGAGGTTATTTCAATAATATGATGATGCTCGTCTCTTGGAAATTCCGGAACTGTGTTTTCAAATTTCGGAACCCGAATCCATTCCCCGGTCATCGTGATGTTCGCTCTAGTAGCAGCCCATGCCAACGAACCTGTATCAGAATCAACCTGTGGATCAAGTACTGACAAAACATTGGAGCCCCTTCCTGCGGAATATCTTCCACCATCTCGATGACCCTGACCTATAGGTATGCCTATAATGTCTGGGGGCACCGCTGGATTCGGCATTGCCAAGGCTCTAATAACTCGACCGTTTGAAGGTCGTATCTCCAGAACATCTCCTTCGGAAATTCCTTTCTCTTCTGCAACTTTGTGGTTTATTTCAACCCAAGTTTGCCAGGTTGCAGTTGATATTGCGTCTGGCATAGCCTGAAGCCATGGCAAAGATGCACCAACTCCATCCCCTAAAGTGGAAATGAATGGCTGGAGATAAAACTCTTGATTGCTTCCACCAAATTCAGCCCTATCTACACCATCAAGCCTTTTGATAGCAGGTTCTTTCGTCACTTTGGACCCTGTATCCCACCAGCCACCTCTTTGTAGGACCCCATTCCAAAACCCCTCAAAACTACCAGACACCACCTGCCCTCTGTTTAACTCATATAATTTCCTAGCGTCATTTCTGATCACTTCCTTGAAAGTATCCGCGCTTAAACCCAGATCTTCACCCATTACTTGGGCAGTTGTCATAAGAATATCGGCGAATCCTTTCGTTCCGAGGTTACCCCCTCTATGCTCAAAGAAAGGCCTAACCACGGGTTGCTGAAAGCCGACCATTTCATAGCCTGGGCCCGCAACTGGAACATCAGTACCCCAATCTTCCAAAAAGTGGTGTTGGGGCAATATCAAATCAGCAATTGAGGTGGTATCGTCCATCATGCCACCAAAACTCACAATCAGGGGAACACTATCCAATGCTGACTTCATGTCCGCCGTATCAGTCATTCCATAATAAATATCAGCATCCCTAACCATCAACACACTAACGTTTCCTGCCTTCATCTCTTCAGACAGGCGATGAAATTCTGAGAAGGTACTGGTGGCCTTAGCGGCTGAAACCCCATCTATTGGGGGTTCTGGGTTCAACAAAACCCCTCCCTTTTTACCAAGGTTGGAAACCACTCGGTTAAGCGAGTATATTGCCTTCAAATTTTGAGTTCCGTTTGTATGTGCGCCGGCACTCCCTCCACCCAAAGCTATTGGATGTTCGCTGTGTGAAAAATCTTCAGCAATTTTGGTAATCACGTCTGGTGAAACACCAACCACATCCGCAACGTTGGCAGGCGAATAGGTATCAAGTATTCCATCGGAATCTAGCTGCTCATATATGGGATCAGAATGAGTCGCAGATAAAACTTGCATAATGCTCATAGCCAGCAAGCCTTCCGTGCCTGGATTAACATGTATCCATTGATCGGCATTCGCAGCTGTCATGGAAAAACGGGAGTCGACATGAATGAGTTTACCTCTGTGCTCATGCCCTTGTCTGAATTCTCCATATCCTCGAGCGTATCTTGTCGGAGATACCCACGATGAGAGAAAGTCAGCCCCAAAGGATAGGATGAAATCTGAGTTATCAATATCAAATTCAGGAATCGAATCCGTGCCGAAAACTTCCTTTAAAGCATTTCGTAAAACATTATTTTCAACAGCCTCATAGGCCATATGGCGAGCCCCTGTAGCACCGACAAACCTGTCCAAAACGAGTCCAGCATGTCCACCGACCGGGTTGCTCACAAAAACAGCTTTGTTACCCTCATTGGAATTCTTCAAATCACTCAATTGGGTACTGAGCCTCGCTACTGCATCTTCCCAACTTATTTCCCTATATTCACCAGAACCTCTCGGTCCGGTTCTCACCAATGGAGCACTAATTCGGTCTGGGTGGTAAAGCCCCTGCAGAGATGCCTCTGAAAGAGCACTATGCCCTCCTAGATTAAGTGGATAGTCAGGATTACCTTCGACTTTCTTAGCCCTTCCTTCCATCACTCTAACCACAATCCCCTCAGAAACACCGCCTTGCTGACTTGCAGTCGCATACCAATTATCTATCCCAGAAACCAAATCCTCCGGCATAGCAGCAGGTGAGTCTATCAGCAGTTCCTTTTCAGGTAATCCGCATGCTTGAAATAAGACAGCAGCACCAGCTGACCCACCCATCAAAGTTAAAAATTGTCTTCTAGTTAAAGCCATGGACTACCCTCTAATAGTGACATGTAGCACAGTCCGTTGGTGCATTATTTTGCTTGTGACAGTTGACGCAATCTCCCATTTTTAGAGACCGATTTTGCTGAACTTTATCCATGCTGGCCACGTCACCATGACAGGTGGCACATACCTCTTGGGCCTCTATACCTTCTTTCTCAGAAAAATATCTAATGTGTGCTTCATGAACAAAGTGAACATGATCTGGAACTCTATGAACCCGAACCCAGTGAATGGACCTTCCATCCTCATAAAGATTGCGCATCTTTGTAATGCCTTCCAGTTCATCACCTACAGCAGAGTGACAGGTCATACACAAACCAGCAGCAGGAACTGAAGCAGCTGCCTCTTTCTCAACATTTCTATGGCAGAAAGTACAGTCCATACCGAGCTCTTTCACATGAGTTTCATGAGGAAACTCAATAGGCTGGTCAGGTCCATCGTGACCAAATATCACCGGCCTCCCCAACCAAGATGAGATTACAAAGGTCAACACCAAGACTATCCCAATGAATACTCCTAGTAAGACAACTCCTAGAACACCTAGCTTAGCTAGCTGCGTCCCTGTAGGTTTTTGAGGTTGAAAATCTCCTGGTATCAAATCAGCAATGTCCTAAATTAAATCCAGAAATCTGGGTATATAGCTCTTATAGCTTCCAAACCACCAGCAAAAGCCGTTATAACAAAATACATCGCAGCCACAAAAGATATCAAAGCGACCACATATATAGGTGGTCTTAGTTTAGAGACTGAAGCGGGCAAATGGTGCGATTTCACTAAAGATGGAATTGCGTTGTGTCCGACCAACATATTGGCGGCGAAAATAATTATAAATAGAACGAAGAATTTGATATTCTGCGTGAATATTTTAATATCCGCCCAAATGGCGGAATTTATGTAATTCGGATCTATCTCCAATTGTCTGTTTCCACCTCATTTTTTTTCGACGAGAGTAGCTTGATAACAACCTAGTCAATCGGGTGAAAATTATCACATTCAGATATAAAGGGTGTCAAGGGAACTTACGGCAAAAGATCGCTGTAATTCAAGGAACTTAAAAAACTCCATTGAAAGTATCATTTTTACATACTTTTGATATCGATCCTCTCAGGAAGCAAACCCACCATGTTTGTAACTCAAGACCTGATAACCTAAAATCCTGATTCTGAGAAACTTTTAAACATTTTAGTAACCTTATCTAATAAGAAAAAAATCAGGTACATCAGGTGTTGAGGAACCAAATGGGAAGATTAGAAAACAAAGTTGCTTTAATCAGCGGGGGTAGCAGAGGAATGGGCGCTGCTGAGGCCGAAATGTTTGCAGCTGAGGGTGCTCACGTCGTCATCGCTGACATATTAGAGGATGAGGGAAGAAAAACAGCATCCAAAATAGCAGAGACGGGCGCCAGGTGCTTATTTACAAACCTTGATGTGTTGAAGGCTTCAGATTGGGAATCAGCTATCAGCACAGTAACATCGGCATTTGGGAAACTAGATATTCTAGTGAACAATGCTGGAGTTACATCAAGAATGATGCTACTGGAAACATCCGAACCAGAATGGGATCGAGTCATGGATATCAATACCAAAGGTACCTTCCTCGGAATAAAAACAGCTATCCCAGCAATGAAATATTCAGGGGGAGGATCCATCGTAAATATTTCCTCGCAAATGGGACTGGTCGGGGCAGATTATATTAGCCCTCAATATCAAGCTTCAAAAGGAGCAGTCCGAATACTAACAAAGTCTGTTGCCATCCAGTACGCCTCCGATAACATAAGGTGTAATTCCATACATCCGGCACCAATCGAAACAGATATGACGGCCGATATAAGAGATGACGCAGATTCGTTCCAGGACATGCTGAGGAGAATACCCATGGGAAGATATGGAAAACCTGAAGAGGTCGCATACGCTGTCTTGTATCTAGCTTCAGATGAATCCTCCTTCGTAACAGGCAGCGAAGTTGTTGTTGACGGAGGGTGGACAGCCCAATAAAACCAAATTACTTGCCGACAAATTCACCAAAGAGGTAGTCATGAAAATAACTGACATTAACCATTTCATAATTCATCCAGGGGTAGGGAAAAATTTATGTTTTGTGAAAATAGACACTGATGAGGGAATACATGGGTGGGGCGAGTGCTACACGCAAGCTGACCGTGACAAACAGGTGGTCTCACATATAGACCAGTTGAAGAGATACCTAATCGGTAGAAATCCAATGCATATAAAGCATTTTCTTCAAATGTCTTTTGACGATTTTTCTGGAAGGCGAGGTGCAATGGATTTGTACTGCGCCATTAGTGGACTTGAGCAGGCTATGTGGGATATTTCAGGAAAAGTGTGTGATGTTCCAACATATATGCTACTTGGCGGTCCTTGTAGGGATAAAATTCGAGTTTATGCAAATGGATGGGGCGGCGGTAATTGGGATTCAAAGGAAATATCAGAAAAAGCCAAAAAGGTAGCTGATATGGGCTTCACCGCGATGAAATTTGACCCTATCCCTGGCCCATGGCGGACTTTCGTGGACAAAAAAGTAGAGAAACAGGCTGTAGAAAATGTTCGCGCTGTTAGACAGGCAGTTGGTCCAGACATTGATATTTTAGTAGAAATGCATAGAAGACTTGCCCCAATGCATGCAGTGAAAATAGCGAGAGAAATTGAAGAATACAGTCCATTTTGGTTCGAAGAACCAGTTCTTGCCGAAAACGTGGATGCTCTTGCCTCAGCAAAAAAAGACATCAACATACCTGTGGTAACAGGAGAAGAGCTCTACACCAAATTTGAATTCCGAGATGTCTTTGAAAAACAAGCAGCAGACATAATTAATCCAGATGTATGTAACGTTGGAGGCATTTTAGAATTAAAAGAAATCGCGGCTATGGCAGAACCTTACTATGTTGTTGTCTCCCCGCATAATTACAATAGTACGACGTTGGGTCTTTCAGCCACGATTCAAGTATCAGCAGCTATACCTAATTTCCTTATCACAGAATATTTCGTGAATTTTGAGAAACTAGGCAAGGATATATCTACTAATCCATTCGAGGTTGAGGATGGTTACATTAAACTCCCATCTGAACCTGGTCTTGGGATGAGTTTGATAGAAGAAAAACTAGAGAAATACCCTTATAAACAATTTCCTGCCCGCAATCTGGCCCAATATTGGGACGAAGGGCCGTAATACCGACAGCAACTATCTTTGATATACGAAGCCAACTATTTCTTGACCGAGATTTTTCGGCATGCTAGCTTTTATTGGATGGTTTTATAGGCATCATAAAACGACCTTAAACATACTAGGCAAATCAGACACCACCACCATAATTGAAAACATTAATTCATGGAATTATTTCAAGAACTCAATATAGAAAAAGAGCTTCAGGACTCATTTGTAACCGTCGGGGTTTTTGACGGAGTCCACTTAGGACATAAATATTTAATGAAAAGACTCATTGAGTCTGCAAGAAAGAATCGAAAATCTGCAGGAATCGTGACCTTTAAAAACCATCCTGCAACTGTTATAAATCCTAAATTTCAACCGAATTTTCTAACCAATTTAGAGACAAAACTCGATCTATTGGAAGCCACAGGTGTCGATTTTGTAGCTGCTATTACATTTAATTCGGCTCTGGCAGAATTCTCAGCTAAAGATTTTCTAGGCCTACTAAAAAGCGAATTGGGCATGAAAGGATTGGTGGTTGGCCCTGATTTTCAAATGGGTAAAAACCGGGAGGCAGGGGTTGATCGGTTGTCCGCTTTGGGAGAAGAGATTGGGTTCACTTTAGAAATTATAGAGGTCCAAGAAAAATCGGGTACCCAAATTAGAAGTACAGTAGTGCGAAATTTGATATCTGTAGGAGACGTTAAAAAAGCCTCAACTATGCTTGGTAGGCCATACTCTCTTCAAGGTTGTGTCATTACCGGGATGAAGAGAGGTAGATTGTTGGGATTTCCAACAGCGAACTTAACCATTAACCAAGATATCTGCATCCCTGCAAACGGCATATACGCAACAGTAGCAACAGTGAAAGGTAGCAGGTACCCAGCTGCCACTAGTGTAGGAACAAATCCTACATTCGACGGAAAGGAACAAACCATTGAAACCTATATACTAGATTTTGACGAAGACATTTATGGAGAAAAAATATCAATAGAGTTCTTCGATCGGCTAAGAGATGAGCTTTCGTTTGAGAATGTAGATGATCTACTAGTTCAGATGAATGTAGATGTTTCAGCTGTAAGAAAACTCGTAAAATCAGGTGAACTCCAATAAAACCGTTATAAAAACATCATTTGGCCCCATACCTGTATGAAAATTAAACTAATGTAAAGGTATTAGAAATGCCTCTCACTGAAAAAGAAGACGTCCTTAATAGGGGAGTCGAAGAGATAATAGTAAGGTCTGAATTCCTCGACAGATTAAATTCTGGTCAAAAAATGAGACTGAAAATGGGATTCGACCCGAGCGCTCCAGACATTCATGTAGGACACGCGGTTGGATTAAGAAAATTAAGGCAGTTGCAAGAAATGGGACATCAAGTTGTTCTAATAGTGGGGGATTGGACTGCCCAAATTGGAGATCCGAGCGGTAGGTCTGAAACAAGAAAGATGCTCGGAATAGAAGAGGTCCATGCCAACGCTCAAACTTATTTAGACCAATTCTTCAAAATTGTTGATAAAGACCGCACTGAAATTAGGTGGCAGAGCGAGTGGTTTGGTCCTTTTACACTTACAAATGTAATCGAGTTGACGAGTAAATTTACCGTAGCACAGATATTGGCTCGAGAAGATTTCGCAAAGAGATTTGGAGAAAACCAGCCCATATCTATTACGGAACTTCTATACCCGTTACTACAGGGATACGATTCTGTAGCAATAGAATCAGACGTTGAATTCGGAGGAACGGATCAAAAATTCAACTTACTGGTTGGCAGAGAACTACAGCAAATGCGAGGTATGAAACCACAACAGTGTTTCATAATGCCCCTGCTTCCAGGAACAGACGGCGTTCAAAAAATGAGTAAAAGCTTAGGGAACTACATAGGCATTGACGAACCTGCACAAGAAATTTTCGGCAAGGTTATGTCAATACCAGATTCTATGATTCTGCCATATTACGATTGGCTCACTGACACACCAACATTTGAAATAAAAGAAATTGAAAAATCTTTGAATAGTATGTCGGTTAACCCAATAGAATTGAAAAAGACCGTAGCCCACAAGTTGGTAAGTGATTTTCACGATTCAAAAGCTGCTTCACTAGCCCAGGAGTTTTTTGAAAAGACTGTACAGGGTGGCGAAATTCCAAATGACATACCCGAATATACTGTTCCCTCAGGAGAGGACGCTGTAAATTTGAGACTTAGCAACTTACTGGTTGACTCTGGACTTACCACCAGTACAGGAGAGGCCCGCCGGCTTATTGATCAAGGAGCAGTTAAAATCAACGACGTTGCAGTCACTAAAAATGAAAATGTAGCAGACCTAGACAAAGGAATTCTTAGAGCAGGGCGTAGAAGATACCTTAAACTCATTTAATATTTGGTTCAGCTCAATATTGTTTAAGTAACCATCTGGCTATGATAAAATTTTCGGGCTTGTTTTCATATGTAGTATTGGCATCTAGAACTGATGCGGAGGAAGAAATTGGTTAATCTTAGAATTCCTGGCCCAATTCCCGTTAACGACGATATATTGGAGGCGATGGGAACCCCGATGATAAATCACAGGGGACCTGAATTTAAGGAAATTCTTTACAGAACCACCGATAGGTTAAAAACCGTCTTTTCCACGAAAAACGACGTTTACATAATCACAGGTTCAGGGACTTCCGCAATGGAAGCAGCCGTCGTAAACACTCTTTCTCCAGGAGACAAAGCTATAAATGCGACTGTTGGTGTTTTTGGAAATAGATTCGGAGTCATATCGGAGCGATACGGGATAGATCTAGTAAGCCTGGAATTTCCTTTTGGTTCAGATGTTGACCTTGATGTCCTTCGGAATTGCCTAAATGCAAATTCCGACGCAAAAGCGGTAATGGTCACACATAACGAAACTTCTACTGGCGTTGCGAACAATCTTGAAGCCATAGCTTCCGTGGTTAAAAAAGAATATGACAAATTAATTTTGGTAGATGGAATAAGCAGTGTTTGCTCACTTCCGCTGGAAACTGATAATTGGGAATTAGATGTGGTAGCTACCGCTTCTCAAAAAGGCTGGATGCTGCCTCCGGGGTTGGCATTCATTAGCTTCAGTGAGAAAGCATGGGAAGCTCATGCGGAATCGACTATGCCAAGGTTCTATTTAGACATGGCCGAATATAAAAGATATTACGAAATAGGGCAGCCACCCTTCACTCCGTCAGTGTCATGCATGTTTGCTCTGGACTTAGCCCTTAATCAAATTGTTGAGGAAGGTATGGGATCCGTTTTTGAAAGACACGCATCAATAGGCCAGTACACAAGAGATGGAATAAGTAAATTAGGACTAACTATTTTCCCAAACAGCGACAAAATAGCCTCTAATACATGCACCGCAGTGACTGTTCCAGAAGGCATAGACGGCTCAAAACTTGTATCTAAAATGAGGGAAGATCATAACGTTGTGCTTGCTGGAGGCCAAGCTTCCCTTGCTGGCAAAATTTTTAGAATTGGCCATATGGGGCAGACTACGGAAGCGGACATAGACGGTGCATTAAACGCTCTTAAAATTGTATTGCCCGAAATCGGATTTACATCTAGAAGTTAAATCTGACTCTTCTACTTTAATTAACTGATACCGCTGGCGCTTGATCAAGAAGTTCTTTGAGTTCGTCGCCTTCGATGGTTTCATGTTCTACCAAATGAGATGCCAGCGCTGACAATTTACCCATGTTTGTATCTATTACATTTTTGGCAATATCGTATGCGTGCTGTATTAACCCATGTACCTCATCATCTATAGTCTCTGCAACAGTGTCACTATAGTCTCTCTGTTCCGAAATTTCCCTACCCAAAAACACTAATTCTTCTCGTTTACCGAAGGTTCTAGGACCTAACTTTTTACTCATACCAAGTCTAGTGATCATCGCTCTTGCAATGTTCGTAGCTTGCTCTAAATCATTACCAGCTCCAGTAGTAACTTCAAAGAAAACCAATTCCTCCGCCACCCTACCTCCTAAGGCCGCAGCCAATCTAGCCTCCAATTGATTCTGTGTAACGAGTTGAGTTTCTTCTTCTGGTAGAAACCGAGTGTGTCCTCCTGTCTGGCCCCTTGCCACTATAGTCACTTTATAAGGGGGATCTGCGTGTGGGAGAAGGTGAGCTACCAAAGCGTGACCAGCTTCATGATAAGCAACCATTCTTTTCTCTTTATCGCTAACCACCTTATTCTTTCTTTCTGGACCGGCTATCACCCGATCTATAGACTCTGCCATCTCATCGTAGGTAATAGTCTTTTTATCCCGCCTAGCAGCCAAAATAGCAGATTCATTTAGCAGATTCATCAAATCAGCCCCACTGAATCCCGCCGTTTGCTTGGCGATTGCTTCCATGTCAGTGCCTTCTGAAATGGGTTTCCCCTTTGAATGTACATTGAGAATCTCTTCCCTGCCCTTTACGTCTGGGCTATCCAATGTGACCCTTCTGTCGAATCGACCTGGCCTTAATAACGCAGGATCTAGAATATCTGGTCTATTCGTCGAAGCAAGAACGATGATGTTAGTTCCAGTATCAAATCCGTCCATCTCAACCAATATCTGATTCAATGTCTGTTCTCTTTCATCATGTCCGCCCCCTAATCCAGCCCCTCTTTGTCTACCCACGGCGTCAATTTCATCCACAAAAACAATGCATGGAGCATTTTTCTTTGCTGTATCAAATAAGTCTCTTACTCTAGAGGCACCAACTCCAACAAACATTTCGACGAATTCAGAACCACTAATCGAGAAAAAGGGCACTCCAGCCTCACCTGCAACAGCTTTAGCTAGGAGGGTTTTTCCTACCCCAGGTGGCCCCATCAGTAGCACACCTCGAGGTATTTTTGCTCCCAAAGCCAAAAACCGCTCCGGTGATTTTAGAAATTCAACAACTTCCTGTAGTTCCTCTTTAGCCTCATCCACTCCTGCTACATCAGAAAAACTTACAGTGGGATTATCACTATCAAAAACTTTCGCCTTAGATTTACCAAAACTGAAAGTCTGGCTTGTACTCCCTTGTGCTTGCCTCATCATAAACAGCAAAATAGCACCAAAAAATATGATAGGGAGGAAATTGATCAATATACCGAATAGACTTCCTAGGCCACCACTTCCACGAACGGAAACATCCACTCCACCTGGCCCACTGCTAACACCAGCCGCCTCAAGTTGCTCCAAAATGCTCGATCCAGATTCTTTCCTTGAGGTGTAGCGAGACCCGTCATATCCCACTGCTGTGAGAGTATCCCCATTTATCTCAATAGTTTCCAATTTATTTTCGGAGGCTAAGGAAATTACCCTACTTACCGGTATTTCTGAAGAACCCCCAAATGGCTCATTAAAAACCGTCAGAAATATAGCCATCACTCCGACAGCTATTAAAAGATATATAAACATGCTTCTCATGGAACGCATATTCATCTATTTCTCTCCATATATTTACTTGGATTATTTATTAGCCAAAACGCAATTTAGATAAACTATTAGGACTTTTAATAGTACATTACACCTACAGGTTGGGGCAAAGATTTGATATTAAATACCTGCACTCTTGGTTTTGTTTGCTATAATCTACAACCTTGAATTAATGAGCAAATTTTCTACATCGTCAGATCCTAATTCAGTAAGTTAAATTATTTGAAGTTGTGCAAAACGCACTTTAAGCTTTAAGGGATATGAATATAGCGCACGACAAATCCAACGAACTATCCCGAGATGATATAAATCGGCTTTTAAAAGAAGAGTCGATTACACCAATATTTGTCTACAGCGCTAGTGATCTAGATACCTTGAAAGATCGGGCTGACTCCGCAGACTACACTCCTTTGGTTCTAATTTACTTGGCTCGCCTGAAAAGGCCGCAAGTCTCCAGCGTGCTGGACCAGTGTAAATCGAATAATATCTCCACCTTGGCAATTGTATCGACCGACGACCTCATATCTCTCGATATTGAAATGGATATCAACGACTTTATAGTTGACCCGTTTGATGAGGAAGAATTGTTAGTAAGGTCAATTTTTTCGGTGAGAAGATCAAAAGCTAGACCTACCGAAGATGAGCACATAATTAGAGGGGATCTTACAATCAACCCGTCTAACTATGAGGTACTGATTAATAACAACAGGATTAACCTCAGATTTAAAGAATATGAGCTCTTACTACTATTAGCATCAAATCCGGGTAGGGTGTACGACCGAGCAACATTGTTAAACCAAATATGGGGATATGACTATTTTGGCGGTACTAGAACAGTTGACGTGCACATCAGAAGACTTAGAAGCAAGATAGAAATCAATTCGGAAAATCCCTACATAGAAACTATATGGAACGTAGGTTACAGGTTTCGATCGTCTGATTAGACCCAGTTACTGGATGCAACATTAAATAATTTTGACCTCTCTCTTACATCCTCAATATAATGCCTCTATAACTTTGAAATTTCCAGATTCATTTCACAGGCACAAAATTGGCCAATAGTACAAAAGCTCAGTCAAACAGAGAAATACAAAACGATCAACTTTTGGATATGTACAAAGAGATGGTTCTTTGTAGAACTCTAGATGAGCGAATATGGATGTTAAACCGACAAGGAAAAGCTGCTATTGTGGCTTCCTCTCAGGGACACGAGGCAGGTCAGATTGGTTCCGTAGCGGCTCTGCGGAAAGGCTACGATCAATGCTACATATACTACAGAGACCTTGCTGTATTACTGACCTTAGGTTTAACTCCTGCTGAAATAATCAAAGGCTTTGTTGCAAAAGAAGGAGAACCACTAAGTGGAGCCAGACAATTCCCTACACACGGAGCGCATCCAGAATATGGAGTTATTAATCTCTCCAATGTAATCGCAACCCACATACCTCAAGCTGTTGGGGCTGCATTAACTGCAAAAATGAAAAAAGAAGATCGAGTTATAGTGGCATATTTTGGTGATGGTGCTTCCAGTGCCGGCGACTGCCATGAAGCAATGAACTTCGCGGCTATACACAAACTTCCAATTATCTTTTTTTGCGAAAACAACGGGTACGCCATATCCGTTCCCCTATCGAAACAGATGGCTGTGGATAGCGTGGCTTCAAGGGCTGAAGGATATGGAATGCCCGGTATCGAAATAGATGGGTGCGATATTGTCACCGTCTATGAAACGACTGTTGAAGCCGTCTCGAGGGCCAGGGCAGGTTTGGGGCCTACATTGATAGAAGCAAACGTGGAACGTTATCTACCTCATACTAGTGACGACGACGATTCGATTTATCGACCGGCTGAAGAGATCGAAGAAGCAAAGAAAAGAGATCCTTTGCAGCTACTAAGTAAGCAGCTTTTTGAACTAAATATTTTGGACGAAAAAGAAGATCAAGCGATTCGTGAAAATGCCAAAACCATAGTTAACATGGCGACAGAAGAAGCTGAAAATGCTCCTTATCCGGAAACAACAGATTTTCATAAACATGTTTATTCGGAGTAGTTAGAAAATGCCAGTTATAACCGTACTGGAAGCCATCAGAGACGCCATGCGCGAGGAAATGAGGAAAGATGAACGAGTTTTCGTTATGGGGGAAGACATTGGAGCACGAGGAGGGGTTTTTCTAGCAACGGATGGATTTTTATCGGAATTTGGAGAAGAAAGAGTCATTGACACACCACTTGCTGAATCTTCCATAGCAGGGATCGCCTTAGGGTCGGCGATGAGCGGCCTCAGGCCAATAGCTGAAATAGAATTTGCTGATTTTATCTGGCCAACCATAAACCAGATTGTTGGTGAAGCCTCGAAAGTGAGATATGGAACAGAAGGCAAATTACAGGCCCCAATGGTACTGAGAGCCCCCCAAGGTGGGGGTGTCAGGGGCGCCTTGTACCATTCTCAAAGCGTCGAAGCATTATTTGCTCATACTCCGGGTTTAAAAGTTGTAACCCCTTCGACTCCGTATGATGCCAAAGGCCTTTTAAAAGCTTCTATTAGAGACGATGATCCAGTCATATTTCTTGAGCACAAAAGGACATACCGCCTAGTAAAAGGAGAGGTGCCGGAGGAAGAATATACCATTCCCATAGGCAAGGCAGATATCAAAAAATCAGGAGACGACCTAAGCATCATCACATATGGATTGATGGTACATCATTGCCTGGAGGCAGCTCAGCTGGCGGCATCAAAAAATATTAGTGTAGAAGTTTTGGATCTTAGGACTGTAAGACCGCTAGATGTGGAAAGCATCATTGGCACGGTGGAAAAGACAGGAAAAGTACTTATAGTTTACGAAGATAATCAAGCGCTTGGTATTGGATCTGAGGTGTCTGCTTTAATTTCGGAGCATGCCTTTGAATATCTGGATGCTCCGGTAGTGAGATTGGGCGGACCTGAGGTACCAGCTATGCCATTTAGTCCGCCTCTCGAAAACATGTTTATGATAGACACGGAAAAAATATCCACAGCAATAAATAAACTGGCAGAGTATTAGTAAAGATGAAGATAGAACTCCCACAAGTCGGCGAATCTGTCACTGAAGGCGTCATAGGCAGGTGGTTAAAAAACGTTGGCGACAAGGTGGAAAAATATGACCCTCTAGTTGAAGTAATAACCGATAAGGTAAATATGGAGCTTCCTTCACCTGTCGAGGGTGTCCTTAGGGAGATAATAGCTAATGAAGGGGATACAGTACCAATGGGTGGACTGATCGCTGACATTGAGACCAAAGAATCCGAAAACTCACCGATCAATTCAGATACACACTCGAACCTTCAAGAGGAAAATATTGGCACAACAGGAGTATTGATAAAAGATGCTGCACCTGTTGGCCCAACAGGATCGGGAGGCCCAATCAGTCAAGATAAACCTCAACCAGATCCATCCATAAAAGACCGGCCGAAAAGTAGGTATTCCCCTGCCGTTTTAAGACTGGCAGAAGAGAATAATATTGACCTCGAGCAAGTGGTAGGGACCGGAATAAACGGAAGAATCACACGGAAAGACGTCACAGCGTTCATTGAATCCAAACCTAATACACTAGAATCACAGACTATAGTCAAGGAAACAGCAGCATCCACACCAAGACAAGACCAAGAAAAAATTACCCTCAGCCCAATCAGAAGAATGATAGCGGCCAACATGGTAAAAAGCGCTACATTAATTCCTCAAGCGTGGAGTGAGGTTGCCGTAGATGTCACAGGAATGGTACTCAGAAGAGAATCCATAAAAGAATCTTTTATGGCTAAAGAAGGTATCAACATCACCTATCTACCATTTGTGGTGAAGGCCGTTGCAGAATCTTTAAAGAAAAACCCTCTATTAAATTCTTCTTGGTCAGAAGAAGGAATTATTCTAAAGAAAAATATAAATATTGGGATAGCTGTTGCAGCCCCAGATGGACTGGTGGTACCAGTTATCCATAACGCTGATCTATTTAGTATAGCGGGCTTGGCAGGCGTTATGGAAAATCTAATTACGAAGGCCAAGAATGGCAAATTAGATTTGTCCGAAGTACAGAGCGGCACATTTACTTTGAATAACACAGGAGCCTTGGGTTCAGTATCTTCAAGACCCTTGGTAAATCATCCCCAATCAGCGATTATGACTACAGAAGCCATTGTGAAACGCCCGATAATTGCGGCGGATGCTATAGCTATAAGATCAATGATGAATATATGCCTCTCCTTTGATCACAGGGTAATGGATGGTGCCGAAGCAAGTGCGTTCAGTATGTCAGTAAAAAATTTGTTGGAAAATATCAATTCAGAAACACAAATTTACTAGTTTGGGGCCATAATGCTGACTACATACCATGGCCTGGTCAGCTATGACATAGGTCAAACCATTCAACAAGAAACTCATTCCTCTGTATCTGCTGGTGGAAAAGATGAGATATTAATTTTCCAACACCCCAATACTTATACCTTGGGCAGAATGGGTAAACCCGAGGATATCTTGATAAATAATGAAGATATCAAACGCCTAGACATTGAGATACGAAACACTGATCGCGGTGGGGAAGTTACCTATCATGGACCAGGACAATTAGTAGTCTATCCAATAATAAAATTAGATCGCCTTAAACTTAATCCTTCTGAATACGTAAATACCTTAAAAACGGCTATTACTGGCTGCCTTTCCGATTACAACATTGTTGCCAATGAAAACGACATGCCGACGGGAGTATGGGTGGAAAACCGAAAAATAGCAGCGATAGGAGTTAGGGTTAGTAAAAAGACTACTTCTCACGGATTAGCCTTAAATGTAACTACAGACCTCTCCTATTTTGATCATATAATCCCATGTGGAATACAAAATTGTGTGGTTACTTCGATTGAAAAAGAAACTAGCAATACCCCAACAATTGAAGAAATAGCCGAAAATATCGGCGGTAAATTAGGCAATGCTCTAGAGAATCCGGTCACATAGCGACGATTATTCTAATCAGGATTCTTTCCAGTCACCAACCATATAACCCTTTCGGACATATTTGTTGTTCGGTCAGCAACTCTTTCAAGATCATGAGCCACCCAAATCAAATAAGTAGCTCTTTGTATGCTACTAGGATCTGCCATCATAAAGGTCAATAGCTCTCTATATACCTGATTGTAAAGTTCATCGACAACGTCATCATCTTCTCGAACCGAGGTTGCTAAATCTGTATCCCTATTTATAAATGCTTCGGTACTTCTTCTGAGCATATCTGTGGATATATCGGCCATCCTGGGAATATCAATTAGTGGCTTTAAAGGAGGAAGGTCCCCCATAGCCAGACTGATTTTACCTATGCCTTCTGCATAGTCGCCTATCCTCTCAAGTTCAGTGGCCATCATCATCACGGAAATGATTACTCGTAAATCTCCTGCCATTGGTGCTTCCAAAGCTATTAATTCTATACATCTATTTTCAATATCCTGTTGCTTTTCATCTATGGCATCATCGTCGTCGATAACTTGCTGGGAGGCAGCAATATCTCGATTACGAAGCGCATCAATCGATTTAAAGACTGATTTCTCCACCATACTTGACAACTGGATCAGGTCATCTTGTACAACCTTCAGGTTATTTTCAAAATCTTCTCTTGGCATATATCACCCCCTCTAACTAAATCGACCAGTTATGTATTCTTCTGTCCTTTGATGTGTAGGATTGGTGAATATTTTCTGGGTATCATCCTGCTCTACAAGATATCCCGATCTATCTTCTCCTACCATGAAAAAGGCCGTTTCATCAGAAACTCTGGCTGCTTGTTGCATATTATGGGTAACTATCACGATTGTGTAGGTCTTTTTCAACTCTCTCACCAAGTCTTCAATTGCCAACGTAGCAATAGGGTCCAAAGCGGAAGCTGGTTCGTCCATCAAAACCACTTCTGGTTCAACAGCGAGGGCGCGAGCAATACATAGTCTTTGTTGTTGTCCACCGGAGAGAGCGAAGGCACTATCATTGAGCCTATCTTTTACTTCATCCCATAGAGCAGCCTGTCTCAAAGATTTCTCTACAGCCTCATCCATATCACCTGAAAATCCATTTACCCTAAGTCCAAAGGCAATATTTTGATAAATTGACTTTGGAAAAGGATTTGGCTTTTGAAATACCATTCCAATTCTGGAGCGTATTTCTGTTGCATCCACATCTGAATCGTATATGTTTCGGTTTTCAAACAAAACTTGCCCTTGAACTGATGCTCCCATAATCAAATCGTTCATTCTATTAAGACACCGAAGATAGGTGCTTTTACCGCACCCTGACGGACCAATTAAAGCTGTTACGCTTTCCCTCTTTATATCCATATTAACGTCTTTAACTGCTAAAAAATCTCCATAATAAACATTCAAACCTTTAACACTTAAAACAATAGTCTCTGCCAATCTATTCCTCCGACCGGGATTGATATTTATTTCTCAAAACAACTGCTATCGCGTTCATAGTTAGCAGCATGACAAGTAACACTATTATCCCAGCAGCAGCTAAAGACCTAAAATCGTCTTGAGGCCTCGCAACCCAGTTAAATATCTGTATTGGTAACACAGTGAAACGCTCAAAGGGATGCTTGGGTATGTAAGTTATATAAACAAGTGCTGTGATTGCTATAACGGGAGCGGCTTCACCAATAGCCCGAGACATAGCAAGAATTGTGCCTGTTAAAATTCCTGGGAATGCAGAAGGCAACACAACCCCTTTAATGACTTGCCATTTATCTGCTCCCATAGCATATGCACCCTGACGGTATGAATCTGGCACAGCACGGATGGATTCTCTAGAAGCAAGGATTACTATCGGGAGAACCAATAGTGACAAAGTTAAAGCCCCTGCGATAAGAACCCTATCCAAGAACATCTCGTCACTACCAAACTGATAGACAAAAATGCTCATGCCTAAAAGACCATAAACTATAGACGGTACTCCTGCTAAGTTGGAAACATTTATTTCAATAATCCTAGTAAGAAGGTTTTTAGGGGCGTATTCTTCCAAATATATAGCAGCACTTACCCCAATAGGAACAGTAAATAAAGCCGTCATGAACATCAGCCAAATGGTACCCATCAAAGCTGAAAATAAGCCCGCTTCTTCCGGCTTTCTAGACGGGTAATCTGTTATGAATTGCCAATTCAACCAAGGAATACCTTTGTCTAGAACGTCAAAAATAAGAATGGCCAATCCAACAATTCCTACGCAGGTAGAAAGTAAAAATAAAATATAAACTGAAGCTCCAACCACTTTTCTAAGTTTGCGGTTTGGGTTTATACCTGTCTTGCCAAATTTCTCTTGACTCATTTTAGTATGCCTCCCGGAACCGTCTAACGATCCAGAATCCAAGCAAATTCATGGAGAGTGTCATGCAAAATAACAGCAAACCAACTGCAAATATTGTGTTGTACTCAAGAGAACCTACAGCTTGCTCACCCATACTAGTTTGGGCGATAAAAGCCGTCATCGTTTGAACACTTTCCAAAGGATTCAAAGTCATTTTCGGGGTTGCTCCAGCAGCAATAGTCACCAGCATTGTTTCGCCTATAGCTCTCGATAGAGCTATGATAAATGAAGCTATGATTCCTGAAAGCGCTGCCGGTACTACTACCCTTAAGCTAACCTCGTATCTAGTTGCACCCAAGGCGTAAGCAGCCTCTCTCAAATTCCTAGGCACAGAAATCATGGCATCTTCACTAAGAGAAGAGACCATTGGGATGATCATGATCCCCATTACAAGTCCCGCACTCAATGCATTAAAGATTAACAAGTCAGAAATAACATTTTGCAAAAGCGGGGTGACAAATGTAAGAGCAAAATACCCATAAACTACAGTTGGTATGCCAGCGAGAATCTCCAGTATAGGTTTGATTATTCTCCTAACTTTCTCGGCGGCATATTCTGCCAAAAATATAGCTGTCATAAGACCAATAGGCAAAGCCACTAAAGCAGCAATCACAGTTACGATTAAAGTTCCAGATACAAGAGGCAAAACACCATATGAGCGAGGTTTCAGTATAGGGGTCCACCTAGTACCTGTGAGAAATTCCCAAATACCTATTTCCTTGAAGAATCCATACCCTTGGTATAGCAAAATTACGAGAATTCCCAATGTTGTCAGTATTGATACCAACGCACATGACATAAATAGCCACTTAACAATAGATCCTTCAAGTTTTACCCAAAACTTTTTTCTAGAATCCACAAGTCCTGACAATTTGATTACCGTCCCATCTGGTAGAGTTTTCTAGCGAGTATTTTCAATAAAATTATCCATTCCAATCGACTATACATTTATATCTAAAACCACTAAGCAAAATCTTCAACCCCAGAAAGCTTCTCTACTGCTGCCCAGTTTTATCAAAAAATCCCTACATGAAATTTTGCTATTTTTTTAACCTATCTCTGTTATCAGCATAAACAGCATCTTGAGATGCCACATATCCAACTTCGTTTGTAAGATCTGGACCCTTATCCATATAGAAGTCGACAAAAGTCTTAACTTCTGGTCGTTGGTAACTCTTTTCGTTTACGTAAATGAAAAGAGGTCGAGACAATGGCGAGTATTCACCTGAAGGTATGGTCTGAAGGTTCGGCTGAACACAACCAGAACCGCTATCAACTGCCAGAAGCTTTAGTTTGTCTTTATTCTCTTGATAGTACGCATAGCCAAAATATCCAAGTGATCCTTTGTCTCCTGCAATTCCTTGGACAAGTACATTATCATCAGCGCTAGCTGTGTAATCCGATCGAGAAGCTTGAACTTCATCGTTTACCTCTTCGGTGAAGTAGTCGAAGGTTCCAGAATCAGAGTCGGGGCCATAAAGCCTCATCTTTTGATCTGGGAAACCGGTCCTTACCTGGCTCCAGTTATTTATCGTAGATTCCGGCATCCAGATTGCATTCAATTCTTCAACAGTTAAGCAATCTACGAAGTCATTGTCTAGGTTAACCAGTACGGAAAGTCCATCCGTACCAAGTCTCAATTCATCATAAGTAACGCCGTTCGCTTCCGCTTTGCTAGTCTCTTTGGGATTCCGAATTAATCTAGATGCACCAGATATGTCCGTTTCCCCAACCGTAAATCTCTTGAATCCTCCCCCTGTACCTGAAACTCCCACATTTACCCTAACTTTGGGATATAGTTTGTTAAATTCTTCTGCCACTGCTTCAGAAATCGGGTAGACAGTCGATGAACCATCTACCTCAATAGTGCCTGTCAATTCAGATGTAACCGATACTCCACCTGCTGTTTGTTCCTTTTGATCACTTCCACAGGCTACCAAAACCCAAAACATGGTAACCACAATAGCAACGGTTAAAACCGATACCTTGTTAGTATTGTTTCTCACTGTATAAGTATCTCCATCTAAAACTTCGATCTTTCTAAATATTCTTTTCCAAATTCATTCTTTGCAATTCACATAAAAATAGTAAAAGGAGGTGATCAGAGTAGGTTTAACGAAATATTAACGAGGATTTAAGGTGTAGTTATGAATTAATTGGACTGGCCTAGGTTTTAATTTTTTTCAATGTTGGCTGTCTTAAGTAGCGGCATAGTGAAATAAAAAGCGCTCCCTTCGCCCTCGACACTATCTGCATATACGGCTCCGCCATGAGCTTGCACTATGTGTTTTACAATGGCCAGGCCCAAACCAGTACCACCATCTCTACGTGCCTTATCAACCTTGTAAAAGCGTTCAAACAAGTGAGGTAAATGTTCGGCTGCTATTCCAATACCGGTATCTAGGACAGAAACTTCTACAAATCCACCATTTGATCTAGCTTCCACAGTTATAGTTCCTCCAGAAGGAGTAAATTTAACTGAATTCTGGAGCAAATTCAGCAATATTTGAGTTACCTTTTGCTTATTGCCAAGTATCTCCACATTTTCAAAGATTTTGGACAATATATCAGGACCATCTAACACCTGATTTGTGACCATTGAAATGGAATCATCAACTAAAGATCTCAATTCTACGGGTTCAAGTTCAATATCTTCTTGCCCACTTTCAAGCCTAGAGAGTTCCAACAAGTCGGATACTAAGGAAGTCATCCTATCGACATCTTTGTCAATTCTAGCAATGAAATCGTTGGCTGCTTTTTTGTCTTCTAATGCCCCACTTTCAAGACTTCCTACCATGGCTTTAACCGAAGCCAGAGGGCTCCGAAGCTCATGAGATACATTACTTACAAATTCTTTTCGAGTGTTTTCCAACTGACGAATATTTGTTAAATCATGGACAGTTATCAACACGCCGCCCCCAGAACCAGAACCTATAGGAGTGGCAGTTACACTTAAGTAACGTCTCACCTCTGGTATTTCTATTTCATCCTGTATCGATTCTTCTATATCCACACAATCAGATGCCATTTGTATTATTTCAAAATCCCTTATTACATCCGAAAGCCTTAAACCCAAATATTCCGAATTTTCCAGATTAAAAATTTGCTGTGCCGTTTTGTTCAATAAAGTTATATTTCCATCTTCATCTGTAACAATTACTCCATCAGCCATAGTGTCCAAAAGAGCAGAAAGAGTATTTCTTTCAGATGAAAGGGTATTTACCGTTGCAGAAACCGTCTCAGCCATCTGGTTAAAGGCATTCGATAGATCTAGAGTTTCATCTCTCGAAATAGCCGGTACCCTATGATCCAAATATCCTTCTGAAATCAGCGAAATACCCTCAATGACCTTATTCATGGACCGATTAATTCTCAATCTCACAGCCATGATGGTAAGTAGAGATAAAAAAGTGATCAGTATTCCAATAAGTACAACTGTTATAGCTAACTTTCCGCCCTGGCCCCCATCAATGTCGTTCCCTAAATTGAAAACATAAAAACCGGAAAAAATAATGACAACACTAACAAATAACAGAAAAGAAACTATAATTTTCCATACAGGTAAACTAGGAATTCTCAACGCCATTCTCCCCGCACAAGAACATTAACCGTCGAACCTATAACCTACCCCTCTTATGGTGACTAATTTTTCAGGTCGGCTAGGATTAACTTCAATTTTTTCCCGTATCCACCTAACATGGACATCCACAGTCCGGACATCGCCAATATATTCATCATCCCAAAGTCTCTGCAGAATCTGATCTCTTGTAAACGCCCTGCCTTTGTGCGATGCCAGCAGATAAAGTAAATCAAATTCCTTGGGTTTCATAGAAACCTCTTCCCCTGAAACTATGGCCATATGGCTGGTCAAGTGAATTTCGAGTTCCCCAAACTTTAGAATTTCGAGTTCATCTACTTGCGGATTTAAGGCTGCTCTTCTGAGAGAATTCCTCACTCTGACTACTAACTCTCTCATACTGAAAGGCTTAGTTATGTAGTCATCCGCACCGATCTCCAAACCTACAACCCTATCAATCTCTTCGGCCTTAGCTGAAATCATGAACACTGGCATTTCTAAATCTTTCCGAAGAATTCGGCAGACTTCAAATCCATCCATTTTGGGTAACATAACGTCCAACAACACTAGATCTGGTTTGATTTCTTGTGCCTTTTCTAGCCCATCTTCACCATCAACGGAGGTGAATACATCGTATCCTTCCTGGGTTAGTGTATATTTCACCGCTTCCAAAATATTTTCTTCATCTTCGATAATGAGAATCTTCTCACTGCTCACTACAAATCTCCTCGCTATTTGCGTGACCTTGCACACCAATTATTACTATTAAATGAAGAATTTGTAAGTCTCCAAGTAAATTTATGACAACCTTTCAGGCAAATCTTGGCAACCCTTATTAAGGACCAGTTTTTATAAATAAATTGGTGGCTTCTACGACGATTACAATATTTTAACCATCGGTATAGTTAGTTCACTGGTTATATCGGTGAACCATTCAACCACTTCAGAATGTAAAGGTATCCCATTTATTTTTCGATCTTCTTCTTCTTCAGACTCTGATAGTCCTGGATACATAACCCTTTCATGGCCTGGCGCAGGAGGGGTATCTTTTAAAGACTGCAACATGTTATCCATATTATCTTTAAAAATTTCAACATCTGTGAAAGCTTCTATATTGTATGCGCAAAAATAGTGGCAGCTTGTCCCGCCAGTTCTACTAGTCTTGCCAGATCCAATAACCATAGCGCTGACAGCCCCGCTTAGTCCTGTAGCCAATATTTCAGACATAAGGCCAAATCCGTAGCCTTTATGGGATCCTTGTTCTCTGGTGCCCCCCAAAGGTAGTTGATGAAACTCTCCTCGATCTGGCATAGGCACCTCATCACCTATCGGAGCTCCATCTAAACCTGAAATCCAGTTGGGTAATAGATTCGCCCCAACTCGAGCAGCAAGCCCCAATTTATTACCTGCTATTGCGGAGGTGGCAGCATCGAAAAGAAATGGAGGATTGTTCCTAGCAGGAGCTGCTATTGCAATTGGATTGGTGCCGAGCCTGGGTTCTGCACCAAAAGTAGGTAGCACGCTCATCCCTCCGGCTGTGGCAGTCATACCTATCATATCTTCCTTGGCAGCTAACATAGCATGATGTCCAATGGCACCGGAATGCCCCGCATTATGCATGGTTACCACACCAATTCCTACATTTTTCGCCTTATCGATAGCAATTCGCATCGCTTTTGGACCTAATATGACTGCAAGTCCACTATCTGCATCGATAGTTGCTGTGCCTTGACTCTCTCTCTCAATCTTCCAATCTGGCCTAGGGTTTAGATCACCAGCGTTGTATCTTTCCACATAACTTCTAAGCATGTTTGAAACCCCATGTGTTTCCACACCTCGCAGATCTGTCGATACGAGAACATCTGCACCCTCCTTAGCATCTTCAGGTAGTATGCCCATTTTCTCGAAAATTTGGGTTACGGTTTCCTTTAAAGACTCATGCTCCACTTTAACAATGTCCTCTTTGGGGACTTTAAATCGATCTAACATAACTTTCTAATCTACCTCCATTTTTCTGGAATGACATTAATTTTGAACTAGTAATTCCTGTAACCTATCGATAACGATTTCTAATTCTGAGTCCGCAATGTTAAAGGGATCGACAGCTAACTCATCCGGGGTACCTAGGTTACTTAGATATATGGAAGGCTTTGAAGCGATCATCTGTTCCCAAACTTGATCTCTAGACAGACCTTTCCTATCTGGGTCAAAAGTTATTACCGCAGTTGGTATTAAGTAATCATATGAATCAAATTTTGTCTCAATGTTAATACCTGGAATCTCTATAAGAGCATCAATAACTTGATCACACATATTTTGGTATCTTCTATTTTCCTCATCTTCGTCTTCATCAATAAATATTTCTAAGGCTTTAGACAGACCAATAATTTCCTCTTTTGCAACTTTCAGACCTCTGCCAATAAATTGATGCGGGCTGGCATTAGCATAGGCAGCCTCGATTAGGTCTGCCCGTCCGCACAGCACACCTGTTCCTTGAGGGCCCCTTATTCCTTTACCCCCACTGTAGATAACCATATCCGCCCCCTCTTTTATGAATCGTGTAATGTTGGCTCTAGGTGGTAGATAGGAAGCCGCGTCCACGATAACTGGTATTCCTTTGGAATGGGCTGTTTCACATACATATTCAAACGGCAAAGCTCTTCTAGTTATGAAAGGGGAAAATAAATATGCGACAGCAGCGGTGTTTTCAGTAAAGGCACCTTCCAGTTCCCACGGCTGACACCTACGCCCATCCCCAATTTCCACAAATTTAGCTCCTACTGAAAGATAACATTGATCATATGGAAACCTATGGCTTCTATGTATGATAATTTCATTTTTCAAACCATTTGTATCGGGAAGTTTTTTCATGTTAATCGGATCGCTACCTGCAACAACGGCTGCCGCTTGAAGGATTAGACCTCCAGCAGCACCACTGGTTACCATACCAGCCTCAGCACCAGTAACCTCAGCTATTTGTTTGCCAACCGCCAAGTTAAGCTCATCCATATTGACCATGGTATTTGAGGCCCGGTTCATAGCATCCATGACTTCCGGTCTAAGTCTACTACCGCCATATGCAGTAACTGTTCCGGTAGCTGATATAACAGGGCTAAGGCCCAAGGATTCTAGTATGTCTTTACCAGGGGAATACATTAAAACAACCTCATCAGATTCAATAACAACCTAACACCGCGGATTATACACGGCGTTCATTAGGTTTAGACAATAAACATGGCATCGCCAAAACTATAGAACCTATACTGATTATCCACAGCCTCTTTATAGGCCGACAAAATATTCTCTCTCCCTGCAAGGGCACTAGTTAGCATAAGCAACGTCGACTTCGGTAAATGGAAATTCGTGATTAAACTGTCAACTACACGAAATTCATAGCCGGGTTTAATAAAAATATCAGCCCATCCAGAACCTGGATTCAAAGTGGGAGAGAGATTATTGCTAGCAGCATTTTCTAAAAGCCTAACCGCAGTGGTACCTACAGATATGACCCTTCTGCCTTCCCCTTTGGCAAGATTTATCCTATCGCTTACTTGAGCAGTAAGTTCCCAGTATTCTGAGTGCATTTTGTGTTCTGATGGGTCCTCAGTTTTAAGAGGTCTGAAAGAATCCCAACCAACATGCAGGGTGACGAATTCCAAAAATACACCTTTCTCTGATATCCGGTTAAGTAGCTCCCTAGTAAAGTGAAGACCTGCCGTGGGAGCGGCAATACTTCCCTCATTTTCAGCGTATACGGTTTGATATCGCTCTGAAGGCGCTGTCGTCTCTCGAATATATGGAGGTAAAGGCAAAGACCCAAAATACTCAAAGTCCAATTTGGATTCAAATTCAATTTCCCTGCTTCCGTCTGGATATTGATCACGAACAGTCCCTACTGCTCGTTTATCGTCTGTACCGTTTATCAGAAATCTCGCCCCCTTCCTCATCCTTCGCCCCGGTTTTACCAATGCTTTCCAGCCCGTAGGACTATTTTGAGTAAGCAGAAGTAATTCAATTTTGCTACCGGTATCCACCAAAGATCCATACATACGCGCTGGGATAACCCTGCTGTCATTGAATACCAAGACATCGCCCTGATTTAAATATCCCACAATATCGTAAAATCGCCGATGTTCAATTTCGCCGGTGTTCCGATCCAATACAAGGAGCCGTGAGTGATCTCTAGGTTCTGCAGGAGATTGAGCAATCAAATCTTGTGGAAGGTTGTAATCAAAATCAGAAGTCTTCAAATTTGCTGCCTACAGAAATCTATTGTTTGGATAATCAGTTAATTCTACAAGAGCAGTACAAATAAAAGATTAGAATAACCTGTTAATGTTGGTAGAATACCGTAGTCACTTTTAATCAGTTTATGGAAGGGGTGTTAACAATGAGCCATTTTTATCCTGAAGACAAATGGACCCTTGCAAATGGTCTCAATATTCATTATTTGGACTGGGGAGGAGACAAAACCAAAAAACCACTCATACTAATGCACGGCATCGGAGGTCATGCACATCTTTTCGATGAGATATCACCGGAATTTTCCGAAAATTGGCATGTTGTGGCTTTGGACGCTCGTGGTTGTGGCGATACTGACTGGAGCCGAAATGGATATTCAGTTCAAAACTTCGCTACTGACATAGTTGAATTTGCCAAAGTCACCGGACTGTATCCATTTGATTATTACGGACACTCTCAAGGTTCCCGAATAGGTATAGCCTTAGGAGCATATTATGGAGATTTTATTTCGCATCTGGCTCTAGGTGATTATGGACCAATGCCAGACCCATCACCTGCAGGTAAAGCTACGGCCAATCAACGGCTGACCAAAGGAACCAAAGAAAAACCTAGAGGCTTTTTCACACCGGAACAAGCCTTTGAATGGCATAGAGAAGATGATTCTAATTTAACCGATGAACAAATATGGAAATTAGTAAAATATACTTACAGATCCAATTGGGATGGAATACTAATACCAAAAACTGATCCTGAAATGAGGTGGCTCAATGGCCGAACAGCCCTCAAAGAAGGTCAATTCTTATGGAATTGCGTACCAAAAATATCGTGTGAAACTATGATAATGAGGGGGAAAACCTCGACAGTTCTAGATCTTGATCAAGCCAACGAAATGGCTCTAAAAATACCGGAAAACAAAGGATTTGTTAAAGAGATAGATGGAGCAGGACACGGCCTTCATAGTGAAAATAGAGACGGCACAGTTAAGGCATTGAAAGAATTTTTCTCAGGTGAGAATAGCTGAGTCTACAAATATGTCTTTAATGAGCATAATAAATTTCCTCTATGAGGCTGTCACAGATTTCCTATCGAAAAATTGTGTTTTCATGGCAGCAGCTATTTCTTTTTATGCCTTGTTTTCAATGTTCCCTTTAGGTTTGGCTGTGGTTTCAGTGACCGGATTTATTATTGGCCCAGATAGTGATAGAACCAAGCTGGCCATAGATATGGCCGAGGTGTTACCAGTTTCAAGTGACTTAATTGGTTCCACTATGGAAGGTATAGTAAACGCTCGTACCATCACCGGTATTGTTAGTTTTTTAGGTCTGATATGGGCCTCATCTGCGGCATTTGGAGCTATTAGGAGAGGAATCAACACTGCGTGGGGAGTCACACGACCCAGACCTTTCCTTAGAGAAAGATTAATCGATATAGGATTAGTATTCGGCGCAGGTATATTAGTAATAATAATTCTCTTCACAGCTCCGATAATCAGTGTCGTATCGGATCTTGTCAAATATTTTGATCCTGATGGAGATTTCCAGATAGATTTTGTTCTTGAATTAATAGCACGTTTAATTTCACCAGTATTAGCCTTCATCTCAATATTGATACTCTACGCCTGGATGCCAAATGTGAAAGTGAGAATGCAATATGTGGTACCTGGTGCCCTTATTGCTACCGCCGGGTTTATTGCAGGACAATGGTGCTTTATATGGGTAGTTAGTACATTCTCTTTATACAATGCTGTATACGGGTCTGTGGGAGCTCTGTTGGCTTTACAGGCATGGCTATATATATCGGCGATCATATTACTTTTCGGAGCCCAGCTTACATCAATGTTCCATAAATATGGAGTTGGAGAGAATGAAAAAAGCAAATTGGACAAAATGATGCTTGCTGTAAAGAAAAGGGGTAACCGAATTGTCGGTTCAATCAAATTCTAGCCATATCAATAGGATTCTTATAACGATCGCCATACTAATCACTATTGCTTGTTCCGGCAATGAAATTCAACCTCCCGTCACTGACCAAAATCAGATCACACAGGAAACCTCAATCAACGAGTCCAAATTAAGTCAACAGAATGCCAATGGGCAAAACTTGTTTTCTCTGGCTGATCTGGTAGAGGAAGTGCAACTCTCGGTGGTATCCATATCAGTAGATATAATTTCCAGGGGGCGATTTTTTGATTTTACAGACGAGGGTTCTGGCACAGGAATGATCATTAGTAATGACGGGTATATAGTTACCAACTACCATGTCGTGCAGGATGCCTCAGACATAAAAGTCGCACTATCAGATGGTAGAAATTATTCCGCCGAAATAGTAGGTCTCGATGTGTTGACTGATCTCGCCGTCATAAAAATAAAGGCCAACGACCTTTCCACCATTAAATTTGGTCAGTCCAATTTGCTCAGGCCTGGAGATTGGGTATTTACAATAGGAAATGCTCTAGGTTTAAAGGGAGGGCCTAGTGTCACGTTTGGAATCGTAAGTGGGGTTGATAGAACAGTTCAAACAGAGAGAGGAGATCTGTACGACATGATACAAACAGATGCCGCTATCAACCAGGGTAACAGCGGTGGTCCTTTAGTCAACGATAAAGGAGAAGTGATAGGAATAAACACCGCCGTTTATAGCGGAGCCCAGGGGATAGGGTTTTCGGTCTCTTCCACCGTTGCACAACCTGTAATAGATAGCCTGATAGAAGACGGAAAAGTCACGCGGCCACTAATTGGTCTTAGGGGTATGAATGCAACTAACACAATCTCCAACAGATATGATTTAGGAGTTTCCGAAGGAATTTTCGTGACCCATGTATCTTCAAATGGTCCGGCCGATAAGGGAAACTTAAAAGTCGGAGATGTTATTACCGCAATTGATGGTCTCTCAACACCAACTATGTCCGAATTTTTACCTCTACTTTGGAGTTACGATGTAGGAAATACGATCACAGTTACTTATATTTCTGACAAATCACCTTTCATTACAGAAATCACCTTGGATGAAAGGCCTTAATTAGGGTCTTTCACCTGAAATTATCGCAATTGACCCGAAACCTTTTGTTTGAACGGTCACATTTATTAAACCGGCCTTTTCCAAATGTTCAGTAAGTTGGTCAGAAGACATAAAGGATTCAACTGATTCGGGCAGGTACTTATAAGCTTCACTATCTCCAGCGAACAACCTTCCCATCTTCGGAGTAATCCATTTAAAGTAGGATATAAATATGGTTGCAGACAATTTACCTTTAGGTATAACAATCTCCAATATGGTAACTCTCCCACCTCGTTTTGTAACCCTAACAATATCAGCTAACGCCTTTGGTAAATCTGCAAAATTCCGGACTCCAAATCCAATTGTGGCACCCGCGAAACTTTCGTCCGAAAATGGTAAAGAATGTGCGTCTCCAACAGCAACGACAAATTCGTTTTCAAATCCCAATTTAGATGACTTTTCCACTGCGACATCTAACATATTCGGAGAAAAATCTAGACCGACAACTGTTTCTATGTTCGGATACTTAAGCAAATTAAAAGCAAAATCACCAGTACCTGAAGCAATATCTAAAACATCTCCAGAAATATCGGACGCTGTTAATTTCGCTGCACTTTTCCTCCAAACATAATGCATACCACCAGTCATAAGGGTGTTTAAGAAGTCATATCGTCGAGATATTCTCCCAAACATAGAGGCCACAAAGGCGGATCTTTCGTTACCTTTAAGTTGAGCCAAATTATGACTGATCCCGCAAATTTTTTATAATATATGGAAGCTCCTCAATCAGATCACCAGCCAATAAACCTGAAGATCCAATCCGAGACGAAATTGTTTCCGCAGCCTTGCCATGTATGTATACCCCTAAACAGGCTGCCTCCACCGGACTGCAGGACTGTCCCAGAAAACCTGTTATTAATCCTGCCAGTACATCTCCTGTACCAGCGGAAGATAAAATAGGATTCGCATAAGGGCTAATGATTACAAACCCATTAGGGTCAGCTATAACCGTATTAGCACCCTTCAATACCAAAATCACTCCCCACTCTTTCGCGAATTTTTTTGCCACATTCACACGGTCAGATTGAATTTCTTCTACTGATAATCTTGATAAACGCGACATCTCCCTTGGATGAGGCGTCAATATTGAATTAGCAGGTATGTTTTCCCACCAATTAGAAACTTTCGAAAGTATATTCAAACCGTCCGCATCTAATACCAACTGTGGTAATTTGAGATCAGAGAGTATTAAATTCTCAAGAATTTTACTTGATGTTCTCGAAGTTCCGAGCCCACAACCAATCAGTAAAACTTTGTACTCCTCAAGCTCATCATAAATTTGGCGAGCCATATTTGAAATAAAGTTTGTATCAGGAATTCCCTCTTTTAGCCTCAAAAAAGTTGCTTCGGTAAGCATGCCAGCCATAGTGTTCACAAGACTATCGTAGGTAGCTATAGTGATAAGCCCAAGTCCAGCCTTTAGTGCTGCAGAAGCCGCCAGTATGGGAGCCCCGATATATTTGTCTGAACCTCCTACTATCATCCCTTTGCCAAATGTACCCTTGTGAGCTGAAATATCCCTACCCGGCAATTTGGCAGCGATATCACCATCAAATAATAGGGAAACCTCCCTTTCATTTTGCAGCTCCTTAGGTAGTCCAATTTCAAGAACTGATATATCGCCACAAAATTCTGAAGCGGGCTGGAAAACGTGACAAGGTTTAAGAAACCCTAAGGCAAAAGTTACATCTGGTCTAATCGAATACAACCCAACTTCCGAGGTATCAGAACTGACACCCGTAGGAACATCTATTGCAAAAATTTGTGCCTTCTCTGAATTAATCGATTGAAAATCATATAAAAAAGTCTTTAAAGGATCCCGAACGGGCAAATCCGTTCCTATACCCAAAATACCATCCAAGATCACATGAGCATTTCTTAAAAGGGATTCAACAGATGAAAATGATATTTTTCCCTTTGTGTCGCTGAGATCTACGAGTGATATACCTCTGTCGATAGCTTCTTGAAGTCTAGCATCAGGGTCAGGCCGTCTTTTGAGCATAATAACCGTAACAGAAGCTCCCCATTTAGCTAAATGCCCACTAGCTATCAGGCCGTCAGAACCATTGTTACCTGATCCAATCAAGGAAACTATTTTCAGACCGGTTAATGGCCCTACAAATTTTGCCACAGCATCCGCTACAGAAAACCCGGCATTATCCATCAACAGATCTTTCGATATGCCAAGTTTTTCAGACCTATCTTCTAGGTCACGCATTTGGTGAGAGGATACGATCTTCAAAGTAGCTACTTTTAGGGCTTAACCCATATTAGCTTGGCAACCGAGGTACTGAAAACAAGCTCTTCTCCATCACATTGAAGGGTGACTATCCCTCTCGGCACTGAAGAATCGATTATTTTTATGGCTATGTCAGGAATAAAGCCTTTTTCAACAAAATATGCGAGTAAATCTTGATTATCTTCAGGGACCCTGTCCACAATATATTCATTGTCCGGTCTGCATTTATCCAAAGTGATGGCATTGGCTGGAGTGACGTACGTACTACCAGGGATAGGATGTCCAAAAGGACAGGTTTCAGGGTTTTCCAACAGATCAACCACTTTTTGTTCGAGATACGGGGACATTGCGTGCTCTAGTCGATGTGCCTCTATGTGCGCAAATTCAAGATCAACATGAAGGACATCTACTAGTAGTCTTTCTGCCAATCGATGTCTTCTTAAAATCACTTCAGCATATTGCCGACCATCTTTGGTCAACACAATTTCCTTATCAGTTGAGATCTCTACAAGTTTTTCCTTCGACATACGCCTGATCATGGCACTGACGGAAGGCAATGATGTCCCTAATCCTTCACCAAGTGGCAAAGTTTTAAAATGCTCAGACAATTGAGCAACAGAGACTTTTATTTGTTGTTCTTCTAAACGAAGAATTGACAAAAGATAGTTCTCCATCGCCATCGATAGCCTGGAAGTATTAAAAACAGCCGATGTTATGGCTCTTGAATTTGCCAATTACACACCTACTAAAATAACAAAAGGAGACTACTTACTAAAAATTAACGTTTGGTATATTGTTTGGCTTTCCTTGCACCTTTGAGACCAGGTTTCTTTCTCTCTTTTACTCGAGAGTCTCTGGTCAGCAAGCCCGCTTTTTTAAGTTCACCTCTATATTTCCCGTTATCAACCTCAGCCAAGGCTCTTGATATACCATGTCGTATGGCTCCAGCACGTCCACTCACCCCTCCACCTTTCACTTTTGCAACAACTCTGAATTTTCCCTGCGTATTTGTCACAGTAAAAGGTTCATTTATGATCTGTTGCCATGTACTGAAAGGAAAAGCTTCTTCTATTAATTTATCTTCCACCACAATAGGACCTGCGTCCTGGTATAACCTAACCTGAGCTACGGAAGTCTTTCTTCTTCCAACTGCATATGTGTATTGTTGCTCAACCAATGTTCTCTCCTATCCGATATACCCTAATGCCGTATTCCTAGGCAACTTCGTTGACTTGCGCTTGATGAGGATGATCACTGCCTGCGTATACTTTAAGTCTCCCTAGCATTCTTCGTCCAGGAACATTTTTAGGCAGCATTCCTTTTACCGACTGTTTTATAACTCTGTCAGGATGTTTATCCAACATTTGCTGTAGGTTGGTCTCCTTTAAGCCTCCATGGTACCCACTGTGTCGGTAATATTTCTTTTGTTCTATTTTTTTACCGGTAACATGTATTTTTTCCGCGTTTACCACTACAACGTAATCACCTGTATTCAGATAAGGGACGTATCCAGGTTTATGTTTGCCTTGTAGTAGGACTGCAATTTCCGAACTTATCCTACCTAAAGTTTTTCCTTCCGCATCCACCACGTGCCAAGCCGGCTTTAGTTCAGTTTTGCTGGGCTGTTCCATCTTTTGTTTGATCGCCATGTCTATTTACCTCAATTTACAGGAACTAAATCTAATTCCTTCTCATAAATTATCTTTTCCAAGCACAACCCTTTTGCAGGTATTGAATTGCTTCTGGCTTTTCCTTCTCCAATAAGCATGTCTTGAATGTCTTTTAAAATTAATCTCTCTCTACCCAAATCAACCAATGCTCCAACCATTCTTCTTACCTGGTGAGGCAAAAAAGCATTACCTTCTACCTCATAAACAAGTGCTTCATTTTCACAATCCCATTTGGATCTAAAAATAGTCCTAACTGTGCTTTTATTCTTTTCAACCTTTCCTGCAAATTTACTAAAGTCATGGGTGCCGAGGAAAAGTTTAGCCCCTTCTTTCATCATTTCCCTATCGAGCCTTCCGGAGACTCTATGGGTATATAAACGATTTAATGGAGAATGAAAGTTCGAATTGAAAATGGAGTATTTGTATATCCTCGATTTCGCTTCTCTTCTAGGGTCAAATTTTTCATCCACTCTAACGACTTTTTTCACAACGATGTCCTCAGGCAAATAATAATTTATCCCTCTAGCCATCTGAGCTATTTCCACATCAGATTCTGTGTCGAATGTTGCAACTTGGTTTCTAGCATGTACCCCTGCATCAGTTCTACCTGCTGCAGAGATCCTTGTCTTTTTACCAGTAAGCCTTGCTATTGAGTTTTCTATTTCCTCCTGAACACTATTCGCATTAGTTTGATACTGAAACCCATGATATCTGGTACCTTGATATTCAATCACCAAAGCCAAACGCATGTTTCTTCTCTTATTTATTCAATCAATTCTAGGACAGCCATTTCAGAAGCATCACCTTTCCGGGGCCCAATTTTGGTTATGCGAGTGTAGCCACCGTTTCTGTCTTGATAGCGTTGTCCGAGCTCATCAAAGACTTTCCGTACAACAGCTTCATCTGTAAGTAAGGCTGAGGCCTGTCTTCTATGATGAAGAGTCCCTTTCTTACCCATAGTTATTACTTTTTCCGCCATTTTCCTCACCTCTTTCGCCTTAGAATCTGTGGTTTTCATACTCTCGTTTCGTAACAAGTCAGTAACCATATTCCTAAGCATAAGAAGCCTATGCCCTGTTGGTCGTCCTAATTTTCTTCCTGCCAGCTGATGTCTCACTGCAAATATCTCCTATTTCTATCCTTCATCAACTTCGACTTCAGCATCGCTATCTGAAACTTGACCTTCCGGGTTATTGTTTAACTCTGGGTCCAGATGTTCCGGGAGTATTTCTAGCTCTCTAAACTTGTCATAAAGTTCCCGATACGATTTTTCGCCAAAATTTCTTATTTCTAAGAGATCGCTCTTGGACTTTTCCATTACTTCGCCAACCTTGTTGAGCGCAGCACGTTTAAGGCAGTTCAATGTTCGTGAAGACAGCTCAAGCTCTTCAACGGTCATGTTGTAGTGCTCAGCGGGAATATCCATAGACACCCCATCAGAACCTTCCTGTGCATCTTCAGCTTTAGTAAAAAGGAAAAATTGATTAACCAATATGTTTGCTGCTTCTATAACAGCCTCTACTGGGTATTTTGACCCGTCGGTCCACACTTCAAAATGCAGTTCTTCAAAGTCTGTTCGCTGACCCACCCGAGTTTGGTTTATCGTATAGTTAACCTTTCGGACCGGAGTAAATACAGCGTCTATTGGAATCACTCCTATCGCATGTCCCTCACTGCTTTCTGCCACCTTGTATCCCTTTCCGTGATCAACGTTCAGAACCATATTTATTTCAGCATCCGCTGAGTCCAAAGTTGCAATATGTTGATCAGTATTGACAACAGTTACTTCCGATGATGGAGAAATATCACTGGCAGTGATTTTTCCTTCACCACCCGCGACTAGCCTGAGCTGTCCCGAGAAATCTCCTTCAGTTCTAATCCTCAAATTCTTTACATTCAGTAGAATTTCTGAAACTTCTTCCTTTACATTCTCAATGTTGGAATATTCATGAAGAATACCTTCTATTTGCACCCAAGTAATAGCAGAACCCGAAAGAGAATTGTATAAAACCCTTCTAAGAGGGTTACCCAATGTAACTCCATAGCCTGGATCTAGTGGGCCAATCACAAATTTTCCATAAGTTTCTGAGGCCTCTGCGACAGAAATTCGTGGATTGGCAACAATCTCCTCTTCTTCTATCTCAGGAGTGTCCAAAATGGACATAGCATTGTAATCCGTCACCATATAATAATTGCCTCCCTAACTTACTTAGAATAATATTCCACAATCTGGACCGTATCGATCACAATTTCACCATCCTCAGCGCCCGGTTCAGTAACAATTGAAGCGGTCATTTTGTCTTGATCCAAACTAATCCAATGAGGGCTCTGAATAGATTTACAATTACTTTTCGCTATTTCATAAAGAGCGGTTTTCTGCCCTTTAGACCCCCAAGTAATTTCATCGCCCTGTTGTACTTGGTATGAAGGAATGTCTACCTTGGCTTCATTTACAAGAAAATGTCCGTGATTCACTGCTTGCCTAGACTGTTTCCTGGATAAAAACATTCCTGTTCTATAAAGGACATTATCTAGCCGTTTCTCAAGCAAAACCATGAGGTTATCCCCGGTTACACCTTCCATGTCTAGAGCTTTTACATAATAATTTCGAAATTGCTTCTCCATGATTCCATAGAGAAATCTAGCCTTTTGTTTTTCTTTTAGCTGCAACCCATATGCAGAGACCCGCCTCCGTCGTGTGAATCCCTGGTTAGATTTATTTTCTTTTCTAACCTTGTAAGCCCCATAATTATCAAGGCCTAGTGACCTGAGTTTTTTCTGAATTGGTCCAGTGTATCTCGCCATTTGTTTACGCTCTATTCATCATTACTTATTTCAAAATCACAGTTATAAAAATCAAACTCTTCTTCTTTTGGGAGGTCTGCATCCATTATGAGGAATAGGAGTGACATCCTTTATGCTACTAACAGAGATACCAGCACTCTGTATTGCCCTAATAGCAGCTTCCCTGCCTGCTCCTGGGCCTCTCACAAAAACGTCTACTTGCCTAACCCCTTCATCCATCGCCTTTTTCGCTGCGTCTTCACCCGCTCGCTGAGCAGCAAATGCCGTAGATTTTCGAGAACCTCGAAATCCAGCTGTACCTGCACTACCCCAAGCCACAGTATTACCAGTGGGGTCTGTCAGTGTCACAATCGTATTGTTAAAGGTAGACTGAATATACGCCCTACCCAACGGTACTGGCCCTCTATCCCTTCTTCTTGTTCTTGGCCGTCTAGCCATTATTCAACTCCTTAGATTACCTGGTAGTGCTGTGCTTTCTAGAGACTGCCATTTTGCGACCTCTTTTTGCTCTAGCATTCGTCTTAGTTCTTTGTCCTCTAGCAGGTAATCCGCGTCTATGCCGAGTACCTCGATAACAGCCTATATCAATTAGCCTACGGATGTTTTGATTGACATCCCGTCTTAAATCCCCTTCGACCAACCTCTCTTTATCTATGATTTCTCTAACCCTATTCAGATCTTCATCTGTAAGGTCCTTGACCCGTGGGTTATCGATGATGCCAGCTTTGTTCACTACATCCAATGCGACTGTCGGTCCAATCCCATAGATACTGGTCAGAGCTGTCTCAACTCTCTTGGCATCTGGAATATTTACACCTGCAACTATAGCCATGTATTACTCCTTATCCTTGTCTTTGCTTGTGTTTCGGATTCTCGCAAATAATCATCACTCTACCCTTCCGGCGAATAACCCGACACTTAGCGCACCTAACTTTTACAGAAGCGCTAACTTTCATAACTTACTCCAACTTTAATAACTAAACATTTTCTCAAATTCATTACTAATTCATCTGAATCTATATGTGATTCTGCCTCTTGTTAAATCATAAGGAGATAAATCCACAAGTACTCTGTCCCCAGGCAATACTCGGATATAATTGACTCTTAATTTTCCCGATATATAAGCCAATACTTCATGCCCGTTGGCAAGCTCAACTTTAAAAGAAGCATTAGGCAAAGCCTCAAGGACGGTGCCTTCGACTTCTATCGATTCCTTCTCCTTTTTTGTCATAAAACTCCTGTCACTAATTCGTTTCCCAATTTATGTTAAAACCTCAGGTCCTTTAGACGTTATCGCGACTGTGTGTTCTGAATGGGCGGATAATTCCCCATCCTCTGTCACGATTGTCCAACCGTCAGCCATAACCTTAGTTTTCCAAGTCCCTACATTCAACATAGGTTCTATCGCAAAAACCATCCCTTCCCTCAAAATCGGACCCCTACCCGGGGTGCCATAGTTGGGTATTTGAGGCTCTTCATGAAGAGCTCTGCCAATACCATGCCCAACGTACTCCCTTACTACGGCAAACCCTCCAGACTCAGCATGGATCTGTATGGCGTTAGAAATATCGGTGAGCCTATTCCCAATCTCAGCCTTTTTGATTCCCTCAGCTAATGATTCAGCGGTCACATCGATTAGTTTTTGAGCACTGGCTGATATAGTTCCTACACCAGCAGTGAAAGCACTATCACCATGGTAACCTTCAACAATAGCTCCAAAATCTATGCTAACTATATCTCCCATTTGCATCTTCCTATCATTCGGAATGCCATGCACAATTTCTTCATTAAACGAGAAACAGATCGTAGCTGGAAATGGTGGCATATGAGGGGCTGGTTGATATCCCTTAAATGAAGGAATAGCGCCCCTTTTTTTTATTATCTCCTCCGCTAAAGCGTCCATTTCTAAACTGGTCACACCCGGGGCCAAAGCGTCTTTCACCGCCGCTTTAGCCTCAGCTATAATGCTGCCGGCCTCTCTCATCAGATCGAGTTCCCGTTCTGACTTAACAGTAATTCCTTTCGCGTCCTCGTTTCCTGCTGCCATAATTTAACTAACTCGAGCCTTCGGCAAAAAAGCTGAACCATAATTATACAACGAACAAATAGGAGTAATCATCTCAAGGCCTCATTAAGGGAGGCTTCAACATCTCTTATTTCCTGTGAACCATCTATTTCCACTATGTTGGTAGTTTTCCTATACCAGTCAACCACGGGGTCTGTTTCTTCCGTATACACTTTTAATCTTTTTCTTACGACTACTTCTGTGTCATCATCCCTTTGGAACAATTCACCACCACATTTATCACATTCTCCGTCATTTTTTGGAGGAGAAAATTCTTTGTGAAATGGCATCTGGCATTTTCTACAAAGGATCCTGCCAGATAGTCTTTTCACCAGCTCTACCTCAGGCACATTAAATAAAATAACCTTGTCGACGCCGCCTAACTCGCTAAGGCGATCGTCTAATGCTTCCGCCTGCATCAAAGTCCGAGGGAAGCCATCTAGTACAAATCCTTCTTTGTTTGCAGGGGCCTCAATCCATGACATCACCATATCGATAGTCACATTGTCCGGCACATATTTGCCTTGGTCCATGTAGGTTTTAGCTAATCTTCCCAATTCAGTGTCACGAGCCAAATTATCTCTGAATAAATCTCCAGAGGAGACACTGTTTACTCCCGCAAATGAAGCTATATATGATGCTTGGGTACCTTTACCTGAACCTGGTGGACCCATGAGAATTATTTTCATGTCTAATTACCTTTCAAGTAACCCATATTGGTCCTATAGGAAACCCTCATAGTTTCTCATTAACAACTGGGATTCCAGTTGTCTCATAGTATCAAGAGCTACTCCCACCATTATGAGTAAACTGGTACTACTCAATGTCAACGCCTGAATTCCCGTGAGTTCGGAAACAAAATACGGGACTATCGCAATACCACCTAGGAATAGGGCCCCTCCCCAAGTAATTCTTATGATTACTCTGTTCAAGTATTCCTGAGTAGGCAAACCTGGCCTTATACCCGGTATGAATCCGCCATTTCTCTGCAAGGTATCAGCCAGATTTTGCTGTTGGAATATAACCAGGGTATAAAAGAAGGTGAACATTACCACCAGAACAAAAACAGCTATCCAGTAAGGAAGATTTGAAGGGTCTAAGGTACTTGCGAAAAAAGAGGCGATTGAATTTAAAAATCCATCACTTAACGGATCGTTGAAATAGCTCGCTATAGTCCCTGGTAAAATTATTATTGAAAAGGCAAATATTAAAGGGATCATTCCAGCTGTATTAACCCTTATTGGCAGAAAGGAAGATCCACTTTGCCGCTGCATCCTACCGCCCCTAAACACACTCCTACCATATTGTACCGGCACTCTTCGTTGAGCCTCATTAAAAAATACAATTATGTATATTAATGCGAACCCAATAACTCCAAGCATTATTAACGTCGAAACATAGTCATTTTCAAGAAATCCCCTTCCCAACATTTGCGGGAGTCCAGCAACGATACCTCCAAAAATAATCAATGAAACTCCGTTCCCCAAACCCCTTTCAGTAATTAATTCCCCTAACCAGACCAAAAACATAGTACCTGCCACAAGGGATAACATCATCGCGAAAGTGTGCAGATTGAGTCCAAAATCAACTCCTGGAAGTACTCCAGAGGACCTGAGGAGCGTCAATTGTCCCCAACCTTGCATAAACGCAATAGGTACCGTCAGGTAATGTGTGTATTGATTAATCTTTTGTCGACCAAACTCCCCTTCTTGGGATAGTTCTTTCAGGCCCGGCATTACCGGCGTGAGTATCTGCATAACGATGGAGGCAGTAATATACGGATACACGCCCAATGCAGCTACACTTAAATTAGCTAAGGCTCCTCCACTAAATAAATCCAAAAATCCCAACAGTGCTTGGTCCCGAAATGCCTGAGATAAGGCTTGAGTATCCACCCCTGGTACCGGAACATGGGCGACAAATCGAAAAATCAAAAGCATAGCGAAAGTAAACAGTATCTTGTCTCGTAGATCTGGTACCTTCATTGCATCCAGCATTGACTGGATTAATTGCGGACGGGATAACTGATCCGACCGAGAGGATTGAGATTGACGAACCATCTATTCGATTACCTGTATTGTCCCGCCTGCAGTCTCGATTTTTTGCTTGGCAGATTTGGTAAATTTGTGGGCAGACACCTTCAAATTTACGTTTATTTCGCCTCTACCCAGAACTTTCAAAGGCAATTTCTGATCTTTCAAAACCCCAGTTTCCACCAAAGTCCCTGGCGAAACATCACCTCCATTTGGATACATTTTCAGTATAGTATCCAAGTTGACTGCATGGTACTGGGTTTTAAAAATGTTAGTAAAACCTCTTAATGAAGGCAATCTCTTTATTAATGGTAGTTGGCCACCCTCAAACATTAATGAAGGCAATCTCTTTATTAATGGTAGTTGGCCACCCTCAAACCCAGGTCTGACTCCCCCTCCACTTCTAGACTTCTGTCCTTTCATCCCCTTACCGGAGTAACTCCCATTTCCGCTGGCATCACCTCTACCAATTCGTTTACGTTTCCTGGTTTTGGATCCTGCCGAGCTGAGTGTGTGATTTTGCATAGTCATCTTTAAGTACCTAATTTACCAATCCGTTGTTATTTGGCTTCCGTAACCTCTACCAAGTGGCCTACCTTCTTCAACATACCAATAATCGAATCGGTGTCTTCGTGAACCACTGTATGATTTAATTTTCTTAAACCCAAGCTTTCTATAATTCTTCTCTGTTTTTGAGAATAACCAATTGTACTTTTCTTCCATGTAACGGAGATTTTTCCCATTTTTATATCCTCTATTCAGCTTCTTCTGCGGCAGCTGCCAACTCAGTTTGCAAAAGTTCATTGCGTTGGGCGTATTCACGCCGACGCGATATCTCTGCCTCGGGATCCTTTAGCATCTGGAGACCCTTGAGAGTAGCTTTGACTACGTTGGTAGGATTGGTACTCCTTCTTACTTTAGTGACTATATCCTTCACCCCGGCTAATTCAACAACAGCCCTCACAGATTCTCCTGCTATAACACCCGTACCCGGAGGAGCCGGTTTCAGCATTACCATACTGCCCCCAAATTTAGCTGTAACATCATGTGCGATAGTGTCCCCTTTTAGGGGAATGTCAACCATATTTTTTTGTGCATAGGTAGACCCTTTGGTAATTGCATCCGGCACAGCGGAGGCTTTACCCATCCCTATGCCAACACGTCCCTCACCGTCCCCAACTACCACCAAGGCACTGAAGCTCAGATGTCGTCCACCCTTCACTACTTTAGAAACCCTGTTAATTCGAACAGTCCTCTCAGTGATTGGAGACTCTTCTTCCCTTTCTTTATTTCTTCTTCTATCTTGTTTTTCCTGCATCTATATAGCACCTAGAACTGGGTAATTTGTATGTATCCCCTGCTAAAATTTCAATCCGGCTTCTCTAGCTCCTTCAGCTACCGCCTTAACCCTTCCATGGTATTTATATCCTCCCCGGTCAAACACGATCTCACTAATCCCCTTATCCTTAGCTTTTCTACCAATCGACTCCCCAACCACTTTGGATATAGTTATTTTCCCTGAATCTTTTCCTTGAGTTTTTAGCTCGTTTTCCAGTGAGGAAGCTGAAGCAATGGTGTTTCCTTCAACGTCATCAATTAGCTGTGCATATATATGTGAAATGCTTCTATATACGGCTAATCGTGGCCGATCTGAGGTACCGGAAATTTTTGACCTTAAACGATTATGACGAACGATTCGTCTAGCCTTCCCGTTGGAAGTCGACATAAATTATGCCCTCCTTGCGCTCTTTCCTGGCTTAAGCCTTACCACTTCCCCTGCATACCGGATTCCTTTCCCGGTATATATATTCGGAGGTCTGACCCTACGAATTGTTGAGGCCAGTTGGCCTACCACCTGCTTATCGATGCCCGTGACCTTTATATAGTTATTCCCGTCCACTTCCAGCTCAGCACCGTCGGCTGGTTGAATGTCCACAGAATGACTCAACATTACATTCAAGGTTATTCCCTTGCCTTTTTGTTGAACCCTATATCCAACACCTACCAATTCCAATTCCTTGGTAAACCCTTCACTCACACCTGTCACCATGTTAGCTAATAAGCTTCTGGTTAGACCATGAAAAGCCTTATGTTCACTTTCATCGCTAGGCCTTGAAACTTTTATAGAATCGCCGTCCAAAGTAACAGTCATATCTTGATGAAAATTCTGACTCAAACTACCTTTGGGTCCCTTGACGGTTACCTCTGTTCCTTCAATAGCAACGTCAACGCCCGTCGGCACATTTATTATTTGGTTTCCAATTCTTGACATAAACTTCTCCCTACCAAACGTAGAACAATACCTCTCCACCAACCCCATTTTTCTTGGCTTCAAAACCAGTCATAAGTCCTTTGTTAGTTGACATGACTGCAACTCCTCTATTCCCATACACAATTGGGAGTTTGGCATTACTTGAGTATCTGCGTAGCCCTGGCTTGCTGATCCTTTGCAGGCCGGTTATTGCTGGCTCGCCTTTACTCCAATAATGAAGGTTCAATCGTATTTTGGCACCAACTTTACCTTCGTCTTCTAATTCATAACCTTCAACAAAGCCTTCTTTTCGTAAAATTTCGGCGATTTCTATTTTCATCTTTGAACTCGGTACTTCAACGGACTCATGTCCGACCATGTTTGCATTCCGAATTCTTGTAAGCATATCTGATATGGGATCTGTTACTGACATATTCTCCTACCTACCAACTTGCCTTTTTAACACCAGGTAACTCCCCAGCATGTGCCATTTCCCTGAACGCTATACGGGACAAACCGAAATAACGAATGTACCCGTGTGGCCTACCAGTTACTTGACAGCGGTTTCTGATTCGAACAGGATTCGAATTTCGAGGTAATTTTGACATTTCCGCTCTAGCTTCAGATCGTGCCTCTGGAGAGGAATTAGCATCTTTTAACACAGCCCTAAGCTGTTGCCTTTTTTCAGCATATTTTTCTGATAATCTTCGCCTCTTCTCATTTCTGGCTACAGATGATTTTTTTGCCACTTTAATTTCCTCACAAAATTACTACTTTAATTTCTAATGAATGGCATTCCTGCCAATTCTAAAAACCTCATTCCTTCTTGGTCATTTTCAGCGGAAGTTACTATCACAATCTGCATACCACGTATTCGATCAATTGAGTTGTAATCTATTTCAGGAAAAATGGTATGCTCTCGTATTCCAATGGAATAATTACCTCTACCGTCAAAAGAGTTTCGTGACAGACCCTGAAAATCTCTGATCCTAGGCAACGATGCATTTAATAATCTATCCACAAATTCATACATACGGCGTCCACGGATAGTTACCATTGCTCCTATCGGCATACCTTCTCTAATCTTGAAACCTGCTATAGATTTCTTTGCCTTGGTAGTCACAGGTCTCTGACCTGTTATACGACCCAAGTCGGCCGTAACATTTTCGATCGCTCTAGCATTTTGCAACGCTTCACCAAGGCCAATATTAACCACGACTTTATCCAACCTTGGTATCTGCATAACGCTCGAATAGCCAAATTCTTTCATCATTTCTGGACCAATCTCATCTCTTATCTTTTGCAAAAGACGAGGAGTGCCAGTTGTGTTCTTATTTTTATCGTCTGCCATTATTCGATAACCTCTTGGCAAATTTTGCAGGTTCTCACCCTAGATCCATCACCAATCTTGTCACTAGATACTCGCGTTGGTTTTTGGCACCCGCTACAAATGAGCATCACATTAGCGACCGGAATGGGTAATTCTTTCTCTACGATCTCTGCTGCACTCATGCCTTGAGCTTTCCTGTGTTGTTTTACCAGATTGATTCCTTCAACTACAACCTTATTTTTTTTAAGGAGAACACTTTGAACTTCTCCCTGTCGGCCTTTATCTTTTCCCTTGATAATAAGCACGCTATCATTTTTCTTTATTTTCATTTTTATATAACCTCTGGAGCTAGTGAGACAATTCTCATAAAATCTTTGTCTCTTAACTCTCTAGCCACAGGTCCAAATATACGAGTTCCCCTAGGCATTCGATCTTCGTTAATAATCACGGCCGCATTCTCGTCAAATTTAATATGCGATCCATCTTTTCTTCTGTGGGTTTTGGCGGTTCGTACCACCACAGCTTTCACAACCTCCCCTTTCTTAACCCCAGCGGCAGGGGCAGCATCTTTTACTGAAGCAACTATCACATCCCCAAGCCAGGCATATTTTCTCCCTGAGCCACCAGGGACCCCTATGCAACTAATTTCTCTCGCGCCAGAGTTATCTGCAACTTTTAATCTTGTATAAATTTGTATCATTGCTATTGCCTTAAGGTTTACTCACTATCGTCGCTACTATCTTCAACACTAGGGGTAGCTATTTCCCCAGGTTGTAACTCAGCCACATCACCTTTCTGTATTACCTCTGCCACCTTCCATCTCTTAGTCTTGGAGAGAGGCCTGGTTTCTACAATACGTACAGTATCCCCGAGATTGCAGGAATTATCCTGATCATGAACCATGAATTTATTCCAACGTTTTACATTCTTCTTGTATACACGGTGAGGCTGGCTCCACTCAACAGAGACAACAATGGTCTTGTCCATCTTATCGCTGACGACTCGCCCTACTCTTACTTTTCTTCTTTCATAACTCATTAGGATCTCTCTGATATCTCTCTTTCTCTTATGACTGTCATTATCCTGGCGATTTTTCTCTGGGTTCTTTTTACCGAGTTCGTATCGCTAAGTTGCATGGTCGCAATCCTAAACCTCATATTCATAAGGTCTTTTTGCGTAGAATCAAGATTTTCCATCAAATCTTGATCATTCATATTCCTTATGTCATCAATCTCGGCCATTATTTACCCACTAATTTTTTGGTTTTCCTCTAATTTATTAATCTCTGGACCTAACATTAGTCCTGCTAACGATCCTAGTTCCCATAGGCATCTTTGAGGCAGCTAGAGTCAGAGCATGTTTAGCAATCTCTTCTGGTATTCCAGCCATCTCAAACATAATTTTCCCTGGTTTAACTACCGCCACCCAATGATCAGGAGCACCTTTTCCCTTCCCCATCCTAGTTTCAGCAGCTCTGGCGGTCACACTCTTATCTGGAAACACTCGAATCCACATTCTTCCACCCCTTCTAGCGTACCTAGTCATCGCTCTTCTAGCCGCTTCTATCTGCCTCGAAGTAACCCAGGCATTTTCGGTAGCCTTTAGGCCAAACTCCCCAAAATTAAGGGTACTTCCTGCAACAGATAGTCCTTTTCTCCTACCACGGTGATGATTTCTGTATTTAACTCTTTTAGGTTGAAGCATCTTCCTCTGTTCCTTGAACTTCTACGGCAACTTCATCAGCAGATTCAGTTTCATTTTGACCTACTGAGGTTGCTTGACTGTCTTCTTGTGCTGTCACCATTACTTGAATTGGTGCCACCTCATCTTCTTCCACCTCGGTTGATGCTACTAACTCTTCTGATCCTGTGGAATTTTCCCCGATTATAGTGGGGTTCATTATTTCCCCTCGGCAAATCCACACCTTCACGCCAATTACCCCAAATTCTGTTTGAGCTTCGGCTAATCCATAATCGATATCAGCCCGTAGTGTATGCAGTGGAACTCTCCCTTCCATGGCTTTCTCTGCTCTCGCAATATCAGCTCCTGCCAATCTCCCTGAACAGGTGATTTTTATGCCTTCTGCACCAGCCTGCATCGTTCTCATCACTGCTTGGCGAATAGCTCGCCTAAAAGCAATCCTTCTCTCCAGCTGGTCTGCAACATTTCGAGCTACGAGATATGCATCCAATTCTGCTTGACGAACCTCTTTAACATTGAGTTTGGCTCTTCGATTACCTGTAAGAGTTTCTAAATGCTTTCTTAGTTCATCTACTCTCTGTCCTCCCCTCCCAATCACAATACCTGGCCTTGCTGTATGGATAGTTACTGCAACCTCGTTGGAATCTCTTTCAATATCTACCTTTGAAATACCAGCGTCTTCGTACATACCATCAATAGCTTGTCGTATATTAATATCCTCTGTGACCAAGGAAGCGTACTCTTTTTGACCCGCAAACCATGTCGCATGCCAGTCTCTAGTAATGCCGACTCTAAAGCCATTGGGGTGAATTTTCTGTCCCAAACTACAGTTCCTCCTCTTCTACTACCACAGTAATGTGGCTACTTCTTCTGTTAATACGACCAACCCTTCCTCGTGCACGTGCCCTGAACCTTTTCAGCCTCGGTCCCTCATTAGCATAAATTTCGATTATTTTTAAATCTTCGCTTCTTGCCATCAGTTCGTTTTCAGCATTTGATGCTGCCGACTTAACCGTTTTGGCAACACGAGCTGCTGCTGGCGACTGCATAAATTGCAAGGCCGTTAAGGCCTCTTCGACCTTCATACCTCTAACGAGATTAGCTATGGGTTTCAATTTCTTAACTGAAATCCCCGTATTACTTGATTTTGCTCTTATGCTCACTAGCGTTCCTCAATGACTCTTTATCTCATTTAGCCTATTCGAGAAGCTCGTTCTGACTTTGTCGAATGGCCTCTAAATGTTCGTGTTGGTGAAAATTCTCCCAACTTATGACCTACCATGTTTTCGGTAACAAAAACCGGAACATGCCTTCTTCCGTCATGAACTGCAATAGTCAGACCCAACATATCAGGCATGATCATCGATGCCCTAGACCAGGTTTTTATAACCTCTCTACTGTTCGATTTGACTGCTTGTTCCACTTTTTTCGTAAGTTTAGGGTGCACATATGGCCCCTTCTTTATCGAACGCGACATTTACACCGCACCTCCAATAACTCTACCTGTCATATCTTCTTCTCACTATAAATTTACTCGAAGGTTTATTCTTCTTTCTCGTTCGATAACCTAGGGCAGGTTTGCCCCATGGAGTCTTTGGGCCAGGCATACCTATCGGAGACCTACCTTCACCACCTCCGTGCGGGTGAGCATTTGGCGCCATTGCCACCCCTCTCACTTCTGGTCTCTTCCCCAGATATCTTTTCCTCCCAGCTTTACCAAGCTTCACATTTTTCTTGTCCAAAGCACTCAATTGGCCAACAGTGGCCATACAAGTACTCAAAACATTTCTCATTTCCCCAGACGGTAGCCGCAGCAAAGTATATTTCCCTTCACTAGCTAGAACCTGAGCATAACTACCAGCACTCCTTACAATTTGGCCACCCTTACCTTTGGTTAATTCAACATTGTGTACCAATGTACCTGAAGGTATTTTTTCTAACGTTAGTGCATTTCCAGGTCGAATATCAGCGTCGTCTCCTGACTGTACTTTATCCCCAACATGTATTTCATTTGGAGCCAAGATATAACGCCAGTCACCATTCTCAAATTTTATAAGTGCTATTCGACAGGAGCGGTTAGGGTCGTATTCAATCGTTTCAACTACTCCAGGCACACCATAATTGTCTCTCTTGAAATCAATGATTCTATATCGCCTTTTGTGGCCACCACCACGATGCCTAACTGTAATTTTTCCGGTGGAGTTTCTTCCTCCAGTTTTTTTCAACGGCCTTACTAATTTCTTCCGCGGCCTACTTTCCGTAATATCATCGGTACTCTGGAGTACCAAGCCTCTCTGGCCTGGGGTTATCGGTTTTCTAGTTTTTAATGGCATCAAACACCCTCAAACAAAGTTATTGAATCGCCCTGGGCAACAGACACAACGGCCTTCTTCCAAGACCGCTTTTGTGAAAATCTTGGCCCAAATCGTTTCATCTTACCTTTGACATTCATAGTGTTCACTTTTGTCACTGTAACCCCAAAGGCTTCCTGAACAGCTTCTTTGACTTCCAATTTAGTTGCATTCTTAGCAACCTCAAAAACATATCGGCCATCTTCCTGCATCAGAGTGGTTTTTTCCGTAATTAAAGGACGCTTAAGAATGGCGTACTTATGGTGCTTGCTCATATAATGCTGCCTTTTAATCCCAATCCGACGGTAATATATCGAGATTTTCTAATTTTTCTCGAACTTCCAAATACGACTTTTCACCGAAGCCTGATATGTTCAAAAGTTCTGACTTAGATAGGTTAGTCAAATCATTCATATCCGTAATCTCAGCTTGAATCAACAAGTTGTTGGTCCGGGTCGATAGACCGAGATCCGAAATTGTAGGTTTCTCAGATCCGTCTTCTGACTCTTTAGATCCTTCCGCGATTTGCTGTTCTTCTGGAATTTCTTTTACTACCTCGTTATCCTCTACTGGCGTCACACTTGAGCCCAGGTCCCCTTTGTAGATCCCTCCCCAAATCTCTTCAATCCTCTTAACAGCATCCACCGTAATTATTAACTGTTTCCTGTTAAGCAAATCCAATGTATTTAGGACTTGCACCGGCAAGGTTCTCACCCCACCTACATTCCCAGCCGATTGGACTAATTTTTTATTGGTACCATCAGTAACAATTAAGGCCGAACCAGATACATTCAATGCAGAGAGAATTGACACTATTTCCTTCGTTTTCCCCTCTTTCAATTCCAGAGAGTCCAATAACAAAACATTGGATTGTCTGGCCTTATCTGATAGCACAGATAATAAAGCCAACCTTCTCATCTTTTTTGGAGTCCGCTTCCTATAACTTCTCGGGGTGGGACCAAATGCCCTTCCGCCTCCAACCCATATAGGTGACCTGGTGGAACCTTGCCTCGAGCTACCTGTATGTTTTTGGGGTCTGGGTTTAGCTCCACCACCGGACACCTCAGACCGAGTCTTAGTTTTTGCGGTACCTTGTCTCTTATTAGCCAGTTGACCCACCATCACTTGGTGAACCAATGCTGGTTTTATTGGAACATTGAAAACGTCTTCGCGAACGTCAAGGTCGCCTGCGTTTTCCCCTTGAGTATTTTTTATTTCAAGTTTCACAATTATTATCTCTTCTAACTCTTGGAATTGGATCTAGATATGAGTAAGACGGAATTACGATGCCCCGGCACGGCACCTTTTACTAATAAAATGTTCCTCTCAGTATCAACCATTACCACATCTAAATTTTTTACCGTCACCTTGTCTCCACCCATACGCCCAGCCATTCTCATTCCCTTTATAACCCGGCCTGGGGTTGTGCCAGCACCGATGGAACCAGGAGCTCGATGCCTATCCGATTGCCCGTGAGTTTTCGGCCCCCCCCGGAAGTTATATCTTTTAACTCCACCCTGAAAACCTTTACCTTTCGAAACTCCAGTGACGTTGACTTTTTCTCCTACCTCAAAGATCCCCACGTTCACTTCGTTTCCTACTTCTAAATCTTCGTAATCATCAGATTTGGTTTCCCTCAGATGCCTAAACAGTTCACCGCCAGCCATCGCCAAGTGACCCTTTTTCGGCTTGTTCGACTTCTTCATACTTTCGAAACCTAATTGAACGCTTTGATATCCATCCTTTTCCAAAGATTTGATCTGTGTGATAGTGCATGGTCCAGCTTCAATAGCAGTAACCGCATGAGCTGTGCCATCTTCGTAAAAAAATTGGGTGCCCCCAATCACTTTGCCTATTATGCCCGCAATCGCCATATTTATTTACCTAAAGTTTAATTGATATATCCACGCCAGCTGGCATGTCCAAATTAGTCAATGAATCAATCGTCTTTGACGTCGGGTTATGTATGTCAATAAGCCGATTGTGAGTTCGCATTTCAAAATGTTCCCTAGAATCTTTGTCAATATGGGGTGCTCTCAAAACACAGAATCTTTTAATCGCTGTTGGGAGAGGTACTGGTCCGGCTACCCTTGCACCCGTTCTTTCCGCCGTTTCGACAATCTGGGCCGCAGACTGATCCAAGATTCTGTGATCAAATGCTTTTAAAATAACTCTAATTTTTTGGGCGTTCTGTACCATTTAATAAATTCCTATGTAGCCTGTGATTCCACAACCGACTCGGGAGCTTCCAAATATTTTTCGAATTCCATCGAGTATCCGGCTCTTCCTTGGGTTATAGATCTCAAATCATTTGCATACCCAAAACTTTCAGCCAACGGCAAAGAGGCTTTGACTATTTGAGTGTCTCCTTGAGCATCAATGCTTTCAACTCCAGCCCTTCTCCTTCCCAGATCTCCAATTACTTCTCCCAAATAATCCTCAGGGGTAACAACTTCTAATTTCATAACCGGTTCCAGTACCACAGGGCTACACCTATCTACAGCTGTCCTCGTGGCCATCGAACCAGCAATCTCAAAAGAAACCTTAGAAGAGTCCACATCGTGGTAGGTACCATCAATGAGCCTAACTAGCAGGTCTATTACTGGGAATCCTGACTTTGGACCGTTTTTCAGGGCTCCTCGAATCCCATCTTCCACAGAAGAAATAAATTCGGTAGGAATAGATCCGCCTCTGATCTTATTTTCAAACTGGACCCCTTCCCCTCTATCTAACGGTTCCATTTCTATTATCACGTGGCCATATTGCCCATGCCCGCCTGACTGTCTAACAAATTTACCCTCTGCTGTGGTGGTCTTTCTGATGGTTTCTCTAAAGGCCACTCTGGGCTTGCCTACATTAGCTTCAACTTTGAACTCTCTCTTCATGCGATCAGTCAAAATCTCCAAATGTAGTTCGCCCATACCAGACATAACGGTTTGACCCGTTTCGTCATCGTAAATAATCGTAAAAGTCGGGTCTTCGTCAGATAACTTTACTAAGGCATCAGATAACTTATCCTGATCAGCTCTTGCCTTCGGTTCAATAGAGACAGATACCACCGGATCTGGGAATTCAATCTTCTCTAGTAAAATAGGGTCTTCTATGGAGCTTATCGTCTCCCCTGTCGTAGTATCTTTGAGGCCAATAGCCGCGGCTATTTCACCAGCATAAACCTGCTCTACATCTTCCCTTTGATCTGCGTGCATTTTTACGATCCTACCAAGCCTTTCCCTGTCTCCTGTAGCAGTATTCAAAACACTGGAACCTGACTTGGCTGACCCCGAATAGACACGGAAATATACGAGTCTCCCTATAAATGGATCGGTGACAGTCTTAAACGCAAGAGCTGCAAATGGCTCATCGTTGTTAGCTCCCC
>ENA-UPTF01000088-UPTF01000088.1-marine-metagenome-genome-assembly--contig:-NODE-88-length-60897-cov-4.939839_pt1 | contig 60897 bp, 61 predicted proteins | sample MGYA00238166_ERZ767019 | MGnify/ENA primary metagenome ERZ767019 (study PRJEB28930, sample SAMN06266391) | marine metagenome | isolation source: Sea water from 250 m depth | place: Atlantic Ocean | study... | reverse complement strand
GCCCAAGGCGATGATTGGGGCAAGCGAGCCACCTTCCGATCCGATCAAGTCAGCCTCCTCCGCGAAACCCTCCGGAAAGCCAGGGAAGCCCTCGCCGGCATCCCAGACGACGGTGCACTTAAGGACGCCGCAGCCAAGCAGGAACAAGCCCTTGCGGCCATGGACAAGGCTCACCAGCAGGGAAAGGTTCGTTTCCTCGGATCCTCCAACCACGATGCCACCCAGCTCTGCGAGATGCTCTGGATCGCTGAACGAAACAGCCTCGCGCCGATCGTTGCCTCGCAGATCCCCTTCAGCCTGCTGCGGCGGGAATTTCACCACGACCTGGGATTCTGTGCCGAGAAGAATATCTGCGTGACCCCCTACCAGCCGCTCCAGGGTGGGCTCCTGACCGGCAAGTACCGTCGGGGTCAGCAACCGCCCGGGGAATCGCGGGGAGCGGACAAGCCACAGTGGCTGTGGGAACTGGACGATGGCCTGTTTGACCGTCTGGAAGGGCTCGAGCAACTGGCGGCCGATGCGAACCTGTCGATGGCACAGTTTTCCCTGGCCTGGGCCCTGTCACAGCCCGCCATTGGTTCCCTGGTCGTCGGGGCCACCCGGCTGGAAGTTGAACGAAGCACCGTACGTGCCTTTGTAGTTGGATTTCTCGTCATCCGGAACGGGAACCGACACGCTCACATAACCAACGTCGTCGTTCGAAGAGGCTAGGAATAAGTGGACGCCCTTCTTCCCCCCCTCCAGGTTCACGAGTTTCTTCCCGTCCAGCCCCACGAGGTTGTAGCTCTTACCCTTGTACTTGATTTCCTCCTCGACCCAGGAGAAGTCCTTGACATTCGATGCATCCGCACCCTCGGACTTATGGTCCTTGTTCTGAATGGGCTCCCAGGCTTCGACGTCTCCCGTTTCCAGGTTGACCTTCTTAGGGGTGCCGCCGCCGAAACCGCTGGAGACAATCCCATAGCGGACCCCGTCTTCTTCAACGTAGGTACCCGCATTGAAATCCTTTTTACCGGTCGTATCGCGGCGGAGCGTTGCGATGACCTCGTGTCAGGCCTTGGGATACTTACCACCGGGAAGGAGCCGTATGAGGCTGACGTACTTGTTGTCCTTGTCATGCGAGTAGGCAACGTAGGCTCGGCCGTCTGGGTCTAGGAACAATCCGTTCGGGTTCCCCTTACTCCCATCTTGTTCTTTCCCCTTCGCGTCCTTATAGAGGAAATCCGCATACGCGTATTCAGCCACGATGGTGTACTTCGCGGTGACCGGGTCGTACTTTTTGAGAGAGAAGAGCTTGAGACCCTTTTTGTTGTCGGAGTCTCGGTTTGTACTCAGGCCTTCCGGGTATTTGACGTCCGAGTCGTAGTCCTCTTTCCAGATGACCTGGTAGAGCACGCCGCCTCGGTCTCCTTCACAGTCGAAGAACTCTGTGCTGGAGGACGTTTGGGTGGTTACCCGTGTGGTTGTTCGACTGGACGCTGAAGCGGGAAGGGTTTTCCCGACGTTTTCGGCTTCTACGACTGTTGAAGCAGCGGCGACTCCTACTGGAGTGGCCAGTGTCGAGGCAAACAAGGTTATGCCGAGGAGTAGCCGCCCAAGTTGTAGACGGTTGCGGCGGCGATGCCGGACTGGGCGGCGGGTCCACTGTTCGGGCCGGCGGCCAGCGAAACGATTCATCGGCTGACCTGCAGTGCGTTAATGGCCAGGTCAACGCTACTTTTCGCGGATTGAAGGAACCTGTCGCCGTCGAGTCTGCCTAGAGCCCACAGGTAGAGGGATCCGTAGAAGTGGATGTGTGTGATCTCTGCTAGGTCTACGGATGCACCTGGCAGGTCGTCATCTTCGGCTGCTTCGTCGTAGCAGTCGATCGTGGTCTGGTATCCGAGACCCCAGGGCCAACCGCTGTTTGTGGCCTGGTCGACAGAAGCTCTGACCATCACGACGGCCAGCTCGCCGGCCTTGTGGAACTCGTCTGCAGTCAAACCTATGAAGTGCCGGGGTTTGTCGAGGCCGGAATACTTCTTCGAATCGATCCGATAACGGCGGACGGCTGTCTCGACGGTCTCGACAGCAAGCGCTTCGAAGATGCCGGGGATCGCGTGGGGGAAGTGGTTGTGAACTGTGGCCCTGGAACAGCCGGCAACTCGCGCGATGTCCTCGATTTTCAGTTCGGTGCCAGCGTTGACGGCCACAATGTCCCGAACGGAGGACAAGATGCGCTGTCGGCTCTGGGCTCGTTCGCGGGCGCCACGGGCGGACCGGCCGTCGCCTGTCCGCGACGGAACCGGTGAACTCAATGCACTTTCGGCCAGTGGCCTGTCGTGCACGGTTGGTCTCCAGTTCGCCCAGGCCTACCGAGACGCCCGCCCGCAAGCCCCTACGACTCTGCAAGCGATCCGATATTCCTTGGCTTGACACAAGTCTAAGCAAACCTCTCCCGCCGTTTAGGGGATACCCGGAGTTCTTGAGACCAGCTCCGTCGCTTGAACCAAAGGGTTAGATGGGCTCTTTCGCCAGTTTCGGCAAAGGAACCGGATGGTTTAGGCACTGCCACACCACAGAATGCGCCCCTCTCCCACCTGAGGGTGGCGTAAAACCCCAAAACTATTGCAATCAAGCGGTTCTAGGGGCTTTTAGGCGGATCTAGGACACAATTTGGCCAATTCGGGCCTTGTAGCGGACTCTGTCCAAGGACGGAGGTCGCCTAACTGCCCGGTTCGGCGATTCAGGCCGTCAGATCGGTCACTACCTTGCCCACTACACGGCGGTCTGCGATGTCTTGAAGGGCCCGTGGGGCGTCGCTGAAGGCATACGGGGGGTGCAACAGGGGGTCTACTGCGCCTTCGTCGGCTAGGGCGAACAGGGCTTCCATCTGGCGGCCCAGCGACGCTGGATCTCGGGCTAGTGAGGCACCCCAGTGGACTCCCACTACCGAGTAGTTCTTGAGCAGCACGTGGTTGGTGGCCAGCTCGGGGATGCCGGCTACGAAGCCGATGACCAGCAGGCGCCCGTCCCAGGCCATGCATCGTCGAACCTGTTGGAAGGTCTCTCCCCCTACCGGGTCGTAGGCCACGTCCACGCCGTTGCCGTCGGTCAGTTCCCGAACCCGGGCCACCAGGTCGTCGACTTCGCGGTGGTCGATCACTTCGTCGGCACCCAGGCCGTTACAGGCCGCCACCTTTTCCGGTCCGCCAGCCACCGCAATGACCCATGCTCCGGCGGCCTTGCCCAGTTGGATGGCTGCCGAGCCCACACCGCCCGCGGCCCCGGTGACCAGCAGCGTTTCCCCGGGCGCCAGATGGGCCCGGTCGTGGAGGGCGAACCAGGTGGTCCCGTAGTTCATGGGCACGGCGGCCGCTTTGGTTGATGCCAGAACGTCGGGCACCTCGAACACGCTGGACGCCGGCAGGACCAGCCGTTCGGCCAGCCCTCCGCCTAGGGCCACCACCCGGCGGCCCAAAATCGCCGAGTCAACGTCGTCGCCCACTGCCGAAACCCGGCCCGCCGTCTCACTACCTGGGGTGAAGGGCAACGGGGGCTTCACCTGGTACTCGCCTCGGCACTGCAGGACGTCGGGGAATGCCAGACCTACCGCCTCCACGTCCACGACCACCCGGCCGGGACCGACGTCGGGGTCGTCGATTTCGTCGAGGACCATGCAGTCGATCGGGTCGCCTAGTTCGTGGACTTGCCATGCACGCATGGTGACGACGGTACCCGTGGGACTCGAAGCTCCCCGTAGCGGGTCAAGCCAGATCCGCGGGAGCGTGAACTGCTCGGAGCTGGGTCTAGTCAGCCCCGCAGGGTGGCGGGCAGCGCATCCTGCACGGCGTCGATGCAACGCTGCCGCACCTCGGCGACCTCACCGTCGGTGAGGGTTCGGTCGTCGGACTGGAAACGCAGCGTGAAGGCCAGGCTGCGCCTTCCGTCGGCCACCGGCGCCCCCCGGAAAACGTCGAACAGGGTGAGGTCGGCCAATAGGCCCCCGGCGGCCTCGCGTAGGTGGGTTTCCACGTCAGCGGCCGGCGTGGCCTCGTCCACCTCGAACGCCAGGTCGATGTCTGACGACGGGTACCGGCTCACCGGACGGTAAGGGCGGCCTCCGTGGGGAAGGCCAAGGAGGACCTCGAGGTCGACTTCCAGCCATCCCACCCGTTCGCCCACCCCGAAGGCGTCCAGCACCCCGGGGTCCACCTCACCCACGTAACCCACCGGCACTCCGTCCACGTCGATTCGTGCTGTCCGGGTGGGATGCAATCCGGGGGTGACTTGGGCTGTTAGGTGGTAGTGGCGGGCATCCAGGGCATCAGCGAGGGCTGAGAACACTCCCACGGCGGCTCCGGCGTCCTGACCGGCTAGGGCCACGGCCAGGTGCTCGCGCTCGTCCGGTAGCGGCTGGTCGCCGTCTGGACGCCGGTAGACGTGGCCTACCTCGAATACCCCCAGGCTGTGCAGTCGGTGCGAGGCGTTGTAGGCCAGTGTCTTGAGGATTCCGGGGCGTAGCGAGGCCCGCATGACTGATTCCTCGGCCACGAGCGGGTTGGACACCGTGATCCCGTCGGGCTCCAGGCCGGCCCGTTCCAGGTCGCCCGGAGCCAGGAAGGGCACCGGCATGACCTCATCAAGACCCATGCCCACCATGGCCGACCGCACGGCCCGCCGGTCGGCCTGGTACGGGGTTAGGGATCCGGTGAGGGTCGACTGGGGGACGGTCCGGGTAATCCGGTGGTAGCCGTGGATACGGGCCACCTCTTCCACTACGTCGATTTCGGTGGCGCTGTCCGGCCGGAAGCTCGGGATGTCCACGTCCAGGTCGTCGCCGGCCGGTCGGGTGGAGAACTCGATGGACTCCAGCAGCCCGGCCACCTCGTCGCGTTCTAACCCCGTCCCCAGAAGGCTGTTGACCCGGTCGGTCCGCACCCGGATTGTCTCCCGGGTTGGCGTGTTGCCCCGCACGTCCACCATGCCGGGAGCCAGGGTGGCTCCCGACTCGGCTAAAAGTTCGGCGAAGCGGCGCATGGCCAGGTCGGCCACCTCGGGGTCGGCACCCCGCTCGAAGCGGGCCGACGCCTCGCTGCGCAGGCCAAGGCGTCGAGCCGACCGGGTGATGGATATTGGGTCCCACCAGGCCATCTCGAGGGCCACGCTGGTTGTTGACCCACTGATTTCGGTCGACGCTCCGCCCATGATCCCAGCGATACCGATGGCTTCGTCGTTTCCGTCGGCGATCACCCCGTCGGCGGCTGACAGGGTCCGGACTATCCCGTCCAGGGTCTCCACCGTCTCGCCTTCGGTGGCCCGGCGCACTCGCAGCGCGCCACCCTGCACAGCATCCAGGTCGTAGGTGTGGTTGGGTTGGCCCAGTTCCAACATCACGTAGTTGGACACGTCCACCACGCCGTTGATGGGCCGCATCCCAAGGGCGGTCAGCCGGTTGGCCATCCAGCGCGGTGACGGCCCTATCGAGACGCCGTCCAGCACCCGGACGGCGAACCGACCACACAGGTCGGGGTCCACCACCTCGACGGCAAGGCGCCGGGCGGCGTCTTGTCCCGCCTCGTCCGGTGACGGCTCAGGGCGGGCGAAGGGTACGCCTTGGCGAGCCGCCAGGTCTCGGGCTACGCCGGCCACCGACATGGCGTCGGGCCGGTTCGGGTTGACCTCCAGGTCGTAGAGCACGTCGGGGCGGAGCTCCAGGGCCTCGGCCAGGGGTCGTCCCAGCTCGTGGTCAGCGCCCAGGACCAGGATGCCCTCACCATCGGTGCCCAAGCCGATCTCATCGGCCGCGCAGAGCATCCCGTTGGACCACTCGCCGCGCATCTTGCGTCGGGCAATCTCCATGCCGTTGGGCATCGTCGTCCCCAGGGTGGCCAGCGGAACGAGGTCGCCCACCGACATGTTGAACGCCCCGCAGCAGATCTGCAGCGCCTCACCATCGCCGGCGTCGACATCCACTAGTTGGATGCGGTCGGCGTCCGGATGGGGGCGGAGTTCCAGCACTCGGGCCACCACCACGCCGTCCAGGCCGGCGCCCACCGTGGTGATCCCCTCGACGGCCAGGCCCAGCTCGCTGAGCTGGTCGCCGATCTCGCCGGGGTCGCCGGTCACGGGGGCGAACTCCTGCAGCCAGGACAGCAGGACCTTCACCGGTCACCACCACCCTGGGGTGCCAAAGCGCGCTCGGGAGACATCAGAACTGCGACAGGAAACGGTGGTCGTTGCGGAACAGTTCGCGAAGGTCGTCAATTCCGTGGCGCATGAGTGCCAGGCGATCGAGGCCAAACCCGAAGGCGAAACCCGACCATTCCTCTGGATCCAAGCCGCAGGCCGCCAAGACGTTGGGATGAACCATTCCGCAGCCGGCCAACTCCAGCCACGTTCCGTCGGGGCGACGGATGTCGAACTCGGCCGATGGCTCGGTGAACGGGAAGTACGAGGGTCGGAGCCGCGAGGTGAAGTCCCCGCCAAAGTAAGCCTGGGTGAAGGCCTCCAGGGTCCCGGCCAGGTCCCCGAAGGTGATGCCCCGGTCCACCACCAGGCCCTCGATCTGGTGAAACACCGGCATGTGGGTGGCATCTGCCGTGTCGCTGCGGAACACCCGTCCCGGCATGATCGAGTAGATGGGCGGCTCGCCGGCCTCCATGACCCGGATCTGGACCGGCGAGGTGTGGGTGCGTAGCAGGGTGCTGCCCGGTTCGCCGTGGTCCACGTAGAGGGTGTCGTACATGTCGCGGGCCGGGTGGTCGGGCGGGAAGTTGAGGGCACCAAAGTTGTGCCACTCGTCTTCGATTTCGGGACCCTCGGAGACCGTGTAACCCATCCCCACGAACAGGTCCTCGAGCCGCTCCCAGGTCTGGGTGACCACGTGGCGGTGGCCGAGGCGCCTACCTCGGTCTAGCTCCGTCAGGTCCAGGCGCTCCTCCTCCAGCTGCCCGGCCCGGGCCTCACCCTCTAGCGCCGATCGGCGGGCGGCCACTAGGGCCTCGATCTCGGCTCGTACCTCGTTCAGGCGCTGACCCACGGCCTTGCGCTCGTCCTCGTCGAGGCCGCCCAGGGTTTTCCGGGCCTCGGTCACCACCGACTGCTTCCCCAGCAGCTCGGAGTCCACGGTCCTTAGGGCATCGAGGTCGCCGGCTGCCGCGACGGCCGTCGCAGCTTCGGCGAGGTGCTGGTCCAGGTCGGGGGTCATCGGGTGCGGTGGCGGTCGGGGCTGGTGACGATCCACGCAGACTACGGGACGTGGTCGCGCTCCCCCATGACCGTTTCAGCTGGAGTCGCCGTCGCCCTATCCGGACCCGGTGGCGAGGGCGTGGAGGGCCACCGACCCCGCCACGGCCACGTTGAGCGAGTCCACCCCGCCCACCGTGGGGATGGTGATCAGCCCGGTGCAGGCCTCCACCACCCCGGCGTCTAGGCCGTGGGGTTCGTTGCCCAAGATCAGGGCCACCGGGCCATCAGAGGGCACCTCGGTGGGCGGGATTCCGCCGTGGGGCACAGCCGCCCAGCAGGACACCCCGGCATCGGTCAGGAGCCGGACGGCGGCGACCGGGTCGTCGATTGTGGCGATGGGCATCCGGAAGCTGGAGCCGGCGGCGGCCCGCACCAGCTTCGGGTTGTACGGGTCCACCCCGCCGACCATCAAGACCCCGGTGGCCCCGAAGGCCTCGGCTGATCGGACCAGGGTTCCGGCGTTGCCCGGGTCACCCAGTTCGGCCAGGACGACCAGCGGCCCCGACGTGGACGCCAGGGCCGCAGCCTCGACGTCGTGAAAGGCCACCTCGGCCAGGGCGGGCTGGGAGGAGCGGGTGCTGGCCAGTCCGTCGAACACCCGGTCGGGAACGAGAAAGGCGTCCACCCCGGCTCGCTGGACCAGCCGAACTAGGTCGTGACCGGCTGCCGAGGTCGGTAGCACTACCTGTCGAACGTCCCGGTCGGCGTCCAGCGCCTCGGCCACCAGAGTGGGTCCCTCGACGATGTAGGCCGCCTCGTCGTGGCGAAATCCGCGGTCGCGGGCCAACCGGCGCAGCCGTCGGCAGCGGGGGTTTCCCCCGGAGAGCTCCTCGACCATGGGTGGGTGTCCGTCCACCGATCGGTCTGGCCGACGACGGGAGCCGTCTCGGCGCTCAGGCCGCTTCGGCGGCCGTGGCCACCTCGACCAGGGCGGCGAAGGCAGCCGGCTCGGCCACCGCCAGGTCGGCCAACACCTTGCGGTCCACCTCGACGCCAGCCCGCTTCAGGCCGGCGATGAACACGCTGTAGCTGGTGCCGTGCTGGCGGCAGGCCGCGTTGATGCGCTGGATCCAGAGGCGCCGGAACTGCCCCTTGCGGGCGCGGCGATCACGGAAGGCGTAGTTGCCCGAGTGCATCACCTGCTCGTTGGCGGCACGGAAGGTCCGGCTCTTGTCGCCGTAGTACCCCTTGGCCTGCTCTAGGACAGCCTTGTGCTTCTTCTTGTTCTGGACGGCTCGCTTGACCCTGGCCATCACGGTCTCCTTGTGGGCGTCGTCGTCGCCGTGCGACGGGTGTTCGGTCGTGTCGTATGGGGACCCGGTCCCCAGTTGTCGGCCACCGGTCGGGTGGCCCAGGTTCAGATTCCGAGTTGCTTTCGGACGGTCGAGGCGTTGGTCGGATCCACATCGAGCTGACGGCCGCGCCGCCGCTTCAGCTTCACCGCTTTCTTCACGTAGGTGCCCCGCTTCAGGCGACCGGTGCCGGTCACCTTGATGCGCTTGGCCATCCCCCGGTGGGTCTTCATCTTGGGCATGTGCTCTGCTCCGGTGTCTGGGTGTCGTTCTGTCTTGGTCGGCCCGGGCTCAGGTCGCCGGGTTGGGGTCCGTTACTGCTTCGCCGTCCTCGGCAGTCGCTTCCTCGGTTGTCGCTTCCTCGGCAGTCGCTTCCTCGGCAGTCGCTTCCTCGGCAGTCGCTTCCTCGGTTGTCGCTTCCTCGGCAGTCGCTTCCTCGGTTGTCGCTTCCTCGGTGGTGGCGTCCGGTTCCGGGGCCTCCTGATGCTCGGCGGCCGCCTCCCGCTGCCTGCGGGTGGCCTGGCCGGGAACCAGCACCATGGACATGTTGCGGCCCTCCAGCTTGGGGAACACCTCCACCCGACCGACGTGGGCCACCGCCTCGGCAACCCTGTCGAGGATGCGGCGCCCCAGTTGGGGGTGCTGCATCTCTCGGCCGCGGAACATGATCGTGACCTTGACCTTGCTGCCGTCGCCCAGGAACGCTTCCACCTTGCGGGTCTTGGTGGCGAAGTCACCGGGACCGATCTTCGGCCGGTACTTCATCTCCTTGACCAGAACGTGGGTCGACTTCCGGCGTGATTCCTTGGCCCGCTGGGACTGTTCGTACTTGAACTTCCCGTAGTCCATGATCCGGCAGACCGGTGGATCGGCCTTGTCGGCCACCTCCACTAGGTCGAGATCCATCTCCTGGGCCGCCGACAGGGCATCCGGTAGGGACTGGATCCCCATCTGCTCACCCTCTGGCGAGACGAGGCGGACCTGTCCGGCCCGGATGCGGTCGTTGATCCGTGGTTCCTGGTTGGTTGGGGCAGCTATCGGTCGTCACTCCTGTGCGTCACGCAGGCTCTCTCCTCGTGATTGAACATTGGGACAGCACCCTCCGCACCCCGACCGGGAAACGGCCCCGAAACGCGGAAACGGCGGGCGCCGGAAAGCCGACACCCGCCGAAGCGACCCCGGCGCCCCACGGCGGTATGCCGCAGACGTCGTGGATCCGACGAGAAGAAGACCCGAACCCGCTGTACGCGTGCCGGGTGGGGAGAACCCCACTTTCCCTTCAGTTGTGGCCCGTAGGCTACCGGTCCCGCATCGTTCCGGCACCAGCCGCCGGCCCGGCGGGTATCCCGCTCCCTCAAGGGAGCCCGACGACCAGGCGAGGAACCCCCATGAGCAGTCTCTGGACCCCCGGCGGGGAACATCCCGTCGAACCCTCCGAGTCCCCGCAGGATCCGCCAGTTGACCCCTCCCTGGAGGACCTGTCGCCGGAGGACCGTGAAAAGGTCGAGGCCATGGCCCGGGAAATGGCCGCCGTCCAGGAGCAGCTGGCCTCGACGCCAGCCTCCGTGGTGGTGGCCAACCACTTGATGGGTTTCTACGAGTTGGCGGCCATTCACCTGTCCCAGCAGCCGCCCAACTTGTCCGAGGCTTCGGTGGCTATCGACGCCCTGGCCGGCGTGGTCGACACGTTGCCCGGTCGCCTGGGCGAAGCCGAGGCGACCATGCGCGACGCCCTGCACCAGATCCGGCTGGCCTACGTGGCCGTCGAGAAGGCCATGAGGGAGACGACGGCCGACGACGGGGACGAGGCCGAAAACGAGACCGGAGACTGACCGGCCTGGCCCACCGAGCGGGTCAGTGGACGATCTTGGAGAGCGGCAGTTCGATGATGTCGGTGGCCCCAGCATCACGTAGAGCCGGGATCAGAACGTTGATCTCCGATTTAGCCACCACGGTCTCCACGGCGAAGCCCGAACCGCCGAACAGTTCATTCACCGTCGGCGACTTCATCGACGGGATGAGGCCGATCACCGCGTCGAGATGGTCACCCACCACGTTCATCTTCACCAGGACCTTCCCCCGGGCCTCCAAAGTGCCCTGCAGGAGCCGGTGGAGTTGCTCCATAGCGTGGCGCTTGTCCGGGTCGGCATAGGCCTCAGGGTTGGCCACCAGCTCGGTGAAGCTGGTCAAGATGGTGTCGATGACCTTCAGGCCGGCGGCCCGCAGGGCACGGCCGGTCTCGGTGATGTCGACCACCACGTCCACGATGTCGGGCACCTTGGCCTCGGTGGCCCCATAGGAGAGCCGTATGTCGGCCTCCACGCCCTGCTCGGCGAAGAACCGGCGGGTCAGCTCCGGGTACTCGCTGGACACCCGGACCCCTGACGACAGGTCGGCTACCGACTCCACCGGCGAGTCGCCGGGAACGGCGACCACGATCCGCACCGGCCGGGCCGTGGCCTTTGAGTAGTGCAGTTCACCGAGCGAGACAACGTCGCTGCCCGTCTCCTGGATCCAGTCCCGGCCGGTGATACCCAGGTCGAACAGGCCGTCAGCCACGTAGGTGGGGATCTCCTGGGGACGCAGGATGCGCACCTCGTCGATCCGGGGATCGTCAATCGTCGCCCGGTAGTCGACCGACGAGCTGCGGACCACTCCTAGGTCGGCGCCCTCAAACAGTTCGAGCGTCGACTTCTCCAGGGAACCCTTGGGCAGGACCAACTTCAGCACGGGCTGAACCTATCCGGTCCCCCGTCCAGCCCGCCCCCGGTTTTCTCGGACCGCTGCCGGGCTCAGCCGGCGTCCAGCACCAGATCTATGCGGAGGTCGTCGCCCAGTGGGGTCACGGCGGCGAACCGGCCCCTTCGCAGGTCGGCCATGATCGGCGCACCCGGGCCGGCCAGCAGGGGCCGCCCGTCGTCACCACCCATTAAGGCTGGCGCCAGGTAGATGATGTAACGGTCCACCAGGCCCTCACGGTGGAAGCGCCCTGCCACGTCAGCCCCGCCCTCCACCAGCAGCTGCAGCACGCCCTCGGATCCCAAACGGTCTAGGAGGTCGGCCGGCTGGCCGTGGTGTTCCTCGGCGGGGAGCACCCGGGCGCCCTCAGGAATGGTCCCCAGCACGACCCGGCGGGGCGCCTCTGCCCCGTCCGGCACAGGAGCGTCCCTCACGTCGAGGCGCGGATCGTCGGCCCGCACGGTGGCGGCTCCCACACACACGGCGTCGCTGGACACCCGCAGCAGGTGCACGTCGGCTCGGGCCTCGGCGCCTGTGATCCACCGGCTGGAGCCGTCGGGGGCGGCGATCCGACCATCCAGAGTGGCAGCTAGTTTCAGGACGACATAGGGGCGTCCGGTGCGGCGCTGATGCAGGTAGGGGGCTAGCTGCCTGGCCACCTCGTCACCTAGCACGCCGACCTCCACGTCGATGCCGGCTGCCCTCAGTCTCTCCAGACCCCGACCGGAAACGTCGGGATCGGGATCGGACACCCCGACCACCACCCGGGCCACGCCGGAGGCCACGATGGCCTCGGTGCACGGGCCCGTCCGACCCTCGTGATCGCATGGCTCCAATGTCGTGACCAGTGTGGCGCCGGCCAGCGAGCCCGCCGCCTCGTCCAGGGCGGTGCGTTCGGCGTGAGCGCCACCCGGCGGCTCGGTGGCCCCTCGGGCCACGATCCGACCGTCGGCCACCACCACGGCACCCACCCACGGGTTGGGCGAGGTCCGGAGGCGCGCCGTGTCAGCCAGGGCCATCGCCTCTCGCATGGCCTGGCGGTCGTCGACACCGGGTCGTTCAGCCACCGGTCCCCGACCCCTCGCCTGACGGGTGTGGGTCGGCGTTGTCGACCAGCAGGCGCACGGCGTGAGGCACCACGTCGGCCACCGCCTCTAGGCACTCCACACAACCCTTCGCCGAACCCGGAGTGTTCAAGATCAGGGCCGTGCCTGCTGTGCCGGCCACGCCCCGGGACAGGCGACCTAAGGGGTTCACTAGCCGCATGGCCTCGGCTAGCCCGGGCGCCAAGCGGTCCACGACGGCCAGGGTGCCCTCAGGGGTGGCGTCGCGGGGCCCAAAGCCAGTGCCCCCGGTGGTCAGCACCAGGCCATGGAAGCCGTCCACGAGGGCCTGTAAAGCATGGGCCACCGCTTCAGCACCGTCGGCAGTCACCGCCGTCTCGACCACCGTCCAGCCCTCGGCTTCACAGCAAGCCACCAGGGCCGCTCCGGACCGGTCCTCTCGCACGCCGTGGAACACACCGTCAGACACGGTGAGCACCTTGACGGCCAGCGAAATGGCGTCGTGGTGCCCTTGGTCGCCCATGGGGCGAGGCTACCGGCGCACCCCGGGCTGGCCGGGACCGGTTAGACCATTCGGTAGCGGAAGACGGCCATCCCCTCGCTGTCTAGGTCCTGGGGCAGCAGCAAGCCGCCGGACCCGTGGTCGCCGTGGGGTCGCCATGGCCGACCCACCGGCTCGGGTTCCGCCCGTGGCTCGGCCTCGCGGAACCGGCGATCCACGCCGGCCGTTTCGGCCTCGGTCACCGTGCACACGCTGTAAACAAGTTGGCCGCCCGGTCGGACCAGGGCGGCGGCTCCGGCTAACAGGTTGGTTTGCAGGAGGGCCAGGTCGGCCAAGTCGGCCTCGCCGCCCCGCCAGCGGGCGTCGGCCCGACGACGCAGGACCCCCAGTCCGGAACAGGGTGCGTCTACCAGCACCCGGTCGAACGACCCGGGCCGGAACGGTGGAGTGCGGCCGTCGCCCGCTACCAGGGCCACCGCGTGTCCGAGGCGGTCGGCGTTCTGGGCCACCAGGCCCAGTCGAGCCGGTCGTAGGTCGGCGGCCACTACCGAGGCTCCAGCGGCCGCCAGAGCCGTGGCCTTGCCCCCCGGGGCGGCACAGAGGTCCAGCACCCGTCCGCCGGGGACCAACCCTTCCCCGGTCAGGTCGGCCACCAACTGCGAGGCCCGGTCCTGGTAGTAGCCGTCGTCCCGGACCACGGCGGGGGCCGGACGGTTCATGGCAGCCAGGGCGGCCAGGGCGTCGTCCAAGCCCAGGTCGGCCACCAGGCGGTCGATCAGCCAGTCGGGGACGCTTAACTCGACGGCCGGGCCGGGCCAGGTCGGCTGGTAGTCGGCGACCCGCCGCAAGACCGCGTTGCACAGACCTTGGACCCGGCGGGGAGCGACCGCCACGGTGGCCGATACGGCGGCGTGAGGCGGAACTCCGGCCCAGTGCAGCTGGTATGCGCCCAGGCGGAGCACGGTCCGGACCTCGGGCTGGATGTCGTCGTGGAGGAAGCGGTCGATCAGGTGGTCGCAGGCCCGTCGCATCCGGGTAGTGCCGTAGACGAGGTCGGTGACGAAGGCCCGGTCCCGGCGGTCCAGGTCGCATCGGTCCAGGGCGGCCCGCAGGGCCAGGTTGGCGTAGGCGCCGCCCCGCTCGATTCGTCCCAGCACCTCGAGGGCCAAGCGCCGAGCGTCGTCCCCGCTCACCCGCCCAGCCGTTCGCCGGCCGCCGGCCGCGCTCCGGTCAACCAGGCCGAAGTGGCCATACGGGACCGGCTGGCTGGCTGGACCTCGACGAGGCGTAGGTCCCCTGCCCCGGTGGCCACCTGGTCGCCGACCAGGACCCCCGGCGCGGCGGTTGACAGGTCGTCGACCACCTCGGCCTCCCATACCTTCAGGTCGTCGCCCCGGTACGTGGTCCAGGCACCCCCGACGCGGACCACCCGGGCCAGCTCAGCGGCCGGCCGCCCCCAGTCCAGGTGCAAGTCCTCCCGTTTCACCTTGTGGGCGTAGGTGGCCTCGCCGGCCTGGGCCTCCGGGCTTCCCAGCCCGCCGGCCAAGGCGTCGACCAGCAGCGTCGCTCCGAGCTCGGCTAGGCGGCCCCGGAGGTCGGCCGCCGTATCCGTCGGCCCGATGGGTGTCTCAACCCTGGCGTGGACGTCGCCAACATCCAGACCTTCGGCCAGGTCCATGAGGCACACCCCGGTTGTCGGATCGCCGGCCAGCAGGGCGCGCTCGATGGGGGCGGCGCCCCTCCAACGAGGAAGGAGCGAGAAGTGCAGGTTGACCATGGGAACCCGGGCCAGTAACTCGACGGGGACGATCTGCCCGAAGGCCACCACCACCCCGAGGTCGGCGCCGCAGTCGGCTACCGCCTCCAGGTCATGAGAAACCGGGATGCCCAACTCGGCGGCCCGAGCGGCCACCGGGGTCGGGGTCGGAGCTGAGCGACGGCCCCGCCGACGGTCCGGTGAGGTCAACACCAGCACCACTTCGTGTCCCGCTCCGTGCAGGGCGTCCAGCGGCGGCACGGCCACCGCCGGGTTGCCGAGGTACACCAGCCGTCCGGGATGCGCCGGAGGCGGCGCGATCAGGGCAATCGCAGGCCCCCACCCGACGGGCCGCTACCGGCGGCCTCCACGCGGGCCATGGTCATCTCGCGCAGCACCCGTCGGGCGTCGCGTTGCTGGTCCTCGTCCAGGTGGTCGACAAGTAGCACGCCGTCCAGGTGGTCCAGCTCGTGCTGGAACAGTCGGGCTTCTAGCTCGTCGGCCTCGATGGACACCTCGTTGCCGTCCAGGTCCACGCCCACCAGGTGAATCTGCTTGGGTCGGACGATCTCCCACGACAGGTCGGGAATCGACAGGCAGCCCTCGTCGAACGTCCACTCCCCGTCGGACTCCACGATCCGCGGGTTGAGAATGACCCCAGCTCCCTGGCCGTGGTCGTAGACGAAGAACCGCCTCTGGACGCCCACCTGTGGGGCAGCCAGACCGATGCCAGCCGCCTCGTACATAGTGGTGAACATGTCGTCGGTCAGGCGGACCAGCGCACTGTCCACGTCGGCTACGTCGGACGCCGGTTGGCGCAGGACCGGATCGCCGATGAGTCGGATCTCGTGGGGTGCCACGGGGGTAAGGCTACCGTCGGAGCCATGGAGGCCCGGATGCCCGACCGGTACCGCAGGTGAATGACGGCCAGTACTGGACCGACCGTCCCGAGGTGGCCTCGCGACCATCCGAGGTGGACCTGCTCCTCCCCGACGTCGACCTGCGTCTGGTCACCGACCGTGGGGTCTTCTCGACCGACCGGGTGGACCGCGGCACCCGCTATCTCCTTCTGGAGGGGCCTCCTCCGCCCACTGGCGCCGTCGACCTCCTGGACCTGGGCTGCGGGTACGGCCCTATCGCCTGCACGTTGGCCACCCGGTGCCCCGACGCCCGGGTGTGGGCGATCGACGTGAACGAGCGGGCACGGGACCTGTGCCGGGCTAACGCCGATGCGGCCGGCCTAACCAACGTCACGGTGGCCGCCCCCGACGAGGTCCCCGAGGAGATCCAGGTGGCCTCCCTGTGGTCCAACCCCCCGATTCGCATCGGCAAGGCAGCCCTGCACGATCTGCTGGAACGATGGCTAGACCGCCTGGCCCTGGATGGCGCCGCCCATCTGGTGGTACAGCGCCACCTGGGAGCCGACTCGCTGGCCCGGTGGATGGACGACCAGGGCTGGTCCACCACCCGGCGGGCGTCGCGCAAGGGATATCGCCTGCTCGATGTGGCGGCTCGGAAGGCCCAGAGGGAGGACGTGCGGTGAAGAACCTTGACGGCACCGGCCTCAAGCGCCTACATCGCGACTGGCGGAGACGCCACGAACCCGAGGTGGCCTTGCTGCTGGACAGCGTCCAGACGCCCTACAACGTGGGGGCCATCCTGCGTACCGCCGCTGCCTACCGGGTCGCACACCTGTGGCTGGCCGGGGCCACCGCCGCCCCCACCCACGCCAAGACGGCCAAGACCGCCCTGGGAACCGGCCGCTACCTGACCTGGACGACTTGCGACGACGTCTCGGAGGCCATCGAGAGCATCCGGGCCGCCGGCTACGGACTGGTCGGGTTGGAGCTGGCCGACGAGGCGGTGCCCCTCCACGAGGCGCCGCTGCCCGAGAAGGCCTGCCTGGCCCTGGGCCACGAGGACCGCGGGCTATCAGCCGCCACCCTGGCCGCCTGTGACGTGGTGGCCTTTATCCCCCAACTGGGAAAAGTCGGCAGCCTTAACGTGGCCACGGCGGCCGGCATCGCCCTCTACGAGTTGAACCGCCGGAGCTGGTAGCCCGACCCCTCCCCACGGTCAGGCCCGGCGGGGGTCCACCTCGATCCGGAGCCGACCCGACGGGCGCTCTACCCCGGCTAGGACAGCGCTCAGGCTGTCGTGGTCGGCCGCCCGGACTAGCCACGCCCCGTCCCGGGGGCCCAGGACGTTGACGTCGTCAGGCGTGCCGAGCCGGGCCATGAACTCAGGGGCCACGGCGCCCGAGATGCGGGCCAAGGCCCCGTACGGGGGAAGCCCGAGGAGCATCCGCCGTTCCCGTTCCCCCTCGACCAGGCGCCCCGGATCAGCGTGCAGCACCGCCTGGAGTACCTCGTGGTCGGGCTGGCGGGTCTGGACCACCAGCCTCCCTCCGGCCTCCCGGGGACCCAATAGGCGAGCCGCACGGACTAGCAGGGCCACGGCCTGTTCGGCAGCCCGCATTCGGGGTGCCAAGAGCTCCTGGTCGAACTCCAGGAACACCACCCGGGCCACCCGCCGGTGGATTCGGTACAGCACGGCCTCGGTCCCCACGAACACCGAGGCCTCACCATCATCCAGGTTGGTGGCCCCCGTGCCCGCCGTGACCTCCAGCACGGGACGCCCGGCCAGTGCCTCTAACTCCTCGCGGACCCGGGCTACGCCGGCCCGCAGGTTCCGGAACCGGGTGGCCCCGCAGGCGTCGCACACCACAGGCCGGCGGTCGTCATCCACCGGACAACGCAGCCGGTCGTCCTCGTCCTGGATTAGGGGCACTCGGTGCTGCTCACACCGGGCCAGCTCGCCGCAGCCGTGGCAGGCCAGCAACCGGGACCGGCCCTTCCGATTCAGGACGCATATCACGGGGTCGCCGCCCTCTCCCCGCAGGACCGGCACCAGCGCTGGCGAGAACAGGCCCGACCGAGCCGAGTCGTCCTGCCGGCGGTCGACCAGGTCCAACACCGGCCATCCGGCCCGCTCTTCGGCCCGCGACGGGACCAAAAGGTGCCCCGCAGCCAGGGCCTCCAGCGTGGGGGCAGCTGAGGCCAGGACGCAAGGCACCCTGGCCCGACGGGCCCGCTCGACGGCCAGGTCCCGGGCGTTCCAGGTGGGGGCCCGCTCCTCCTGGTAGGCCTCGTCGTGCTCGTCGAGAACTAGCACAGCCCCCAGGTCCCGCACGGGGGCCAGAGCGGCGGCCCGGGATCCCACGACCAGCCCGCCACCGGCCGCCTGGGCCCAGTCGCGGGGCATGGAGGCCACCGGCAGGCCAGCCCGGCGGAGCTGTCCGGCCAAGCGGGAGGCGGCGGGGGCCGTCGGGACGAGCACTAGGGCGTCGCCTAGCCGGGCGGCAGCCAGTACCAGCGGCACCGGGTTGGCGGCCGGGGGCAGGCGGACCACCGTGGGGACCCCGTCGTCGCCGGCGAACGCCCCGTCGAACCAGTGTCCGGTGGCCTGGGGGACTGTGGCCGGCGCCGGACCGGGGGCCGCGGCCTCAACCACCGTGGAGGGTGACGCTGTGGCCAGGAACCCCGACACCGGGCCGACCCACCGTCGGGCCGCCCAGCGGGCCAGGTCGATCAGGGCCGCTGAGGGTCCTATCCCGCTGAGTCGGGATAGGGGACGCAGTTCCACTCCGGCTGGGGGAACAACGTGGTCCTCCACTACCCAGCCCCCCACCCGGCGGCCGCCTAGGACCACCCGTACCCGGCTGCCCACTCCGAGGCTTTCGGCCCGTCCGTCGTCTTCCCAGGCCGGAGGCACGAGGTAGTCGAAGGCCCGGCCGACAGCGGCCACGTCGGGCAGCACCCGGACTACCCGGTCAGGGGGGTCCGGGGAAACGGCATCGTCAACTCCCTTGGAGGCGTCGACCGGCGACTCCTCTTCAGCGGGATCCACGTCGGCGGTCATGCCGTCGTCGAGGTCTAACCGACCCTGGTCGGCAGCCCCTCCGGTCATGCCGGGTGTCGGGTCAGGACAGGTCGAGGGCCGACCGGACGTCGTCCACCCGATCAGTCGCTTCCCACGGGAACCCGTCCCGTCCGAAGTGTCCGTACGCGGCGGTCCTCCGGTAGATCGGCCGCTTGAGGTCCAGGTCACGAATGATGGCCGCCGGCCGAAGGTCAAAGACTTCCTGCACACAGGCTGCGATGCGGGTCGGGTCCACGGTTTCGGTCCCGAACGTCTCGACCAGAACGGACACCGGATGGGCCATCCCGATGGCGTAGGCCACCTGGAGTTCGCAGCGGCTGGCCGCGCCGGCCGCCACCAGGTTCTTGGCCACCCAGCGGGCAGCGTAGGCCGCCGATCGGTCGACCTTCGACGGGTCCTTACCCGAGAAGGCGCCCCCGCCGTGCCTAGCCATACCGCCATACGTGTCCACAATGATCTTGCGGCCGGTCAGGCCGGCGTCGCCTACTGGGCCGCCGATCACGAAGCGGCCCGTCGGGTTGACGTGGACCTCGAAGTCGTCGTCGGAGAAGGCCTCCGGGATGACCGGTCGGATGATCTGCTCCACGAGGTCGGGGCGGATCATGGAGTCTCGGTCGATCCCATCGTTGTGCTGGGTGCTCACTAGCACGGTGTGTAGGCGAACCGGCCGGTTGCCCTCGTAGTCGAAGGTGACCTGGGTCTTGGCGTCGGGACGCAGGTAGGGGATGGTTCCGGCCTTTCGGACCTCGGCGTGCCGCTCGGCCATGCGGTTGGCCAGGTGGATGGGCAGCGGCATCAGGACGTCGGTCTCGTCGCAGGCGTATCCGAACATCATCCCCTGGTCGCCGGCGCCCTGGCGGTCCAGGTCGTCGTCGTCCGAGGAGCCGGTCCGGGCCTCCTCCGAGTCGTCCACACCCCGGGCGATGTCGGTGGACTGGGCGTCAAGAGCGACCATTACGCCGCAGGTCCGGCCGTCGAACCCGAAGTCCTCCCGGTCGTAGCCAATCTCGCAGACGGTGTCCCTCACGGTCTCAGGGATGTCCACATAGTCCGTCGTGGTGACCTCGCCAGCCACCACGACCATGCCAGTGGTAATCAGGGTCTCGCAGGCCACCCGGCTGTTCGGGTCTGTGGTCAGCATGGCGTCCAGCACGGCGTCCGAGATCTGGTCGGCCATCTTGTCTGGATGGCCCTCGGTGACCGATTCCGAGGTGAAGGTCCAGTTGTCGCTCATCTGGCGTCTCCGTTTCCGGTCCGGTTCGTCTTGTGGACGGCCAGGGCGGCGTCCAACACGACGCCGGCCACCTCCCGCTTGTCGGCCAACGGCACCTCCCGTACACCGCCGCCGGCATCCAGGACCAGCACGGCGTTGGTGTCGTGCTCGAACCCCACCTGGGGGGCCGACACGTCGTTGGCCACGATCAGGTCGATCCCTTTCGCGGCCAGCTTCGCCGCCGCATTCTGGCGCAGATCTCGGGTCTCTGCCGCGAACCCCACCAGCACCTGTCCGTTGCTCCGGGACCGACCCAGCTCGGCGAGAATGTCGACTGTGGGCTCCAGGCGGATCTCGGCCGGGCCGTCGCCCTTCTTGATCTTCTCGGTGGCCACCTCGACTGGTCGGAAGTCGGCTACGGCGGCTGCCATGAGGACGATGTCGGCGTCGACGGCCTGGGCGGCTACCGCGGCAGCCATCTCGGCCGCTGTGTCGACCGCCGTGACGTCAATGCCCGGGCCGGCGGGCGCCGTGCCTGGCTGGGTGGTCACGCAGCGGACCTGGGCCCCGCGGGCGGCCGCCTCGGCCACCAGGGCGTGGCCCTGCTTGCCCGAGGACCGGTTGCCCAGGAACCGGACCGGGCAAATCGGCTCCCGGGTCCCTCCGGCCGTCACCAGCACGGTCAGGCCGGCCAGGTCGCCACCGGCGTCGCCCCGGGTGGCCCCCAGGACCTCCTCGGCAGCGGCCACCACGGTGGCCGGGTCGGCTAGACGGCCCGCTCCGACGTCGCCGCCGGCCAGGCGCCCGTCCTCGGGTCCAACGACGGTTACGCCCCTTGACGCCAGGACGTCCACGTTCTCCTGAATCGAGGGCTGCTCCCACATTTCGGTGTGCATGGCCGGACACACGATGACCGGCGCCCGGGTGGCCAGCAGGGTGGCTGTCAGGAGGTCCCCTGAACGGCCCGTCCGGTAGTCGGACAGTAGGCGGGCCGTGGCCGGGCACACCACGACCAGATCGGCCCCCTGGCCCAAGCGGGTGTGCGGGATCGGGTGGGGTTCGTCCCACAGGGACGTCTGGACGGGCTCCGACGCCAGAGCGTCAAAGGTGGCCCGACCCACGAAGTGGAGGGCTCCCTGGGTGAGAACCGGTGCCACGTGGGCACCAGCGTCGACCAGGCGCCGACAGACCTCGACGGCCTTGTAGGCGGCGACGCCCCCGGTGACCCCGAGAACGATCCGGCGTCCGGCGAGTGATCCCATGGTGGCTGCCCCGGGGGGCGGGGGATCAGGCGCCCTCGTCGCCCTCGGCCTCGGCCTCGGGCACCGCGCCCTCGGGGAGGTCCTCGCCCGACTGGTCAGCCAACTCGGCGTCGATGGCGTCCAGCAGGGTGTCCACGTCCTCCGGCTCGTCCGGCGGCTCCACAGCTTCGATTTTGCCCGCCGCTAGTTCCTCGAAGGCGATGGACAGCGGCTTTCGCGACGTCGAGGTGACCTGCGGCGGGATCGACGCCCCTAGACCCTCGCCTAGCTGACCGAAATAGGAGTTGATCTGCCGGGCGCGCTTGGAACTCACTGTGACCAGGCGGAACTTGGAGTCGGCCGTCTCGAGGAGTCCCTCGATCGCCGGGTTGACCATGCTGTCGTGACGCTGCACTTGGATCCTCTGCGTTCCTCAGGGTGCCGGTCCCTGCGACCGGGACTCCCGACCGGACGACCCCGACTCGTGTGTGGGGCGGCCGAACGGCTCCTCACGGTACCAGCGGGACCGTCCGAACCCTCGAACAACGCCCCGGGCCAGGTGGGGCGAATCCCTGATGGCGACCCCGACACTTTGGTGGTTAGCCGTTCGACCTGCGGTGCTCTCCGATCAGACTGGCGATCCGTGCCACGGCCTCGTCCAGGTTGTCGTTGATGACCCGGAGGTAGCCCAGCTGCTCGGCCTCACCACGTTCCCGCGTCGCCTCTCGCACCCGGGTCTCTGCTTGTTCGACGCTTTCACCTCGACCCACTAGGCGGCCTACCAGCTCCTCATCGTCCGGGGCGTCCACGAACAGGCAGAGGGCGTCGGGGAGTCGCTCAAGGACCTGCCGGCCTCCAGCCACGTCGATTTCCAGGAGAAGGTCTCGTGGGTCGTCGATATCGGGGGTCGGCGTTCCGTAGAGGCAACCCAGGAACTCGTTCCACTCCAGGAAACCACCCTCGTCTCGACGCGCTTCGAAGGTGGCTCGGTCCACGAAGACGTAGGCGTCAGAAACGTCGTCAACCCGCCGTTCACGGCTGGTCCAGGACCGACTCAGGGCCAGGCGGTCGTCTCCCTCAACCAGGGCCCGGGCAATCGTGCCCTTCCCCGCACCGCCCGGGCCGGAGAGCACCACCACCAACGGCATCCGGGTGTCGGGGTCCTCCCCCACCGGCCGGCCGTCCGTCTGGGAGCTGGTGTCAGCCGAAACGCGCCACCAACTCGGCTCGCTGTTGGGAACCGAGGCCCCGCAGGCGGCGGCTATCACTGATCCCAACCTCGTCCATGGTCCGGCGGGCCTTCACCTTGCCCAGCTTGGGCAGCGCCTCCAGGACGGACAGCACCTTCATCTTGGCCAGGATCCTGTCGTTGTCAGACCGATCCAGCAACTCGGACAGGGACAGCGTCCCCATCTTGAGAAGCTCCTTGATCTCGGCCCGCACCCGTCGGGCCTCGGCCGCCTTTGCCAGGGCGGCTCGTCGTTGTTCGTCGGTGAGTTGAGGAAGTCCTGCCATGGCCAGGACCCTAGTAGGAGCGGCGGACTGGTGTGGACGACCCGGGATCGGCCAGCCGCGTGTCGCTCAGCCGGCCAGGTGGGCGGCCAAGTCGGTGGCCGCCTGGACCGGATCGTCGGCGGCCGTCACGGCCCGGCCTACCACCAGGAGATCGGCCCCGGCGGCCAGGGCCTCACGGGGCGTGGCTACCCGGGCCTGGTCGTGAGTTGCCCCGCCAGGCATCCGGATCCCCGGCACCACTCTGACCAGCCGGTCCGACCAGGGGTCGGTAGTCGGGAGGTCCGGAGCGGCGCACACGATCCCCTCGCAGCCGCTAGTGGCCGCCAGCTCGCACCGGGCGGTGAGGACGTCGGCGCCTGCCACATCGTCGCTGGTCAAGACGGTCACTCCCAACGCTCCGGGGACCGCGGCCCCCACGCTGGCTGCCCCCTCGGTCAGCCCCGCCACGGCAGCCTGCAGCATCGGAGCGCCGCCCGAGGTGTGCACGGTCACCCACCGCGCCCCCGAGGCACCCAGCACCCTGGCGGCACTCCGCACGGTGTTGGGGATGTCGTGCAGCTTGAGGTCACAGAACACATCGAAGCCGGATTCCGCGAACGTTGCCACGGCCTCCGGCCCGGCGGCTGAGAACAGCTCCAGGCCCACCTTGACTGTGCCGAACCACGGGGCCAGCAGGTCGGCGGTCCGCCGGGCGGCCACCAGGTCGTCCACGTCCAGGACTAGGCACAGCCGGTGCCGGACCTCCTCGGGCACCTCGTGGTCAGCCATGGGCCACTCCGATCAGCTCGTCCAGGGCGATCACCCCGCGACGGTCACACCACCGGCCGAGGTCCCGCAGGATCCGGGCCGGCGCCCGGGGATCAGCGAAGGTTGCCGTGCCTACCTGCACGGCCGAGGCGCCAGCCAGAAGGAACTCCACGGCATCCTCGGCGCTGGCCACGCCGCCCACCCCAATGATGGGCACCTCTGGCAGCGCCTCCCGGGTGTCAAAGACGGCCCTGACGGCCACCGGCCGGATGGCCGGTCCGCTGAGGCCTCCTCGACCGGCGCCCAGCAGGGGCCGGCGGGACTCCGTGTCGATGACCATGCCCAGCACCGTGTTGGCCACGGTGACCGCTTCGGCCCCCGCCGACACGGCGGCCGCCGCCATCTCAGGCAGCTCCGGGGTGTTCGGGCTGAGCTTGGCCCACCGGGGACGCCCGGCGGCCGCTGCGGCGTCAACCACAGCCGCCGTGGCGACGGCCGAGTGGGCGAACAGGGCCCGCCGGTCCTCCAGATTCGGGCACGAGGCGTTGACCTCCACGGCTACCACTTCGGGCGGGGCGTCGGCCAGTAGTTCGGCGGCTCGGGCGAACTCGTCGACTGTGCGCCCCCAGATGCTCGCCACCACCCGGGCTCCCGTCGCCGCCAAGGCAGGCAGGTCGTGAGTTAGCCAGGCCTCCACCCCGGGGCCCTGAAGGCCAACGCTGTTCAGCATGCCGGCCGGCGTGGCGTGCACCCGGGGGGCCGGGTTCCCCTCCCAAGGCTCGGCGTGCAGGGACTTCACAATCACCGCACCCAGGGAGGCCAGGTCCAGGTGGTCGGCCAGCTCGTGGCCGTAGCCGGCGGTACCCGAGGCGGTCAGGACGGGATTGGGGAACACGACCGACCCGACTCGGGTCGTGAGGTCGACGGTCGGCCCACGCCCCCTCACTGGACAATCTCCTGCTCTGAGCGCCGCACACCCCGGTGGTACTCCTGCAGCGTTCGGACGGCCAACGGGAAGCGCTGCCAATCGGCCAGCCCACGGGCGGCGGCCAGAGCAGCGTTGGCCGTGGTCATTAGAGGAATCCCCTGGGCGCCCGCAGCGGCGCGGATGTGTTCGCCGTCGGCCCGGGGGCCACGACCGCGGGGGCTGTTGACCACCATCTGGACAGCGCCCGACCGGACCAGTTCCACGGCGTCGGTGCCCTCCTCACCAAGCTTGGCCACCACGGTGTCGACCGGCACCCCGTTGGCCCGCAGGTACTCGGCCGTACCGCTGGTGGCCACCACGCCCAGGCCCAGGTCCTGTAGGCCTCGGGCTGCCTCCAAGCCCACCACCTTGTCCCGGTCAGCCAGCGACAGGAAGACGGTCCCCGACTCGGGCAGGGCGCCACCGGCCGAGATCTGGGACTTCATGAAGGCCAACCCGGTGGTCAGATCGATCCCCATGACCTCTCCGGTGGACCGCATCTCCGGCCCCAAGACCGGGTCGGCTTCCGGGAACCGGTTGAACGGCAGGACTGCCTCCTTTACCGCCACGTGGTCGCCGACCACCCGCTCGCACAGCAAGCCCTCGTCTCGCAGCTCAGCCAGGGTGGCCCCCATCATCACTCGGCTGGCCACCTTGGCTAAGGGCACGCCGGTGGCCTTGGCCACAAACGGCACGGTCCGCGACGCCCGGGGGTTGGCCTCGATCACGTAGACCTCGTCGTCTTTCACGGCGAACTGGACGTTGATCGGACCCCGGACGTCCAACGCCTCGGCGATAGCCAGCGTGTGGTCCTCGATGCGGGCCACCACGGACGCCGACAGGTGGGGTGGCGGGATCACGCAGGCGCTGTCGCCGCTGTGGACGCCGGCCTCCTCTACGTGTTCCATGACGGCACCGATCATCACGTCGCCGAGACGGTCGCGAACGGCGTCCACGTCGACCTCGGTGGCGTCCTCCAGGAAGCGGTCCACCAGCACCGGGCGCTCGGCCGACAGGCCGCCCTCGATGCCCAGGCTGCCGAAATCGCTCATTTCGGCCATGGCCCGGACCATCTGGGCGTCGTCGTAGATGATCTCCATGGCCCGACCTCCAAGCACGTAGGACGGGCGGACCAGCACCGGGTACCCCACCTGGGCGGCGATGGCCAGGGCCCCATCGGCGTCCACCGCCGTACCGCCCGGGGGTTGGGGAATTCCCAGGTCGCGGCACAGGGCGTTCCACTGCTCGCGATCCTCGGCCAGGTCGATCGACGCGGAGCTAGTGCCGGCGATCAGCTCGGGGGGCAGTGTGGCGGCCAGCTTCAGCGGGGTCTGGCCGCCCAGCGAGACGATGATGCCCATCGGCTGCTCGGCATCGATGATGTTGGCCACGTCCTCCGGGGTGAGCGGTTCGAAGTAGAGGCGGTCACTGGTGTCGTAGTCGGTCGACACGGTCTCCGGGTTGCAGTTGACCATGATCGTCTCGAAGCCGGCCTCCCGCAGAGCAAAGCTGGCGTGCACGCAGCAGTAGTCGAACTCAATGCCCTGGCCGATCCGGTTGGGGCCCGACCCCAGGATCATCACTTTGGGCCGGTCGGACGGTCGGACCTCGTCCTCGTCCTCCCAGGCCGAGTAGTGATACGGCGTTTCGGCGGCAAACTCCGCTGCGCAGGTGTCGACCGTCTTGTACGTGGGGCGCACCCCGGCCGCCTCGCGAGCTGACCGCACGTCGGCGACGTCCCGGTCCCACAGATGGGCCAGCTGGGCGTCCGAGAAGCCCATCTGCTTGGCCCGCCGCCAGTCGCCTCGTCCCATGGCGTCGGGTCCGACCGACTCCAGGTGCAGGCGCTCTTCGCTGATGGCCAGGATCTGGTCGAGGAACCAGGGGTCCACCCAGGTGGCCTGGTGCACCACGTCGGGATCCACCCCACGGCGCAGCAGGACCTCTAGTTGGGCGACTCGGGCCGGCGTGGGCACCATGGCGGCGGCCAACAGGGCCTCGTCGTCCAGGGCGTCCAGGGCGGCCTCAGCCGGATCGCCGTTTAGGCCGAGGCGGCCGTTCTCCAGGGACCGCATGCCCTTCTGCAACGACTCGGCGAACGTCCGGCCGATAGCCATGACCTCTCCTACCGACTGCATGGACGTCCCCAGCACACCAGACGTGCCGGGGAACTTCTCGAAAGCCCACCGCGGGATCTTGGTCACCACGTAGTCGATGGTCGGCTCGAAGGCGGCTGGTGTCTCCCGGGTGATGTCGTTAGGGATCTCGTCCAGCGTGTATCCGACGGCCAGTTTGGCGGCGATCTTGGCGATCGGGAAACCGGTGGCCTTGGAGGCCAAGGCCGACGAGCGGCTTACCCGTGGGTTCATCTCGATGATGACCTGCTGACCGGTGGCCGGGTCCACGGCGAACTGGACGTTGGACCCGCCCGTCTCAACGCCCACCCGGCGCAGGCAGGCGAAAGCAGCATCCCTCATCTGCTGGTACTCGACGTCGGACAGTGTCTGGGCGGGGGCCACGGTGATGGAGTCGCCGGTATGGACGCCCATCGGGTCGAGGTTCTCTATGGAGCAAATGACCACGCAGTTGTCGGCCCGGTCCCTCATTACCTCCAGCTCGTATTCCTTCCACCCCGCGATCGACTTCTCGATCAGGATCTCGGAGATGGGGCTGGCCTCGATGCCCTTGGCGGCCGCTGCCTCGAACTCCTCAGGGTTGGAAGCGATGCCGGTCCCGCGGCCCCCCAGGATGTAGGCGGGGCGGATAACCACCGGGAGGCCGATATCGGCCACCACCGTCCGGGCTTCGGACATGGTGTGGGCGATGCCTGACAGGGGCACGACCAGGCCGATCTCCTGCATGGCCACCTTGAACCGCTCCCGGTCCTCGGCCGTGGCGATGGCCTCAGCGTCGGCCCCGATGAGCTCCACCTCGTACCGGTCCAGTACCCCGGCCTCGGCCAGTTCCATGGCCAGGTTCAGGGCCGTCTGACCGCCCAAGGTAGGCAGCAGGGCGTCGGGACGCTCCCGGGCGATGATGGCCTCCATGACGTCGAGGCGGAGTGGCTCTACGTAGGTGGCGTCGGCGAAGTCCGGGTCGGTCATGATGGTCGCCGGGTTCGAGTTGGCCAGGACGACCCGGTAGCCCTCCTCGCGCAGAGCGCGACAGGCCTGGGTGCCCGAGTAGTCAAACTCGCAGGCCTGGCCGATGACGATGGGACCCGAGCCGATGAGCAGGATGCTCCCGATGTCGTTCCGACGGGGCATCAGCGCCGACCTCCGGTCGGTGCCGGGCCGCGGACCAAGGCCATCAGGTCTTCGAACTCGTCGAACAGGTAGCGGCTGTCGTGGGGGCCGGGGCCGGCCTCCGGGTGGTACTGCACGCTGAACGCCGGCACGTCAAGGCAGCGGATCCCTTCTACGGTTTGGTCGTTGAGGTTGACGTGGGTCAGCTCGGCCGCCGGGAGTGACCCCTCGGCCACGCAGTAGTTGTGGTTTTGGCTGGTGATCTCCACCGCTCCGGTCGACAGGTTGCGTACGGGGTGGTTCCCGCCGTGGTGGCCGAACGGCAACTTGTAGGTCTCGGCGCCCAGGGTGCCAGCCAGTAGTTGGTGGCCCAGGCAGATGCCGAAGACGGGGACCGCTCCGAGCAGGGCCCCGATATTGAGACGGATGTCGTCCAGCGGACCGGGATCACCGGGGCCGTTGGATAGGAAAACCCCGTCGGGATTCCGGTCCAGTACGTCGGCAGCAGGGGTGGAGGCCGGAACGACGGTGACCTCGCCCAGGCTGGAGAGATGGCGCAGGATGGTGGCCTTGATGCCGAAGTCGTAGGCCACGATGCGCCGGGCGCCACCCGTGGAGGCCACCACGGTCGGAACGTCGCAAGTCACTGAGGCCACCAGGTCGATCCCGTCGGTCCCGGGTTCGTCGGCCGCAGCGGCAGCCAGGGTGGCTGCGTCGGCAGTACCGAAGGCCCCGGGCATGGCCCCGGCGTCGCGGAGGTGACGAGTGAGCCTCCGGGTGTCCACCCCGGCGATCCCGGGAACGCCGTGGGCCTGCAACAGCCCGTCCAGGTCCCCGGTGGACCGCCAGTTGCTGCGCCGGCGGGCCAGGTCGCGCACCACAACGCCCCGGCAGAAGGGGCGGCGGCTTTCGTGGTCGTCGTCGTTCACGCCGTAGTTCCCGATGTGGGACACGGTGAAGGTGATGATCTGCCCGGCGTACGACGGGTCGGTGACCACCTCCTGGTAGCCGGCCAGCACCGTGTTGAACACCACTTCGCCGGTGGCAACGCCGCCGTCCGGTTCGGCGCCGATGACCTCACCCTCGAAAACCTCGCCGTCGGCCAGGACCAGGGCGGCTTCGGTGACCGTCCGACGGCTCACCGGCGGGCCTCGCCGTCCACCACGACCGGTTCGCCGGCGCGGAGAGTGTGGCGGACCCGACCCCGCAGGTGGCGGCCCTCGTACGGGGTATTGCAACTCCGGCTGGCCATAGCCGCGCCGGAGACCTTCCAGACCTCGTCGGGATCAACCACGCATAGGTTGGCCGGATTCCCGGGCAGAATCGGCGCGCCATGCCGGTCGGCCACCCCAGCGATGGCCGCTGGCTTCCAGGAAAGCAGGGCCAGCACCTCGGGTAGGTCCAGCCCCGACTCGCCGAGGGTCAGGGCGAAGGCCGTCTCCAGGCCCAGCATCCCCGGTGGGGCCTGATCGAACGGCAGCTCCTTGGCATGCGGGGCGTGCGGCGCGTGGTCGGTGGCGATGGCGTCGATGGTCCCGTCGGCCAGCCCGTCTCGTATGGCCTGTACGTCGGCGTCGGTGCGCAGTGGCGGGTGGACCTTGAATACTGGGTTGTAGGAGGCGCATGCCGCGTCGGTGAGGGTGAGGTGGTGGGTGGTGGCCTCGGCGGTCACCGGAAGCCCGGCGGCCTTGGCCCCCCGCACCATGGCTACCGACGCTGCGGTGGACAAGTGCTGGAAGTGGGTGTGGGCCCCGGTGAGGCGCACCAGGGCGATGTCGCGCATGACCATGAGCTCCTCGGACTCGGCCGGCTGGCCAGGGATCCCGAGACGGGACGACCACTCTCCCTCGTGCATGAAGCCTCCGGTTGAAAGGGCCGTGACCTCGCAGTGCTGGGCCAGGACCACCGGACGGCCTAGGCGGCCGGTCAGGCCGGTGCTGTACTCCATGACCCGGCGCATGAGGCGGGGATCCTGGAGGCCGGTCCCGTCGTCGGTGAAGATGCCCACCCCGGCGTCTACCAACTCCCCCATGGGCGCCATGTCGGTGCCCCGTCGGCCCACCGTCATGGCCGCCGAGGGGATGATCTCGCAGGTTGACCGTCTTCCCAGCGTCCGGACCTGTTCGACTACAGCCACGCAATCGGTGGTCGGGTCGGTGTTGGGCATGGCCACTAGGGCGGTGTAGCCCCCCAGCGATCCGCCCCGGGCCCCCGTCTCGATGGTCTCGGCTTCCTCCTGGCCCGGCTCCCGGAGGTGGACGTGGAGGTCCACGAACCCGGGCGAGATCACACAGCCCGAGGCGTCCAGTTCCACATCACCTGACAAGCCGGTACCTACGGCGGCGATCCGACCGTCGTCTCCCACCTCGACGTCTAGCGTGCGTTCGCCGTCTCGGTCGATGATGCGCCCTCCGCGCAGGACCACGCTCACCGGTCGGCTCCCTCGGGTCGGGCGTCGTCCCCTACGGGCTCAGCGTCGGCGGCTACCAGTTGCTGGCCCGAGCCGAGCAGCCGGAAGAGGACGGCCATCCGGACCGAGACCCCGTTGACTACCTGATCCAAGATCACCGAGCGGGGGTCGGCTGCCGCCTCGGCAGAAATCTCCACCCCCCGGTTGGTGGGTCCGGGATGGAGCACGAGGGCGTCGGACCGCATGCGAGCCACTCGGTCGGCGCTCAGACCGAAGTCGTTGGCGTACTCGCGTAGCGAGGGGATGAGGCCCTCGGTGATGCGTTCCCGCTGTATCCGAAGCAGGTATACGGCGTCCAGGTCCACGAGCAGCGGGTCGAGTTCGTGCAACACGGTGACTGGCCAGCCCTCGATGGCCGGGGGGAGCAGGGTGGCGGGGGCCACCAGCACCACCTCGGCGCCCAAAGCGGTGAAGGCCAGGATGTTGGACCGAGCCACCCGGGAGTGGCGGACGTCGCCCACGATTGCGATCCGCATCCCGTCCAGCGAACCCCGCTGCTCTCGCAGCGTGTAGCAGTCCAGCAGGGCCTGGGTGGGGTGTTCGTGGCAGCCGTCGCCGGCGTTCACTACCGACAATTCGGTCCAGTCGGCTACCCGGTGGGCGGTGCCGGCCATGGCGTGGCGGACCACCAGGAGATCGGCGCCGTAGGAGGCCACGACCTCCACCGTGTCGCGCAGGCTCTCGCCCTTGCTCAGCGACGATGAGCCGGCGCTGAAGGCCACCGTGTCGGCCGAGAGGCGGCGGGCTGCCGTCTCGAACGACATGCGGGTGCGGGTGGAGTTCTCGAAGAAGGCAGTAGCCACCGTCCGGCCCCGCAGGGCCGGGACCTTCGGGATGGGCCGTCGGCCGATCTCGGCGAATGTGTCGGTGAGGTCCAGAATCTCCTCGAGGTCCGAACGGGACATGCCGTCGATTCCCAGGAGGTGTCGTCCCAGGCCGCCCCTGGGTGGGGACTCCAGGGTGGCGCTCACTTCTCCATCACCCCAAGGTCCACCCCGGTGACGTGGACGTCGACCACCTCGTCGCGACGTGTCGGCAGGTTCTTGCCGACGAAGTCGGGTCGGATGGGCAGTTCCCGGTGCCCGCGGTCGACCATGACGGCCAACTGGATCGACCGGGGCCGGCCGAAGTCGCAGATGGCGTCCAGCGCGGCCCGGATAGTCCGACCGGTAAACAACACGTCGTCGACCAGCACCACGATGCGGCTGTCCAGGTCGGTGGGAAGCTCGGTGGCTGCCTCGGGCACGACCGGCCTAAGGCCGATGTCGTCGCGGTGGAGGGCCACGTCCAGGGTGCCGAGCGGAGGTCGGATCCCCTCGATTTCCTCGAGGGTTTCGACTAGGCGTGCGGCGACCGGGACCCCGCCGGTCTGCAGCCCGATGACCACCACCTCGGACAGACCGTGGTTCCGCTCGATCACCTCGTGGGCCATCCGTCGGACGGCCCGTCCCATGTCGTCGGCGGTCATGATCCGCGCGTGGGAAACGAAAACGCCCCCGAACGGGGGCGTTTGGCGTCGCTCTCTTTCGGCCATCGGCCTCGTTCTCCTCGATCCGTTCGGGCCTCGCGGGACCCGCTTCACGGTCGAGGGGGCAGCCTACACGCGCCCGGTGGCCCCGCCTCCCACGACCCCCGAGGGTCGGGCCATCAGGACGGTCCGGCCGTCCACCGGGCGGCCCAGGTCCTCGAAGCCGGCCGTCCGGGCCACGGCCAGCGAGCCGGCGTTGTCGGGGTCTACCTCGGCCACCAGCGCTTCCAACCCCAGCGGGCCCAGGGCCCACTGGGCCAGCAGGCTCACCGCCTCGGTGGCCACTCCCCGGCGGCGGTGGGCCGGGGCAGTCCACCAGCCGATCCGGGCCGTCCCCCGATCCCGGTCCACTGCCGACAGACCTACTTCGCCGTGCACAACAGCCCGGTCCGGTTCAGAGAGGTCCACGACCACCAGGTCCAGGGCCAAGCCGACCGTCCGGCGACCGGCACACCCGCCAATCCAGTCGGCGGCTGCCGCCTCGTCGGCCGGATCAGGGACCGGCATCCGGCGGCGTACCTCCGGGTCTGCCCAGGCGGCTGCCAGTGCCGATGCGTCCTCCGGTGCCCAGAGCCGGAGGCCGTACCGCGTCCCGGCCAGCGGTGGCTCGGGCAGCGGCAGGGCAATCACGCCGGGTCGCCCTCCGACCCGCGAAGTTCCCCGGCGATCCCTGACACCACGCCGTTCACGAACCGCGACGACCGCTCGGTGGAATACTCGCCGGCCAACTCAACCACCTCGGCCAGCACAGCCGCCGTGGGTACGTCGTCCCGGTGGGCCAGTTCGTAGACGGCCATGCGCAGCAGGGCCCGGTCCACAGCGGGCATCCGGTTGGTCGTCCATCCCTCTGCGTACCGGCCGATGACGCCGTCCAACTCGTCCAGCGAGGCCGCGACGCCTTCCACAAGGGTCACCGCGTAGTCGGCAGGAACGACCGGCTGAGCGGCCAGCACCTCAAGAATGTCGGTTTCCCGGGCCTCGGCGGCATACAGAATCTCGAGGGCCGTCTCGCGGGCCTCCCGGCGGGAGCCGACCGGGTCGTTGGACCGGGACATGGTGTGGTGGTCAGGCCCGGCTGAGGTACTCGCCGGAGCGGGTGTCGACCTTGACCCGCTCGCCGCTCTCGATGAACAGGGGGACCTGTACAACCAGGCCCGTCTCCAGGGTGGCCGGCTTGCGGGCACCCGACACCCGGTCGCCCTGCACCCCGGGCTCGGTCTCGGTGATTACCAATTCCACGGCAGCCGGGAGCTCCACCCCGATCACCTCCTCGCCGAACAGCAGGATTAGGGCCGTGGCCTGCTCAACCAGGTACTGGGCGGCGGCGCCGAGGGCTGCTGGGGCGAGGTTGCGCTGGTCGTAGGTCTCGTCGTCCATGAACACGTAGTCGGCACCGTCCCGGTACAGGAACTGCATCGACCGCTTGTCGATCATGGCCCGTTCGACCTTCTCGCCGGCCCGGAATGTCCGGTCGACAACGGCCCCGGTCCGGACGTTGCGCAGCGTGGTACGGACGAAGGCGTGGCCCTTGCCCGGTTTGACGTGCTGGAACTCGACGACCTGCACCAGGTCCCGGTCGAGTTCCAGGGTCATGCCGTTCTTCAGGTCGTTGGTGGTGATGGTGGGCATGGTGGCTCCGAGCGAGGATGGGTGATGGGGAGGGTCGGCCTCACGGGTCCTTCGGTGAACGGGTGAGCGCACGGTGGCCCTCTGTGGTGACCAGCACCGTGTCCTCCCATCGCACGCCGCCGAAGCCACCGAGGTAGGCCCCCGGTTCGACGGTGACCACTTGGCCGGTCCGCAGGGTACCAGTGGCGGTTGACGAGACTGCCGGGCCCTCGTGGATGTCTAGGCCGACGCCGTGACCGGTGCCGTGGGTGAAGGCCTCCCCTAGTCCTGCGGCGTCCAACGAAGTGCGGCAGGCGGCGTCCACCTCGGCGAGGGGCACGCCATCGGCCACCAGAGCGAGTCCGGCCTCCTGGGCGTCCAGGACGGCGGACAGCAGGTCGGCTTCCTGGCCGGAGCCCGGCCCTCCGACCCGAAAGGAGCGGGTCATGTCGGACCGGTAGCCGTCGAACACCGCCCCGAAGTCGCACACCACGAGGTCTCCGTCGGCCAGTGGTCGGGAGCCGGGTCGGGCGTGGGGCAGGGCGCTGTTGGGGCCGGCAGCCACGATCGTCTCGAACGCCCGGTCCGACGCGCCGCCGGTCCGCATGGCGTGGTCGAGGGCCAGGGCCAGGTCGGCCTCCACGGCGCCGGCGACCATGGTCGGTTGCACTTCGGCTAGTGCCCGGTCGGCAATGGCTGCCGCGGTGGCGATTCGTGCTACCTCGCCGTCGTCCTTGACCTCTCGCAGTGCCTCGACCAGGCCGTCGGTGGCTACCGGGTCGTCGTCCAGCAGTTTGGCTAGGCGCTGTTGTTCGGACCATGTGACCGATCGGGCTTCCAGGCCGATCCGCGTCGACCCGTCGGCCAGAGCCGAGACCGGTGACCGATCGCCACCTCCGACTACCTCGACGTCGACCGCTGTTCCTGCGTCAGCTATCTGGGTTGGGGCCTGTTCGCTGTATCGGCCGTCGGTGATCAGTACGGCTCGCCGGTCATCGACCCACAGGTTTCCCGCGGAGCCCGTGAAGCCGGTCAGATAGCGGACGTTGGTCGTTCCGGTGACCAGCAGGGCGTCGACCCCGGCGTCGTCGAACAGGGCGCGCAGGCTGTCGAGCCGGTCGGCCACAGCCAGCGGCGGCAGCCCGTCGACCGTTCCGTCGCTCACCCGTCTAGGAGGTCGGCCACCGCCTCGACTGCCATCCGGTAGCCGGCAGCTCCAAAGCCGGCGATTGTCCCGTCGGCCACCGGGGCTACCACCGACGTGTGGCGCCATGGTTCGCGGGCTGCCGGGTTGGAGAGGTGGAGTTCCACGATTGGGCCGTCGAAGGCCGCCAATGCGTCGTGTATAGCCCACGCGTAGTGAGTGAAGGCCCCTGGGTTGACCACGATGCCGGCGCACCTTCCCCGGGCGTCGTGGATGGCGTCCACCAGTTCGCCTTCGTGGTTGGACTGGACGTGTTCCAGGGCCAGACCCCGGGCAGCGGCGGCTGCCGTGGCGCCGGCCACGTGGTCGTCCAGGGTGGCTGATCCGTAGATGTCCGGCTCTCGTTCGCCCAGCAGGTTCAGGTTCGGTCCCGACAGGAGGAGCACGGTGCGGTCGCTCATGGTCGACATCTTCCCACGACAGTTGTTTGGTCCGGTCGCCGGTTGTTGCTCATCGGACGGCTTCGAGGGTGTCGCGTACCAGTCCTGGGTCGATGCTGGCTACCACCTCGATGCCCGTCGGGCCGTCCAGGGCGAAGGTCAGGCCGTCGACGGCTTTCTTGTCGCGGGCCATGGCGGCCATCAGGTCGTCGGTTTGGGCGCCTTCGGGTAGCGAGCCGGGAAGGCCGTAGCCGTCCACGATCTTTCGGTGTTCGGCTACCCGGTCGCTGTCGATTCGTTCGAGGGCTCGGCCCAGTTCGGCGGCGTAGATCAGGCCGATGGCTACCGCTTCGCCGTGGCGGAGGTCGTAATGGCCGGTGCTCTCGATGGCGTGGCCGAGGGTGTGGCCGTAGTTCAAGACGGCTCTTCGTCCGGCGTCTCGCTCGTCGGCGGCCACTATGCCGGCTTTGATTTCTACGCAGCGGGCCACCCGCTGGTCGAAGGCCAGGTCGGCTAGGTCGTCGCCCCCGAGGAAGTGGTACTTGGCCATTTCGCCCAGGCCGCAGCGCATCTCGCGTGCGGGCAGGGTGTCCAGAGTGGACGTGTCGCACAGCACGGCTGCCGGTTGCCAGAAGGCGCCGACCAGGTTCTTGCCCTCTGGGAGGTTGACGCCGGTCTTGCCACCGATCGCTGCGTCGATCTGGGCCAGCAGTGTGGTGGCGACGTGAACCACGGGCAGGCCGCGGTGGTAGGAGGCGGCGGCGAAGCCGGCCACGTCGGTGACCACCCCTCCGCCTACGCCGACCACGGCGTCGCCGCGAGTCAGGCCCCAGGCTGCGAAGGCCCGGCAGAGTTCCTCGATGGTGGACAGTGTTTTGGCCGTCTCACCGTTCGGGATGGGAAAGATTCGGTGGTCCACGCCCGGGTCCACGGCAACGGGAATGTCGGACTGGGTGACGACAGCGACCCGTTGGACCCCGGACGGCAGTACCGAAGCCAGTTCCTCCGCTGCTTGCGGGCCGACCAGCACGGGGTAGGACCGGCCTTCGGGCAGTGCCACCTCGAGGCGGATCATCGGACGGCTCCGTCGGTGGCCGGCAAGGCGTCCACTACGAGGGCGCCGACCATCGAGATGTCCAACCCATCGGTGTCGATCACCGTGTCGGCGGCTGTCTCATAGGCCGGGGCCCGCTCGGAAGCCAGACGTCGCAGTGCTTCGACCGGATCGCTGTCGGCTAGCAGGGGGCGGCTTGATGGGTCGCCTACCCGGGCGGCCAGCGTCTCGGGTGTGGCCCGCAGCCACACCACAGTTGCCTCCTGGGCTAAAACGGCCCGGTTGGTTTCCCGGCCCAGGACGCCTCCGCCGGTGGACAACACGATGGGGTCCACGGCCTGCATCTGGAGGCCCAGGGCCTGCTCTTCCAGGTCGCGGAAGGCTTCCTCTCCGCCTTCGTGGAAGATCACACCGATGGAGCGTCCGGCCAACTGGGTTACCGCTCGGTCTAGGTCTACGTGGCGGCAACCCAGACGAGAGGCCACCGAGGCTCCGACAGCCGTCTTGCCGGCCCCCATCAGGCCGACCAGTGCCAGGTGGCGGGGGGGCGTCACGGTGGGCTCGGAGTCCATCGGAACAGGCTAGCGATGGCCGTCGCGGCGGCTGGGATGATTCTGGCCGCCGTGACAGGTCAGGACGATGAGGCGGTACATCGGTCAACCTTCCTGATCCTGTGGGTTGGATCAGCGAGTGGCCAGCACGGCGCGGGCGGCAGCGTCCATGACCGCCACCGGTGCCTCGGATCCCGTCCACAGGCGGAAAGCGTGCGCCGCCTGGAACACGAGCATCGACAGGCCGTTGTGGGCTTCGATCCCGCGACCGCGTAGAGCCGCCAACCAGGCCGTCTCCGGCGGGTGGTAGATCAGGTCCACGGCAAGCGCCCCGTTGGCTACCGATGCAGGGTCTACCGGTAGTGCGCCGTCGTCGGCCATCCCCACTGAGGTGGCGTTGACCACCAGGTCAGCAGCGGCCACCGCCTCGGACACCTCATTTGGCCCGACCATTCGGCCGACCGGACCGGCCAGGCCTGCGGCTACCTCGGCGCGGGATGCCGTGCGGTTGACTACCGCCACCTCGGCCGCCCCAGCTCTGGCCAGAGCCAGGACGACAGCGCGTGCCGCTCCCCCGGCCCCCAGGACCACCGTGCTGCGGCCCGACGGGTCAAAGCCGGTGTCGTGGCGTAGACCGTCGAGGAACCCGTCCCCGTCAGTGTTGTGGCCGACCAAGCGGTCTCCCTCGACCACCACGCAGTTCACGGCGTCAAGCACTTCTGCTTGTTCGGTCCGTTCGTCCACCGCAGCAGATACCGCTGCCTTGTGGGGCATGGTCACAGAGAGACCAACCAGGCCTAGAGCGCGCGCGGCGTCCAACGCCTCACCGGCCCGACCCTCGGCTACCTCCAGGGCCGTGAAGTGCCAGTCCAGCCCGGCCTCGGCAAACGCCGCGTTCAGAAGGGTCGGCGACAGGGAGTGCCGCACCGGCGCGCCGATCACGGCTGCTAGACGCGTCTCCCCGGAGATCGGTGGTCGTCGGTCGTCGGTCAGGTCACCCACAACCCAGATCCTTCTGTATGCAGACCCGCCGGGCCACCTCAAATTCGGATGCCGTCACGGCAAAGGTATGTGCCCCCGGAATGCCACCCTCGTCGGTACGGACGTAATACATCCACGGACCGGGTTCCGGTTCCACGGCAGCCTCCAGGGAGGCCCGCCCAGGAGCCGATATGGGCGTGGGCGGTAGGCCCACCACCACCCTGGTGTTCCACAACGAGACAACGTTCAGGTCCGTCTCGTCCATGGCCTCGCCGGCCGTCTTGCCCACCGCGTACCGGGTGGAGGCGTCGATGCCAAGACGCCATCCGGAGGTCAGCCGGTTGTGAATGACCCGGCTGATCCGGGGCCGATCCACGTCCAGTAAGGCCTCCTCCTCGATCAGGGAGGCCAAGATCACCGCCTCGTACGGGGTCAGGCCCACAGCAGAAGCCCGGGCCTCCAGGTCCAACTCGTCGACGACCCGCAGGAACTGCTGGTGCATCCGGACCACCAACCCCAGCTCGTCGCTGACCGTGGCCTCGTCCAACTGGTAGGTGTCGGGGAACAGCAGCCCCTCAACCAGCCGGTACGAGAGTCGGCGAGGGTAGTGCGACCAGGCCAGCCGGTCACTGGTCAGGGCGACCCTCAGTTCCTCTTCCTCAAATAGCGGCATGTCGCTCAGCAGCCGGGCCACCATCTGTTCCAAAGTCAGTCCTTCGGGCACCGTCACCCGGATGACCTCCTCGGGCAGAGGTCCGAGGTTCAAGAGGTTCACCGCGGCCTCGAACGACAGGTGTTCCTGCAGCACGTAATCGCCGGCCTGGAACGAGTACTCCACCCCAGGCTCGCAGTCGATGAACCACCGGACGCCCATCGGACAACGCATCCACTGGCGGAACATGGCCGGGTTGTCGATCACGTCCACGTCGCCCAAAGAGGCCACGACGTCGTTGGTGCTCCAACCTTCGACAATGGTGAACTCCACCTCGAGCCCCGGCAGGTCGGAGGGTGTCATCTGGTCACTGACCCAGTCCATGAACATCCGGTAGCCGACCAGTAGTCCGATCAGGACCACGACGAGGACCAGACCCCAGCGGGGCAGGGGTCCGAGGGTCGACCGGTGGCGCACCCAGCGCACGTCGGGCCGGATGCTCTCGTCGATCACCGGACCCGACGGATAGGGGTCGGTGAACGGTTCAGAACCGGAACCGGGCGGTCCTCCCCGTCCGTCGTCGCTCACCCGTCCTCCGTTCCCGGCATCTCCCCGCCCGTCGCCCGACCGTCTAGCCAGGCCTGGAGCATCACAGCGGCGGCCACCATGTCGACCACCCTGCGCCGGTCCGGGCCGCGCACGTCCTGTTCGCGCAGTGAGCGTTCGGCGGTCACCGTGGTCAGGCGCTCATCGTAGGTCTCGACTGGAATGGGCAGGAGGGCAGCCAGGTCGGCGGCCTCGGCGGTCATCGACCGGCCCATTGGTCCGAGCGTGCCGTCCAGCGAGTACGGAATCCCGACCACTACGACAGCGGCCTCCCACTCCTCGACGAGGGCGGAAACGGCCCGGTGGTCGGCCTTTCGATCCCCGGTGCGCTGGAGGACCTCGACTGGGGTGGCCACCCGCCCGTCGCTGTCGCTCACCGCGACGCCGACGCGCTTCGAGCCGAGGTCGAGGCCGAGGGCCCGCACCGGTCGGTTAGCCGGCGTGGGCGGCGGCCCGTGCCTGTTCGAGGGCGTCGGCTAGGTGCTCGGGGGCCTTGCCGCCCACCATCGTCACCTCGGGGTTGGAGCGACCGCCCCCGCCAATGGTCTTGGCCGCGTCGACCAGCAGGGCGCCGGCGTCCAGTCCGCTGTCGGGGGTCACGGCGGCCACCAGGGCGGCCCCTCCCTCTTTGGGGGCCGTGCCCAGGATGGCGACCCGTACGCCGTCCCGGTCCCGGACGGCTATGGCCAGGTCGCGCAGCCCGTCGCGGTCAATGTCGTCGACCAGGGTGGCGACCACGCCGTCGGCCGCCGTGGCGGCCAACTCGTCGGCCCGTCCCAGCGCCACCCGGCGCTTCCACTCGTCCAGCTCGCGGCGAAGGGCCCGTAACTCATCGACCCGCTTCTGGACGCCGTCCAGTACGTCGTCGACCGGCACGCCGACCATGTCGGCCGCCTGGTCCAGGACGGCCTCGGCGGCCCGCAGACGGTCGATGGGTGCTGTGCCGGTCACCGCCTCGATCCGTCGGATGTTGGAGCCGATCGAACCCTCGGCGACGATCTTCAGCGGCCCGATGTCGCCCAGGGCAGCCACGTGGGTCCCGCCACATAGTTCCGTGGAGTGGGGGCCGGCCTCCAGCACGCGGACCTGGTCGCCGTACTTGTCGCCGAAGAAGGCGATGGCCCCTGCCTGCTCGGCTTCCTCCTTCGTTGTCTCGTAGTGACGACACGCCGGGTTGGCCAGGACGTCGGCGTTGGCCAGGTCCTCCACCGCGACTACCTGCTCAGGGGTCAGGGCCTCGAAGTGGCTGAAGTCGAAGCGCAGCCGATCGGGGCCGACATAGGAGCCCTGTTGCTTGACGTGGTCGCCCAGGACCCGGCGGAGCGCCGAGTGGAGGAGGTGGGTTCCGGTGTGGTTACGGCGGATGGCCGTCCGACGATCGGCGTCGATGGCGGCTCGGACCACGCCGCCTACCTCCAGGGTCCCGTCTACCATCTCGACGTGGTGCTGGTGCAGGCCGTCGAGCGCCAGCGTGGTGTCTACCACCCTCGCAGTGCCGGACCCCGATACAAGCGTCCCGGTGTCGCCGATCTGGCCACCGGACTCGGCGTAGAACGGGGTGCGGTCCAGCACGACCACTCCACCGTCGGAGAACAGGACCGTGGCGTCGGCCTCTTCCTCCTCCCGTCCCACAAACTCGGTGGGACCGTTGGCCTCCAGCACCGCCCGGAGGTCGCCGGCGGTCGCCGTGCCTCCTGCCTCCTTGCGGGCCGCCCGGGCCCGCTGCTGCTGGTCGGCCATGGCGACCCGGAAGCCCTCCAGGTCGACCTCGACGCCCCGTTCGGCGGTGATCTCTTCGGTCAGTTCCAGGGGGAACCCGTAGGTGTCGTGCAACTTGAAGGCCACGTCGCCGTCCAGCCGGCCGCCCTCCCCTACCCCGTCCAGGGCGTCGTCGAGGATGGCCAATCCGGTCCGTAGGGTCTCGCGGAACCGGGCCTCCTCGCGGTCCAGTACATCGCGTACGTAGGCGTGGTTGCGCTCTAGCTCCGGGTAGTCGGAGCCCATGATGCCGACCACCGCGTCGACCAGCTCCGGCATGATCGGGTCCTGCACTCCGAGCAGCCAGGCGTGGCGTACGGCCCTCCGGATGATGCGACGCAGCACGTAACCCCGGTCCTCGTTGCTGGGGAAGACGCCGTCGCTGATCAGGAAGGTGGACGACCGGGCGTGGTCGGCCAGGATCCGCTGTGACACGTCGGTGCGATCCGACGATCCGTGGGGTACCCCGCTTAGCTCACCGATCCGGCCGAGCAGGCGGGAGAACTCCTCGGTCTCCCAAACCGAGTCGACGCCCTCCAGCACACTGAGGATGCGCTCCAAGCCGGCCCCCGTGTCGATGGAGGGGGCGGGCAGCGACGTCATGGACCCGTCGTCGTGCTGCTCGAACTGCATGAACACGAGGTTCCAGATCTCGATGAACCGCTCGTCCCCACCGTGGGCGGGGCCCCCGTCCTCGCCGAAGTCCGGGCCCTTGTCCCAGAAGATCTCCGAGCAGGGCCCGCATGGGCCGGTGTCGGCCATCCGCCAGTAGTTCTCTTCGTCTAGGCGCTGAATGCGCTCGGCGGGTACCCCCACCTCGTCGCGCCAGATGGCCTCGGCCTCGTCGTCGCTGACGTGGACGGTGATCCACAGCCGTTCCGGGTCGAGGCCCAGGTTGGCGGTCACGAACTCCCAGGCGAAGGCGCAGGCCTCGGACTTGAAGTAGTCGCCGAAGCTGAAGTTGCCCAGCATCTCGAAGAAGGTCAGGTGACGGCTGGTTCGACCCACCTCGTCAAGGTCGTTGTGCTTTCCTCCGGCCCGGACGCACTTCTGGACGGTGACGGCCCGGGGCCATGGGGCCGGCTGCTCACCTACGAAGTACGGCTTGAACGGAACCATGCCGGCCACTGTGAACAGCAGCGTCGGGTCGTGCGGGATCAGACTGCCCGAGGCTTCGTGGTGGTGGCCGTGCCCGCCAAAGAAGTCGACGAAGGCGCGCCGCACCCCGTTGGCGGTCGGCAGGGACTCCGGGTCGGACGCGGTAGTCATGGTCGGCCCAGCCTAGGGACCGGGCGGGGGGTTGGCGGACCGCGACGGGACCGGTCAGCCCACCGACCGGAAGGGACGGTGGCGACGCCGGGCGCCGTACTCGTGGTCCAGGGTGTGGCGTGTCCGACGGACCTCGTCGCGCCCATCGCGGGTGGCGTCGGTGACCTCTCCGGCGACCCGGCGGACGCTGCGCAGCATGTCCGTACCCCGGTCGGCCACCTCCCGGCGCAGGTGTTCCGGTGTGTAGCGCTCCACGCCGCGACGGATTCGACGCCGGAGCCACGCAGCGGTCGCCGTACCGACGAGCCAGCCTCCGAGCAACCAGGCCAGGCGCCTGCGCATCAGGCCGCCCCGCCCCGACGCCGGCCACGCCGCAACTCCACCGCACCGGCCTCCACGACGGCGTCGCCCGGCCCGGTGGCCAGCGGGCCGCCCCTGAGTCGGCGGACGAACCGGCCAATGCCGGCCGAGACGGCGGCCGCCCCGATGAGGGGAGGCGAGAAGGCTCGGTAGGTGAGCCGGGATGCGGCGTCCACGGTGGTCGAGATGCTCTCGGCGGTATCCAGCAGTTCGTCGACCCGGTCCAACCCGGTGGTGGCGTGGTCCACGGCCGCCCTGAGGTCGGCCACCAGGGGAACGGTCTGTTCCCGGAGTACGTCCACCGTCTCGCGCAGGGACCGCAGGGTCCGCACCAGGGAAGACACGGCAACCACCAGCACGGCCACGGCGACCAGGCACACCGCGGCGACCAACACCGCTGCCACGTCACCTGCGCCCATCGTTCTCCGCTCCCCGGTCGGCCTGGCGGCGGTCGGCCATCCGCTCGGCCACCTCGCTCTCCGCGCCGTGTGATGACGGATCGTAGTAGACGTTGCCCTCCACCTCGTCTGGACGGTGGCGCTGGTCCACCCACCCGGTGGGGTCGTCGTGGGGGTACCGGTAGCCGTCGCCGTGTCCCAACTGAGCCGCCCCCCGGTAATGGGCGTCGCGGAGGTGCATCGGTACCTCACCGACCCCCGACGCCCGGGCGTCGACCCCGGCCCGGCCCAGGGCCACGGTGACCCGATTGGACTTGGGAGCCGTGGCCAGGTGTACCACGGCGTGAGCCAGGTTCAATCCGGCCTCGGGCAGGCCCACGAACTCAACGGCCCGGGCCGCCGCATCGGCCACTACGAGGGACATCGGGTCGGCCATGCCGACATCCTCACTGGCCAGGATGACCAGGCGGCGGGCGATGAACCTGGCGTCCTCGCCGGCATCCAGCATCCGGGCCAGCCAGTAGAGGCCGGCGTCAACGTCGGAGCCGCGGATGCTCTTGATGAAGGCGCTGATGACGTCGAAGTGCTCGTCGCGGCCGTAGCGCAGGGCCTTGGTGCCTAGCGCTGCCTCGGCGTCGACCATCGACACCCGGTCGCCGCCACGTCCGACAGCCAGTGCAGCGGCCACCTCCAGGCTGGTCAGGGCGTGGCGACCGTCGCCGGCTGACCGGTCCACCAGCAGGTCCAGGGCGTCGTCGTCGGCCGCCACCTCCTCGGCGGCCAGGCCCCGCTTCAGCAGACTCCGCACGGCCTCCGGCGCCAGGGGCTCGAGCCGGAACAAGGTGGATCGGGACATCAGCGGGGCGTTGACCTCGAAGAACGGGTTCTCGGTAGTAGCTCCGATCAGAACCAACAGACCCGACTCCACCGACGGGAGCAGGGCGTCCTGCTGGGCCTTGTTGAACCGGTGCACCTCGTCCAGGAACAGGATGGTGCCCACGTCGCTTTCACCGAGCCGGGCCTGAGCCCGGGCCACTAGTTCCCGGACGTCCTTGACGCTGGCGCTGACCGCCGAAAGCTCGGTGAACTCCGCCGCCGTGACCCGGGCGATCAGGCGGGCCACAGTTGTCTTTCCGGTGCCCGGTGGCCCCCACAGGATCACCGACGAGAGGCGGTCACCCTCGATGAGCCTTCGGAGCGGACGGTCCGGGCCCAACAGGTGTTCCTGGCCGACGACGTCGTCGAGGCGAGTGGGACGGAGGCGGTCGGCCAGCGGGGCCCGTCTGGCCAGGCGCTCCTGGGCGGCGCTGGCGAACAGGTCTCCGGACACGTGGTCGACGTTACCCCTCGGTCCGTCGGCACCGACCGGTGGTGCTGGCCCTAGTCGGTGGGCGGCAGGACCCGCAGGCCCAGCTCGGTGAGATGGTGCTCGTCGATCCCGGTAGGCGCGTTGGTCAGCGGATCGGCGCCCGACTGGGTCTTTGGGAAGGCGATGACCTCGCGGATGTTCTCCTCGCCGGCCAGGATGGCCGTCAGGCGGTCCATGCCGAAGGCGAAGCCGGCGTGGGGCGGCGCCCCGTAGCGGAAGGCGTCAAGCAGGAACCCGAACTTGGCCTGCGACTCCTCGGCACCGATCCCCAGGATGGCGAAGATCCGCTCCTGGATCTCCCGCCGGTGGATCCGTACGCTGCCCGAGCCCAGCTCCCACCCGTTCAGGACGAGGTCGTAGGCCCGGGACCGGACGTCGAGCAGGTCGCCACGTTCCAGGGCGTCAAGGTCCTCCTCGTGCGGCATGGTGAAAGGATGGTGGGCCGGAATCGGGTTCCCCGCGTCGTCCAGGCCCTCGAACAGCGGGAAGTCCACCACCCACAGGAAGTGGAGGCCGCCCTCGGTGACCGGCGGGCGGCCCAGCTCCAGGCGGACCAGACCCAGGACGTGGCTGACGGTGCGGCGCTCGTCGGCCACGATGAGGAGCAGGTCGCCGACCTCGGCCTCCAGGGTGGAGCGCAGAGCGTCGATCTCCTCGTCGGACAAGAACTTGGCCACTGGGGAATTGATGCCGTCGTCCTCCACCTTCATCCAGACCAGGCCTTTGGCCCCCCACTGCTTGCACTGCTCGGTCAGGTCGTCCAGCCGGTTTCGGGACAGATCGGCGCCGCCCGGCACCCGGATGCCCTTCACACAGGGGGCCTGGAAGGCCCGGAAACCGGTGTCGGCGAACACCCCGGTCAGTTCGACCAGCTCCATTCCGAACCGGATGTCGGGCTTATCGGATCCGAAACGCTCCATGGCCTCGTGCCACGACATCCGGGGTATCTCCCCCGGGCGCTCGCCGGTAACCGCTTCGGTGGCCGACGAGATGGCATACGAGATGAAGGCCAGCACGTCGTCCTGGGAGACGAAACTGGCTTCGGCGTCGAGTTGCATGAACTCGAACTGGCGGTCGGCCCGGAGGTCCTCGTCGCGCAGACAGCGGGCGATCTGGTAGTAGCGGTCCACACCGCCGACCATGCAGAGCTGCTTGAAGATCTGCGGGCTCTGGGGCAGGGCGTAGAAGGAACCCGGTTCCTTACGGGACGGGACCACGAAGTCGCGTGCACCCTCGGGCGTGCTGGCGATCAGCATCGGGGTCTCGACCTCGATGAACCCCTGCTCCTCCATGGCCTGGCGGATGGCGCTGTTCACCCGGGCCCGGACCTCCAGGTTGCGCTGCATCCGGGGCCGGCGCAGGTCCACGTACCTGTGGCGGAGCCGCAGTACCTCGTCCACGTCGATACGGTCGTCCAGGGGGAAGGGTGGCGGCTCGGCGGTCGACAGGACGGTCACATCGGTGGCGTCGACCTCCACGGCGCCGGTGGCCAGGCCGTCGTTAGCGGTGTCGGCTGGGCGCTCGCGCACCGTTCCGGTGACCTGCAGGACGTACTCGCTACGCAGGTCGTGCGCTCCGTCGATGACCAACTGCACCACTCCGCTGCGGTCCCGCAAGTCGACGAAAGCCAGATGTTCGCCGTGTTCCCGGCGCCGGTCGACCCAGCCGCAGAGGGTGACCTGGCGGCCCACGTCGCCAACCCGTAGGTCACCGCAGAGGTCGGTTCGTAGAGAGGTGGAGTAGTCGGTCAACGCAGCCTCGCTCGCAGGGTGTCGATCATGGAGTCCAGAGCGACGGCCTCCTGGCCATCGTCGCCCCGCAGGTCCCGGACGGTGACTGTGCCGGCGTCGCGCTCGTCGTCGCCAACGATCACGGCCAGCGCGGCGCCGCTCCGGTCGGCCGCCTTCATCTGTGCCTTCATGGAACGGTCGTCCCACGATCGGTCGGCCCGCAGGCCGGCGGCCCGTATCCGGTCAGTCAGGACCACGGCCAGATTCCCGCCCGTGGTGTCGACCACGAACACGTCGACGGCCGCTGACGGCGCCTCAAAGACCCCTTCGGCGTCGCAGGCCAGCAGGGTGCGGTCCACGCCGAGGGCGAAACCTACGCCCGGGGTTGGCGGGGCACCTAAGTCTTCGGCCAACCCGTCGTACCGCCCGCCACCGCCCACCGCGTTTTGAGCGGCGTCCAGGGCCTCGGCGGCGAACTCGAAGGTGGTCCGGACGTAGTAGTCGAGGCCGCGCACCAGCCGGGGGGCCACGGTAAACGGCACTCCAAGGGCACCTAGGGCGTCAGTGACCTGGCTGAAGTGGGTCGCCGAGTCGTCGCCCAGGTGGTCGGCCATGTTCGGGGCGGCGGCCACCAGGTCGGCGTCGGCCTCCCGGCGGGAGTCCAGGACTCGGAGGGGGTTGGTGTCCAGGGTGGCCCGCGACTCCTCACTGAGGGCGTCCAGGTGGGCCTCGAAGTGGGTACGCAGCGCGGCGACGTACCGCTGCCGGTCGTCGGTGCTGCCCAGCGAGTTGACCAGCAGGGTGACTCGGCGCAGTCCGAGCCGCTCATAGAACCGCCAGGCCAGGGCAATCACCTCGGCATCCAAGTGGGCGTCCTCAGGGCCTAGGGCCTCCACACCGACCTGGTCGAACTGCCGGAACCGACCTTTTTGGGCCCGCTCGTACCGGAAGTTAGGTCCGGCGTACCAGGCCTTCCAGGGGACGGGCGGGCGGTGCTCGGCGAAGGCCCGGACCACGCTGGCCGTCTGCTCGGGACGCAGGGCCATGGTGCGACCACCCTTGTCCTCGAAGGAGTACATCTCCTTGCGGACCACGTCGGTGGCCTCGCCGAGGCGTTGGAACACTTCCACGTGCTCGAACATGGGCGGGATGACTTCGAGGTAGCCGGCCGAGCCGGCCACGTCGGCGAACACGTCGACCAGGGCCCGCCACCTGGCCGAGTCCGGCCAGAGGATGTCGCGGGTGCCCTTGGGGGCGCGGAACGGGTGGTCGGCCACGAAGGTGGAGGCTACCGGAGGGTCCCCCGGCCGGACCGGTGACCGATCAGTAGCGGCCTGGCGTTCAGGTCCCGTCCGTTTCGTCGACGTCGCCGGTGTCCTCCCCACCGCCCGGCACCACGCGGTGGACGTCGTATACCGAGTCCACCTGGCGTAGGAGCCGCAGCAGCGTCTCGAGGTGGGCCGGGTCGCCGATTTCGAACTCGAAGCGCATGGTGGCCACCCGGTCGGTGCCGCTGGTGACCGTCGAGGTGGAGAGCACGTTGACGTGGTTGTCGGCCAGTACGCCTGTGACGTCGCGCAGCAGCCGGGGTCGGTCCAGGGCCTTGAGTTCGACGGCTACCGTGAAGTGGACGCCCGACTCCTCGTCCCAGTCCACATCGATGAGGCGGTCGGCCTGGTCGGCCCTCAACGACACGGCGTTAGCGCAGTCGGCCCGGTGGACCGATACGCCCCGGCCCCGGGTCACGAACCCCATGATCTCGTCGGGGGGTACCGGGGTGCAGCAGCGGGACAGCCGGACCATCATGTCGTCCAGGCCTTCGACGTGGACTCCGACCGAGCCGGTTTCCCGGCGAAGTCGGTTGGGCTGCACGACGGTGGCTGGGAGGTCGGCATCGGGATCCTGCTCGCTCAGGACCTTGGCCACCCGGGCCACCACCGAACGGGCCGACACGTGGTGCTCGCCCACTGCGGCGTACAGGGCGTCGGGCTCGTGGTAGTTCAGGTCGGCCGCCACGTCGGCCAGCTCGGAACCGGCGAGCACGGCGTGGGTCGGCAGCCCGGCCCGTCGTAGTTCGGCGGTGAGCTCGTCGTGCCCGGAGTCAATGGCATCCGATCGACGCTCCTGGGAGTACCAGTGTTTGATCTTGCTGGACGCCCGGTGGGTGGCCACGAACTGCAGCCAGTCCTGGCTGGGCCCGGCGTCGGGTTGCCGGGAGGTGACGATTTCGACCGTGTCACCGGTGACCAGTTGGCTCTCCAGCGGGACGAGCCGTCCGGCTACCTTGGCCCCAACGCAGGTGTGGCCCACGTCGGTGTGGATGGCGTAGGCGAAGTCGACCATGGTGGCTCCCACGGGCAGGCTGACCACCCTTCCCTGCGGAGTGAAGACGTAGACCTCGTCTAGCTCCAGGTCGGTCTTGAGGTTGGCCATGAAGGTGCCGGGGTCCTCGGTCTCGGCCTGCCACTCCACGATCCGGCCGAGCCACGCCATCTCGTCGGAGGGCGACCGGGTCTTGTAGTCCCAGTGGGCGGCCACCCCGTACTCGGCCCGGGCGTGCATCTCGGCGGTCCGCACCTGGAACTCCACCAGCTTGCCCTGGGGGCCGACGACCGTCGTGTGCAGCGACTGGTAGAGGTTGAACTTGGGCATAGCGACGTAGTCCTTGAAGCGCCCTTGGACTGGCTTCCAGGTGGCGTGGATTGTGCCCAGCGCGGCGTAGCAGTCCCGGACGTTTTCGACGATCACCCGGACCCCTACCAGGTCGTGGATCTCCTCGAAGGACCGTCCTTTCAGGATCATCTTGTCGTAGATGCTCCAGAGCTGCTTCGGTCGCCCGTACACGTGGCCCTTGATGGACAGCTCGGCCAGCCGGCCCTCTACCTCGCCGATCAGTTGGGCCAGGTAGAGGTCACGCTCTGGCGAGCGGTCCTGGACCATCTGGTCGATCTGGCTGTACCGCTTGGGGTGGAGGGTGGCCAGGGCCAGGTCCTGGAGCTGATCCCGGACCTCCTGCATGCCCAGCCGGTTGGCCAGCGGTGCGTAGATGTCCAAGGTCTCCTGGGCCACCCGCTGCTGCTTGTGTTCGGGCAGGGCGGCCAGGGTCCGCATGTTGTGGAGGCGGTCGGCCAACTTGATGATCAGCACCCGAAGGTCCTTGGCCAGGGCGACGAGCATCTTGCGCACGCTGGCCGCCTGCTGCTCCTCACGGGTGTCGAACCGGAGGCGGTCCAACTTGGTCACGCCGTCCACGATGAGCCGGACGTCGGACCCGAAGTCCCGTTCCAGGTCGTCCAGGCTGACCGAGGTGTCCTCGACGGCGTCGTGGAGGAGGGCGGCGGCCACCGTGACGTCGTCTAGGCCCTGGCGGGCCACGATGGTGGCCACCGACATGGGGTGATGGATGTATGGCTCGCCCGACTTGCGGGTCTGGCCCTCGTGGGCGGCCAGGGCAACCCGGTAGGCCTGCTCGATGAGTGCCGTGTCGGCGTCCGGATGGCGTTGGTGGAACTCGGTGATAAGCGCCGAGGTCTCGCCGACGGCCGCCTTGGGACGTCGCCGCCAGGGCAGGACCCGGGTCACCGCGGGCACGTCAGCCCCCTCCGCCGTGGACCGTCCCGGATGTCATCGCCTCCACGGGTCGGCGACCGGCTGCCTCCTGGCCCGACTGCCGCATGACCCAACGGTAGTCGGCGGCCCTCCACCGGCCGGGAGTAGCACCGGGTCAGCGCTTCTTTTTCTTGCGTGGACGCGGTGGTGCCCCACCGGTTGCCGGTCGGACCACCGGCGGCCGCTTCTTGGCCGGCCCGCCGGACGGGCTGCGGCGCGGGGCGGCCCGGGTGTCGGATAGGGCAGCCTCCTGTCGGCCGATGACCCGTGTGGGGCCCTCTTCCCCGACCCGACCTCGGACCTTGGACGCCACGGCCTGCCACCGTTCCTCGCCCTCTTTGAGCCGCGATACCAGGGACGAGGCCAGGAAGAGCGAGGAGTAGGAGCCGACCACGATGCCGACCAGCAGGGCCACGGCGAACTCCTGGAGAGCGGCGGCACCCATGGCCAGCGAGCCGATGACCAGCAGTGACACCACCGGGATGGCCGAGGTCACGCTGGTGTTGATGGAACGCATAGTCACCCGGTTCAGGGCCAAGTTCATGAGTTCGGGGTAGGTGTAGCGCTCGGTGGCCCCCAGCCGGGCCACGATCTCCCGGACCTTGTCGTAGACGACGATGGTGTCGTAAAGCGAGTAGCCCATGATGGTCAGGAAGGCGATGACGGTGGCTGGCGTGATCTCGAACTGGAACACCGAGTAGACGCCGACGCTGAGCACAATGTCGTGGGCCACGGCGACCAAGGCCCCGACGGCCATCTTCCACTCCAGCCGCACGGTGATGTAGAGGGCCACCACGACGAAGAAGACGACGAGGGCCCGCAGGGCCTTGTCGGTGACCTCGTCGCCCCACGTGGGGCCGACCTGTTCGAAGGCCTCCACGGGACCCAGACGGGTGGTCAGGGCGTCGCGTATCTCGGCCGCCCGGGCCGGGTCCTCGATGTCGGATCGGATGAGGAGCACCTCGTCGTCCACCACCTGGACCCGGGCGTCACCCGCTCCCAGACCGTCCATCACCGCTCGGGCGTCGGCCACCTCTGCTCCGGGGGCCCGTACCTCGTAGGAGGTTCCGCCCTCGAAGTCCAAGCCCAGGTTCAGCCCACGGATGCCGAAGGAGGCCAGCCCGATCAGGACGGCCACCGTGGAGGCCATGACCGCTCGACGCCACAGGCCGGGGAAGTCGACGGACGACTCGCCGCGGTAGAGGCCCGTCAGCCGGCTCACGAGATCACCTCGGCCGTCGGACCGACAGGGGTAGAGACGGCGCCGCTGGCCGGCAATCCGAAGCGCCGGGGATGCTCGGCGAACCACCGGGTGGTGGCCAGCAGCCGGACCATCGGGCCCATGAAGAAGTAGGTGGCTACCAGGTCCAGCAGCGTGGCTAGGCCCAGGTACAGGGCGAAGCCGCGGACGGCGCCGACGGTCAAGGCCCACAGCAGGCCCGCCCCAATGAGGGAGGCCGTGTTCGCCTTGACGATGGTGGCAAAGGCGATGGGGAAGGCCCGGTCCACTGACGACCGGGCGGTCCGGCCGTCGCGCACGTCCTCCTTGAGGTGCTCGAAGTACACGACGTTGGAGTCGACGGATACACCGATGGCCACGATCATGCCGGTTACCCCGGCCAGGGTGAGGGCCAGGCCCGACTGGGTGCCCAGGTGGGCCACGATGGCCCATAGCAGCGCGCCGGAGATGGCCAGGCTGGTCAGGGCCACCAGGCCCAGGATCCGGTAATACCCGACGATGAACACGGCGACCAGCAGCAGGCCGACCAGGCCGGCCACCACGCCAGCCCGCAGGGAGTCCTCGCCGATGGTGGCCGACACGACCCGGGTGTTCTCCGGCTCCAACTCGACGGGTAGGGCGCCGTAGCGCAGGGCCAGCGACACGTCGTCGGCCTCCTGCTTCTCGAAGCCGCCGGAGATGAGAATGCTGTCGGCCTTGAACTCGGGGGCTCGGATGGACGGAGCGGTCACTACCTGCCCGTCCAGCACGATGGCCAGGCGACCGTTGGTAGCGCCCTCCAGGCGGGGGCACGACGTCTCGCCCACGTAGCAGCGGGCGGCGATCTCGTTGAAGCCGTCGATGCCCACTTGGCCGGCTCGGAGGTCCAGGCCGACCTGCCACTGGTAGTCGATGAACAGTGGGTTGGCCTCGGCGATGGCCTCGCCGGTCAGGAGGCTGGGTCCTAGTACGTACCTTGCCCCCGGTGACCCAGTGCGGGCCCCCAGGACCACGAAGTCGGTCGGGTGGTCGTCCTCGGGTGGGGTCACCCCGCCCGGACCCACGGACGGCACGACCTCGCCAGAGTCGAGCAGCGCACAGGACGCCGGTCCAGACGGTGTCGTCCCGGAGGCCTCGGTTGTCCCGCCCGGAAAGTTCAGCATGCGGCACACGGGCCGGAACCGCAGCTCGGCCGTCGTTCCGACCAGAGTCAGGGCCCTTTCCTGGTCGTCCACACCGGGCAGCGACACCATCACACCGGTCTCTGTGCGGGAGATCTCTGGCTCGGCCACACCCAGACCGTCGATCCGGTCGCGGATGATCTCGACCGTCTGGTCGAGCATGGCTTCGTCGGTCGGGCCTACGGCGACCAGCCGGACCGAGACGCCGCCCTGGAGGTCTAGGCCGAGTAGCGGTTCATTGCGCCACACCACGGTCAGGACCGAGGCGGCGACGGTCAGCGCGACGATCCCGAGGAGGAGGACGAGCTGGCGACGGGGCATAGGGGAAGGGCGGTCCGGTGGGGTGCGGGGGTCAGTCCTCGATGGGGCCCGTGGGTTCGGTGTCCTCGTCAGTCGCTCCGCCGGGTTCGTTGAAGCGGCGGTCTACGGCGCCTCGCAGGACCTTCAACTCGATGCCCTGGTATACCTCCAGCCACAGGACGTCGTCCTCCGCCTCTTTGACCACGCCGAAGATGCCCGAGTTGAGGACCACCTCGTCGCCGGCCTGGATTGCCGCCACGAGGGCCTGCTGCGCCTTCGCCTTGCGCTGCTGGGGGCGGATCATCAGGACGTACATGAGTCCGAAGATCAGGATGAGCGGGATGAAGCCAGCCATGGGAGTCGTCTTTCGAGCGGGGCCCGGCGACCGGGTCACCGGTCGGTCGGAGGGGGTGGGACCCGGGCAGCCTATGCCCGTCGGGTCATCCCCAGACGGCCAACGTCTCGGCCCGGAAGGCCTCAAACCGGCCCTCCCGGATGGCCGACCGGAGCCGATCTACGAAGTCCAGCAGCCAGGACAGGTTGTGGAGCGTGAGGAGGCGCCGCCCGGTCGGTTCGTCGGTCAGGAGGAGATGCCGGAGGTAGGCCCTCGACCAGGCGGCGGCCGGGCTGGCCGGGAAGTCGGGGTCTAGCGGTCGGCCGTCGGTGGAGTGGCGGGCGTTTCGCAGATTTAGCCTTCCGCCGGTAGTCAGGACGGTGCCGTGCCGGGCATGCCGGGTGGGCAGGACGCAGTCGAACATGTCGATCCCCCGGGCCACCACCTCGACCAGCCCAGCCGGGTCGCCCAGGCCCATGAAGTAGCGGGGCTGGTCGGCGGGCAGGATCGCTGTGACAGCGGCCAGCGGCTCCAGCATTTCGTCCCGGGTCTCACCCACGCTGAGCCCCCCGACGGCGTAGCCGTCAAAGCCCACCTCCACCGTCCGCTGGGCGCTCTCGGTCCGGAGCTCTGGGTCGGTTCCCCCTTGGACGATGCCGAACTGGCACTGGCGGGCTGTCGCGTCCGGGTGGTCCAGGAAAGCCCGACGGCCCCGTTCGGCCCAGGCGGCCGTCCGATCGACGGTCTGGCGCAGGACCCGGTCGGTGGCTGGGAGGGCCGGACAGACGTCGAGCACCATTTGGATGTTGGCCCCCAGGTCGGCTTGCACGTCAGCCGCCCCCTCGGGGGTGAGCAGGTGAGTGGAGCCGTCGTAGGTGGAGCGGAAGGTGGCCCCGGCATCGTCGACCTTCGGTTGGAGAGAGAAGATCTGGTAGCCGCCGCTGTCGGTGAGGGTCAGGCCGTCCCATGCCGCGAAGGCCCCCAGGCCACCCAGGTCGCGTACCACGGCGGCTCCGGGTCGCAGCATCAGGTGGTAGGTGTTGCCCAGGACCACTTCGACGCCCAGAGCGGCTAGGTCGGTCGACGAGAGGTGGCGTACCGCTCCCCGGGTGCCGACGGGCATGAAGCACGGTGTGGTGAATGAACCTCCGGGGGTGTCCACCCGGCCGGTCCGGGCACCGCCGTCCATGGCCTCGGTGGTGAGGGTGGCCTTCACCGGGAGATCGCCCCCCGTTTCGCGTCGGCCCGGCCCACGAGCATGGCGTCACCAAAAGAGAGAAATCGGTAGCTCTCATCTAGGGCTGTTGCGTAGAGGTCCCGCCACCGTGGGCCGGCGAACGCCTCTAGGAGGACCAGCAGGCTGGACCGGGGAAGGTGGAAGTTGGTTAGGAGCACGTCGACCACGGAGAACCCGAACCCGGGACGGATGAACAGGTCGGTCCGGCCGTCCAGGCCGTACCGGGCCGCCGACTCGAGGGCCCGTACGGTGGTCGTGCCTACGGCGATGACCCGCTGGGCGTCCCGGCAGGCCTCCAGGGTGGCCGGCGGGACCTCGTAGTCCTCGCGGTGCATCTGGTGGTCGTCTAGGTCATCGGCGGTGATCGGTCGGAAGGTGTCCAGGCCCACCACCAGCTCGAGGCGTTCGACCCGAGCCCCGGCCGACCGACAGGCCTTAAGCACCCCGTCGGTCAGGTGGAGGCCGGCCGTCGGGGCAGCGGCCGACGCCGGACGGCGGCTGTAGACGGTCTGGTAGCGCTCCGGGTCGTCCAGCGTGGTGGTCAGGTAGGGCGGCACCGGCATCTCCCCGCACCGGTCCAAGGCGTCGGCCAACGGGCCGTCCGAAGACAGCCGGACGTGGCGGCGACCCTCTCCGAGGTCATCGGCCACTTCCACAGCAAGCCCGGGGTCGACGGTCAGGGTGGAGCCAGGGGGCAGCTTCCGGCTGGGTCGGACCAAGGCCTCCCACGTCCCCTCGTCGTCGACGGCCCGGAGCAGTAGGACCTCGGCTGCCCCGCCGGTGGGTCGGACCGCCCGCAGCCGGGCGGGCAGTACACGGGTGTCATTGACTACCAGCACGTCACCCGGGCCGACCAGCGACGGCAGGTCACCGACCGTCCGATGGGCGACCGGTTCGGCCAGGGCGTCCAACAGCCGGGCCGAGGGCCGGTCGGCCAGCGGAATCTGGGCGATCGCCGGATCAGGGAGGTGGTAGGCGAAGTCGTCGGGGCCCATGGACCCCCCAGCCTACGGGTGACTGGGCGACCGGCCCGTGGGCCAGCCTGGCTCAGTCCTCCGGTTCGTCGAATAGGGATCCGGCGGCCTCCGGGGCGGTCGGCGGTCGGTCCATGGCCAGGTGGTCGTAGGCGGCCGGGGTAGCCACCCGACCCTTCGGGGTGCGCAGCAGGAGTCCCCGTTGGATCAGGAACGGCTCGTAGACGTCCTCCACGGTGTCCTCCGGCTCGCTGACGCTGATGGACAGCGTCTTGAGGCCCACCGGGCCCCCGCCGAACCGCCGGCACAGCGCCGAGAGGATTTCCCGGGATGGCTTGTCCAGGCCTAGGGCGTCTACGCCGAAGAAGGCCAGGCCGTCGCGGGCTACCGTCCCGTCGACTACGCCGTCTCGTTCCACCTGGGCGAAGTCCCGGACTTGGCGGAGCAGGCGGTTCCCGATGCGTGGCGTCCCCCGGGACCGTCGGGCAATCTCGGCCGCGCCGTCTTCGTCTAGGTCCACGCCGAGGATCCCGGCGGCCCGGGTCACGATGGTCTGCAGGTCGGCCGGCTCGTAGTAGTCCAGTCGGGCGGTCAGCCCGAACCGGTCGCGCAGCGGGCCGGTGATGAGGCCGGTGCGGGTAGTTGCTCCGACCAGGGTGAAGGCCGGCAGCTCCAGCCGGATGGAGCGGGCGGCTGGGCCCTTGCCCAGCACGATGTCCAGCTCGAAGTCCTCCATGGCCGGGTAGAGGACCTCCTCGACGGCCCGGGCTAGGCGGTGGATCTCGTCTATGAACAGGACGTCGCCGGGCTCGAGTTTGGTCAAGATGGCCGCCAGGTCACCGGCCCGCTCCAGGGCCGGGCCGGAGGTGACCTGCAGGTCGGCCTCCATCTCAGCGGCCACGATGTGAGCCAGCGTGGTCTTACCCAGGCCGGGAGGCCCGGCGAACAAGAAGTGGTCGGAGGCCTGGCCGCGGCGACGGGCCGCCTCCAGCATCACGCGGAGGTGTCCCTTCAACTCGGCCTGACCCACGAACTCGGCGAGGCGTCGAGGTCGGAGCCCGCCCTCCACCTCGTCCACTTCGGGGTCCCGATCCGGGGACAGCAGTTCCTCTCGCACGTCCGCTTATCCCCCCTTCTACGCCCGGGCCAGCCGCTGTAGGGCTTCGCGCAGCAGGACCGCCGGATCGTCTCCGCCCAGGTCCACCAGGACGGAGCGAACCTCGTCCGGCGTGTAACCGAGGCCGCCGAGAGCCTCCTGGACCTCGACCAGGGCGGACCGTCCGGCGCCAGGACCGTTGCCGTTGACCGGGATCCCGTCGATGGGCAGGTCTAGCGAGTTCTTGAGCTCTACCAGCAGCCGGGTGGCCGTCTTCTTGCCGACGCCGGGCACCAGGCAGAGTGCCGCCACGTCGTCGTCGGCCAGCACCCGGGCCAGCTCGACGGGACCGTGGACGCCAAGCACGGCGAGGGCCAGTGACGGCCCGACGCCGTGGGCCGAAAGCAACGCCTCGAAGCAGGAGCGCTCGCTGCGCTCCAGGAACCCGTACAGGGTCTGGTCGGCCTCCCGGATGTGGTGGTGTACGTGGAGGAACACCTCGGCCCCAGTGTCACCTAGGCGCACGGCGGTAGTCGGGGTGACGACCACCCGGTAGCCGACACCTGACACCTCGACGAGCACCTCACCCTCGTCGAAACGCTCCAGCAGGTACCCCTTCAGCGAGCCGATCACCGAGGCACCGCCTTGGCGGTGGCTCGGGCCACCGCCCGACCGGTCGGCAAGGTGGCCAGGTGGCAGAGGGCGACGGCCACCGCGTCGGCGGCGTCGGACGGGCGGAGCGGGGCATCGATCCCCAACTGGGTACGCACCATCCGTTCCACCTGGTCCTTGTCGGCACCACCCCATCCGGCCACGGCCGACTTGACCTCGTTGGGCGAGTAGAGGGCCACCCCGCAGCCGGCGGCCGCCGCCTCGGCCATCACCACCCCGGAGGCCTGGCCAGTCTGCATGGCCGTGCGGGTGTTGACCTGGAAGAGCACCCGCTCGATGGCCACCTCGTCGGGCCGATATTGGTCGATCAGGCCCCGGACCTCGCGTTGGAGGTCGGCCAGGCGACGGGGCAGATCGGAGGTGGTAGGGGTTCGAACCACGCCGGCGGCCTCAGCCCGCAGGGTGCGTCCCTCGCGCGCCACGACGCCGTAACCGCACCGGGTCAGGCCCGGGTCGATCCCCAGAACGAACATGTGTACGACTCTAGCGGTGGCCGTCCCGGAGGTTGGTCACCCCCCCCTCCCGGGGTCCGCGACGCCCGTTCCGCCGACTGTCGTAGCGGGGCCGGTCAGGGAACTCAGCCGTCCAGCGAGTCCAGGATCTCGGAAGGGATGTCGAAGTTGGCGTGCACGTCCTGGACGTCGTCGTTGTCGTCCAGCAGGTCCATGACCCGCAGCACGGCCTTGGCCTGCTCCACCGTCCCGATGGCCACCGTGGTGCTGGCCAGCATGGTCACGTCGGCGTTCAGGAACGGCACCTCGGCCTCCTCTAGGGCGTCGCGGACCGACGGTAGGTCGGTTGCCTCACAAGTCAGGCGCCAGGTGCCGTCGTCGTCCACCAGGTCGTCGGCTCCGGCGTCCAGGGCGACCAGCATGATCTCGTCCTCGCCCACCGTCCCGTCCAGCAGGACAACACCCTTGCGCTCGAACTGCCAAGCCACTGAGCCGGGCTCTGCCAGCGAGCCGCCGTTCTTGGTCAGCAACGACCGCACCTCGGAGCCGGTGCGGTTTCGGTTGTCGGTCAGGGTCTCGACGTAGAGCGCAACGCCGTGCGGCGCGTAGCCCTCGTAGGTGATCGTCTCGTAGTCAACGCCCTCCAGCTCGCCAGTCCCCCGCTTGACGGCCCGCTCGATGGTGTCCAGCGGCACCGAGGCGTCGCGGGCCTTCTGGAACATGGTGCGCAGGGTGGGGTTGGAGTCGGGATCGCCGCCGCCCTGGCGGGCCGCCACCTCGACCTGCTTTATGAGCTTGGCGAAGAGCTTCCCCCGCTTGGCGTCTGCAGCGCCCTTCTTGTGCTTGATGGTCGCCCACTTGGAATGACCGGACATGTCTGCTTCCTGTCTCGTTCGTCGGCAGCTGACGATCAGCGGCTGAAGGCCAGGTCCAGGAACCGGGCGTGGATTCGGGCGTCGCCGGACATTTCGGGATGGAAGGACGACACCATGACTGTGCCCTGGAGGCACAGCACGGGGACCCCATCGACCGTGGCCAGTATTTCGACGTCGTCGCCGACCCGGTCCACCACAGGTGCCCGGATGAAAACCCCGTGAAAGGGCTCGTCTAGGCCGGTGACCACTAGGTCCTTCTCGAACGAGTCGATCTGGCGTCCGTAGCCGTTGCGTCGGACGTCAAGGTCGATGGCACCGAAGGGCCGCTGGTCGTAGCGACCGTCGGCCAGACGGGTGGCCAGCAGGATCATCCCGGCACATGTCCCGAAGGTCGGCATCCCGTTGGCCAGGCGGTCGGCCACCGGCTGGCGCAGTCCCGACGAGTCCAGCAGCATGGACATGGTCGTGGACTCCCCACCAGGGAGCACCATGGCGTCGACGTCGGCCAGGTCGGCCGGGCAGCGAACCTCGACCGGTGCGGCGCTCAGGGCGACCAGAACTTGCGCGTGCCGGGCGAACGCCCCCTGGAGGGCGAGCACGCCGACCTTCATGCCGGTCCGGCCTACCAGCCCCGGTCGGCGAGCCGGGTCTCGAGCGAGCCCAGCTCCAGGCCCGGCATGGCGTCACCCAGGCCGCGGCTGACCTTGGCCAGCATGGCCGGGTCGGCAAAGTTGGTGGTGGCCTCCACGATGGCCCGGGCCCGGGGGGCTGGATCGTCGCTCTTGAAGATGCCGGAGCCCACGAACACAGCCTGCGCGCCTAGCTGCATGACCAGCGAGGCGTCGGCCGGGGTGGCGATGCCTCCGGCGCAGAACATGGGAACTGGGAGCTCGCCCGTCTCGGCGACCTCCTGGACCAGGGGCAGCGGCGACTGGAGGCGCTTGGCCCAGTCGAACAACTCCGCCTCGTCGGCCTGGGTGACCTTCCGGATGTCGCCGATGATGGACCGCAGGTGGCGGACGGCCTCCACGATGTTGCCGGTTCCCGCCTCGCCCTTGGAGCGGATCATGCAGGCGCCCTCGGAGATGCGGCGCAGCGCCTCGCCCAGGTTGGTGGCACCGCAGACGAACGGCACGGTGAACGCCCACTTGTCGATGTGGTGGGCCTCGTCGGCCGGGGTGAGGACCTCGCTCTCGTCGACGTAGTCCACGCCGAGGGACTGCAGGATCTGGGCTTCGGCGAAGTGGCCGATCCGGGCCTTGGCCATGACCGGGATGGTCACAGCCTCCTTGATGCTCTCGATCATCTCCGGGTCGGACATGCGGGCTACGCCGCCGTCGCGTCGGATGTCGGCCGGGACCCGCTCGAGGGCCATCACGGCCGAGGCGCCGGCGTCCTCGGCGATTCGGGCCTGGGCGGAGTCAACGACGTCCATGATCACGCCGCCCTTGAGCATCTCGGCCAGGCCCCGCTTCACCAACTGGGTCCCGGTCGCCCTCGTCACGTCGTTCATGGTGCTCAGTCTAGAAGGGAGACCGACCGGACTCCCCTGCCGGGAACGGCGTCGGAACCCGGGGCGTCAGAACCCGAGCATTGGCCGGCGGAGGACGGTGCCGAAGGCCGATTGATCAATCGGTCAGTTGTGTCACCTGGTCGGGATCCAGGATGCTCGCCTCACCCAGGCGGGCCAGGGCCACCCAGGTGCGGCCGGGCCGAAGGAACACCTCAGCGTCTGTGTCGTCGTCGGCCAGCGTCCAGCGGTCGGCGGCGAACGGTCGGCTCCAGGTCACCCCGGTGACCGTGCCGTCACGGAGCAGCCACCCGTCGCCCGAGCCGGTGGACAGGGCCTGCGGCGACATGAAGTCGGCGGCCGACCTCCGGTAGTCCACGAACAGGACCAGGACGTTGTCGGCGGCCAGTTGGACGCCCAGGTCGTCGAGCAGGGGCACGCCCTGGTGGTACCGAGCCCAGCGGGCGGCACCGTGGCTCCACACCCAGTCGATGGTTCGGCGGGGCGCTGACCACCGGAGGCCCCGGATCGGGATGGCCGAGGCGGGCAGGGGACCGAAGGCGAAGATCGGGTCGGGGGGCGAACCAGTGGAGGCCACGGCCATGGCCGCCGAGTCGACCATGCCGTCGTAGGGCATCTCGGCGCGGCCCTCGGCGCGGAAGAAGAAGTGCTGACCGTCCCCGGTGGTGGTCATGCCGACGAAGGTTCCCTGATCGACAGCCGCCTCGACCTCGTTACCCACGCCCTCGTTGCTCCCCCAGTAGGCGAACGTCGGCCGGTCGAGGTTGCCGATGAGGTCGATGTCGCTAGACCGGGCCGAGCGGACAGGACCTACCCGCAGAGGCACCTCACTGTGGTACACGGCCAGGAAGCGGGTCACTCCGTTCTCGATGTGGGCCTCGTACACCACGTCGGCGGCCTCCAGCCCGACGTGGGGCAGAGACCGGGAGTCGTTGTTCCCGATTTTGACGGCCAGGGCTGGACGGCCGCTGGTGCCGTCGGTGGCCGGCAGGCCGGTGAGCGGGTGAACGGCACCCGTCCACCCGCTGATGGTCGTTGTGGTGGCCACCCCCAACGTGGTGGTGGCTGGGACGGTGGTGGCCGGAACGGTGTCGACCGAGGCCGCCTCAGTGGTGGGAATCTCGACCGCGATGGTGGTCGGCACCACGGTGGTTGTGGGAGTTGGGGCGGCGGTGGTGGGGGCGATGGTGGGCAGCGTCTGTGACGAACCTCCCCCTCCGCAGGCCGAGGCGGTCAGGACGGCACCGAGGATGGGGGCCAGCAGCCGGAGGGAGGTCCGGAGGTCAGGCATCAGCACTCCTCCAGGGCGGCGACCCGGAGGTCGACCGTCGGGTGGATAGATGTCTGGATGTCGGTCCGGCCGTCGGGCTGGAGCAGCCAGAGGCGGGACGTCGAAGACGGCACGTCCACCGTGGCCCCCAGTTCGGCCAGCGCCCGGAGGGCGGACTGCATGCCGGGCGGGAATCTCGTCAGGTCGGCGCCATGGAGGTCGGTGCGGACCATGCGGTCCGGTCCGTCCGACCTGGCGGCCAACCCCAGAGAGGCGCCGGGAATCCGGCCCATGGCGGCGGCCGTGGTTTCGATCCGCAAGTAGCGGTCGGCGCACCGAACCAGGAGGTGGGCTACCAGGGCCTCCAGCTCGACCAGCCCCAGGCGATCGACGGCCCCGGTGGTCAGGACGATCGACGCTCCGTTGGGGCCGGCCAGAGCCGCAGCGTTGCCGGCCGGTGTGTCGATCACGAACAGGCCCGGGTGCTCGATGCCGTGGGTGAGGCACAGCCCGTCAACTGTGTTGTGGAGGCGAGGGAACTCGCCGACGAGGGCCGGGCGGGCCGACAGGGAGCGCCGCACGGCTCCCGCCGAGCACCGACCCACCACGATGCCGCCCCCGACGGCCACCACGGCGGCCGCCACCAGCGCCGGCACGGGCCCCAGGCCGACCAGGCGGACCACCGCAGCGACGGCGAGGCCCACCAAGGTGGCCGGTACCAAGGTGGGGCTAGGCAATCGGGGCATGGTTAAGGAGGGCCTCAGAAGGTTTGTGGA